>Ga0209249_1003061_pt1 | contig 12496 bp, 10 predicted proteins | sample SaaInlV_200m_DNA_4_FD_184653 | JGI IMG/M metagenome (GOLD analysis project Ga0209249, IMG submission 184653) | Marine microbial communities from expanding oxygen minimum zones in the Saanich Inlet - SI037_S3LV_200m_DNA (SPAdes) (version 2) | ecosystem: Environmental > Aquatic > Marine >...
TCCATGGAAGAAGAGACAATGATTATGGACAAACTGAATTTACGTCCGCGAAAATGCCTTGATTTCAAGACACCTTATGAGGTATTCTTCGGATATCAACCTGTTGCACTTACGACTTGAATCCAAGTAGCTTTTTATACTAGCTTTCGTCTTCTTCTTCGCGTGGAAGCCAAGCTAAAACAGTCGTTCCTTCATCGGGCGCAGAGATAATTTCTACCTTCCCGCCAGCATTACGAAGGCGGGTGTGCATGTTGGAGAGTCCGTGTCCAAGAGTCATGCTCATTTTATCGAGGGCAAAGCCATTTCCATTATCTTCGATTTCCAGCAGAACACGGTCGCGGGTTGTCCAAGCATTGACACTGACCCGTTTTGCACGCGCATGTTTGGCGGTATTGGCTAAGGCTTCCTGACAAATATGGAAAAAGATCAGGGCTTGATTCTGCGGGAGGTGCATAAAATCTTCTTCTTTGCCGGTTAGCATGGCTTCAGACAAGGTATTTACGCGATACTCTGTTAGCAAACGTCGTAGCCCAACCAGCAAATTCTCCTCGCCCAGCTGGCGTGGACGCAGATCGAGAATATAGGTGCGCAGATCACGAATGGATTGATTCAAACCATCAATTGCCTGGCTAATGCCTTCTTTTGCTCTTTGTGGATCTTCATCCAGTAAATGACGAACATTCTCTAAGGAGAGACCAACACCAAAAATTGACTGGATGACACCATCGTGCATATCCATGCCAATGCGTTCGCGTTCTTCGAGCACAGCCAAGCGACGCGCATCTGTATGCAAACGTGAATTCTCAATTGCCAGCCCTGCCCAATTGCCTACTGCAGATAAAAGCTGAAGGCTGCGATCATCAAAAGGCTCGTCGCCACGCTTGGCTGTGCCGAGGACACCGATCATCTTTTCACCGGATGTTAAAGGAAGGCACACAAATTGCTGAAAACCAGCCTTCAAAACAGCCGAACGTAAATAGCGCATATCTTTGGAGAGGTCTTCACTGACTAAAGTTTTATTTTGCAGGGCCGTTAAACCAACGAAACCTTCTCCCATCTTAAAACGACTGCGTGTCCAGAATGCTTCAGCCGCTTCGCCGCGATGGAGTACCAATCGCAAGGTTTGCGTTTCATCATCCAAAAGGAAGATCTCACCTGCTTCCACATGCAGATAGTCCATCACCAATGCCAGGGTTTTGTTGACGATCTCATCCATCCCCAGGTTGGGCACGAGCGCTGCTGCAATATCATTTAGTAAAGCCAAATCTTCGCTGCGTTGCGTAAGGGCAATATCACGTTCACGCAAATTTCCATAAAGACGCGCATTCTGAATTGCAGCGGCTGCGTACCCTGCCAGCATTTGGATGATCTGTTCATCATCTTCATCGAAGGCGACAGCGCCTTTTTTATTGGTCAAGTAGATCTGTCCGAGCTGATGATTCGCGGTAAGGATGGGCACGCCCAAGAACGAGCGCATCGGTGGATGATGTGCGGGAAACCCGACACTGCGCGCATCATCACCCAAAACCGGTAAACGGATCGGATCTTCCGTATCCATTAACGCGCCCAATAACCCCAAGCCTTTTGGCTTATGTGGCATCTTCGCGATCTGAGATTCTGTCATGCCAACAGTAACAAAATTTGCAATACCCCCATCTTCGTCCAAAACTGCCAAAGCAGCATATTCTGCGCCTGCCTGCTCCTTCGCTACCTGCGCAATGCGCTGAAGCAAGGTAACTAAAGAAACATCCTTAATTAATTCCAAATTAGCACGATGCAATGCCAGCAAGCGGGCTTGCAAATCTTCACAAGATAATGTCATAATGCTCCTCAAGTGCTATTATATCCACTTTGATAGCTTTTGCCAGAAAATTATCATAAAATCTCTTTGCTACTTAATAAGGAAAAATATGACAAACTCACGCATTGCAGGATTTTACAAACTTTCTTTAGATGAACGTCTGGATGCCCTCGCCAAAGCCTCGGGGTTGGATGCGGAAGAACTCGGCACGCTGCTCACCTCTGGCTTGCTTGCCACGCAAGAAGCAGAAAAGATGGTAGAGAACGTGGTTGCCACGCATAACCTGCCCCTCGGCATTGGACTCAACTTCAAGATCAACGGCATCGATAGATTGATCCCGATGGTCATCGAAGAACCCTCGGTCGTGGCGGGTGCATCATTTATGGCAAAACTTGTTCGCAAAGGCGGCGGCTTTTTTGCCACAACCTCTGCCCCCGAAATGATCGGGCAAATCCAAATTTTAGATATAGCTGATATTCACGCCGCAAAAATGAAAATCTACGAAAACCGCGCAGATTTGCTCGCCATTGCCGATGATATTGACCCCATATTAAAGAAACTCGGCGGCGGCGCAAGAGATTTGGAAGTGCGTGTGATCGAAGATTCCCGTATAGGAGAATTCCTTGTTCTACATTTAATCTACGATGTCCGCGATGCAATGGGCGCAAACGCCGTCAACACCGCCTGCGAAAAACTTGCTCCACGTATTGAGCAATTAACCGGCGGGCGCGTACATTTGAAAATTTTGTCAAATTTATCAGACAGAAGAATGGCGCGGGTGCGCTGTGTTGTGCCTGTGGATGCGTTGGCTTTTGGTCAAGCCCCCTCTCTCGGTCTCTCCGCCTTAGAGGGAGAGAGGCAAGTCCTTCCCTCTGAGGGGGAAGGATTTAGGAAGGGGGCAGGAACGCAAGAGCCTAAAGCTCGCGAAATGGCTTTTCATGGAATGGTAAAACGTGCTCGTGAATTACGTAAAAACGCAACTGATGCAGAGCAGTTTTTATGGCAATTCTTAAGAAGAAAACAAATAAATGATGCTCGTTTCCGCAGACAACATCCACATAAAAACTATATCTTAGATTTTTATTGCTACGAACTCAAAATTGCAATCGAATTAGATGGTAGCGGTCATTTGGAAGAAGAACAAAGACACCATGATGAGCAAAGAACTAAAGATTTAAATGAAGACGGTATTCAGGTGTTGAGATTTTGGAACAGCGATGCTCTGAATAATATCGAAGTGGTCTTGGGTGAAATCTGGGAGGCTATTGAAAATGTACGCATAACCCCCTCTCTCGGTCTCTCCCCCTCAGGGGGAGAGAGGCAAAACCTTTCTCTTAATGAAGAAGTTGACCTTGGCGATAAATCCTTCTCGAAATCGCAAGAGCCAGAAGTCCTTCCCCTTGAGGGGCAAGGATTTAGGAAGGGGGCTGGCTATACCGGTGAATCCGTTCGCGACGGCATTATCGAAGCCTACGCCTTCGCCGCATCTGATCCCTACCGCGCGGCGACCCACAATAAAGGGATCATGAACGGCGTGGATGCGGTTGTCATCGCCACCGGCAACGACTGGCGCGCTATCGAAGCGGGCGCACATGCCTACGCTGCGCGAGATGGAAAATATACATCTCTTTCCACTTGGGGCAAAGACGCAGATGGTAATCTCGTCGGCACGCTCGAAATGCCGATGGCTGTCGGTATCGTTGGCGGCGCGACGAAGGTGCATCCCACCGCGCAAGCTGCCTTAAAATTAATGGATGTAAAAACCGCATCCGAATTGGCTGAGATCATCGTCTCGGTTGGCTTGGCGCAGAATTTGGCAGCCTTGCGTGCCCTCGCCACAGAAGGAATCCAACGCGGACATATGTCCCTCCATGCGCGCCAGGTTGCGACAGCCGCAGGTGCGGAGGGGGAGATGGTCGATCAGGTTGCTGGTCAAATGGTCGCCGAGGGCGTTGTGCGCATTGATCGGGCGGAAGAAATTTTGAAGTCCCTCTACCTCTAACCTATATGACGAGAATTGCATTCATCCTGCTTATTATCAGTATCCTGCTTGGTGCCTGCGCACCAAGCCCACAGGCGTTCAATACGTCTTTCCCATCCGAGATTGACCCTGATGCACGCTATCTCTTTTATCTGCACGGCAAGATCATCGAAGACCAGGGGCTTCCCGCCATTAGTCCTGAGTATGGTGAATATCAATACCATAATATTCTCAAAACCTTTGCCAAGCATGATTTTGTGATTATTAGTGAAGAAAGGGAGAAGGATACAGATGGCGTTGCCTACGCCAAAGCTGTTGAACAACAAATTAAGGACTTATTGGAAGCAGGTGTTCCTGCAAGAAATATCACTGTTGTAGGCGCATCGAAGGGGTCATATATCGCTATTTTCACCTCTTATTTTTTGAAAGAGAGCGAAGTCAAATTTGTCTTATTGGGAAGTTGTTCGCCTTCTGAAACACAGAATTTAATCGATATGAATATCCATCTATACGGCAATATCCTTTCCATTTATGATTTTACAGACCCATACGCAGGTTCATGTAATGAGCTTTTTTCCTTTTCTGAAGGAAAAGGAATTGACGACTATAATGAAATCGTTCTGGATATTGGAACTGGACATGGCATTCTCTATCAACCACTTGATGAATGGGTTTTGCCTACATTAAATTGGGCAAAGCAATAATAGTTAGCACCAACGCAATTATTCAAGGAGTTTTATTTCATGACAGAAAAGAAAAGCCTTTTGCTACAACCCGCCCGTCCCGTCGGCATCGTCGGCTACGGCGCGTATGTGCCACGTTACCGCCTTCCAGCAACAGAAATTAATCGTGTTTGGAAGGGCGGGCAAGGCGGCGTACCGATTATCGAAAAGAGCGTTCCCGGTCTCGATGAAGACGTGGCAACCATGTCCATCGAAGCGGCGCGGAATGCCATTAAACGCGCAGAAATTCACGCGCATCAACTCCGCGCTGTTTGGGTTGGGTCAGAATCGCATCCATACGCTGTCAAGCCCACGTCCACGATCGTCGCGGAAGCCATCGGCGCTGTCCCCCACATCCAAGCCGGGGATTGGGAATTCGCCTGTAAAGCCGGAACAGAAGCGATGGTCGCCGCGATGGGCTTGGTCGGCTCAAAAATGGCCGATTACGCCCTTGCCATCGGGATGGATACCGCGCAAGGAAAACCCGGCAACGCTCTCGAATATACCGCCGCAGCCGGTGGCGCAGCATTTGTGATAGGACCCGCTGAAAATTCGCTGGCAGTTATCGAAGCGACTTACTCCTACGTCACCGACACCCCCGATTTTTGGCGACGGGCTTATCAGAAATATCCCGAACATGGCTCACGTTTCACAGGCGAGCCTGCCTATTTTGAACACGTCTGCCAAGCCACCAATACCCTGATGGCAGAGATGGGCACGAGCGCATCCGATTATGACTATGCCATCTTCCATCAGCCGAATGCCAAATTCCCCACACGGGCGGCGAAGATGCTCGGGTTTAGCCCCGAACAATGGGAGCCGGGATTGCTCGCTCCCGTCATCGGCAACACTTATTCGGGTGCAGCCATCATTGGGTTGACAGCTACGCTTGATGTCGCCAAACCCGGTGACCGCATCCTGATGACCTCCTTCGGCTCTGGCGCAGGCGCGGATTCAATGTCCATTCTTTTGACGGATAAATTGCTCGAACGCCGCGAAAAAGCCCTCAAAACCCAGGACTATATCGCCCGCCGCAAAGAAATTGATTATGCAACTTACGCGCGGATGCGTGGAAAAATTACGCTTAAATGATAGAGCGCGGATAAAAAATCAAGAACTGCATTGCACCTTAAAGGTACGTTGCAGTTTGGGTCTAGCAATAGCATATTTTCGCAAACTCGCGGTGCAACGCATCTCGCAGATGCAATGCAGGCTATCTACAAAAAACGCGTTCCATTAAGGCAAATAATTATGACAGACAATATCGTTATAGCAGGAATAGGACAAACCACCGTCGGCGAACATTGGAAATACTCAATTCGTGAATTGGCACATTTTGCGCTTGAAGTCGCGATAAAAGATGCTGGTGGGCTACGCCCCCAAGCCCTTTTCGTCGGCAATATGCTTGCGCCAAACCTTTCACGGCAGGCGCATCTTGGCGCGCTCATCGCCGATTTTAGCGGGCTGATCGGCATCGAAGCCACCAGCATTGAAGCTGCCGGAGCCTCCGGCGGGGCGGCTCTTCGGCAAGGTTATCTCGCTGTAAAAAGCGGCATGATTGATGTTGCGCTCGTTGTCGGGGTCGAGAAATTTACCGATATGGTCGATTCAGGCGTAGAAGATGCCCTCGCTACTGCCACCGACAGCGATTTTGAAGCCGTGCATGGACTAACCCCCACATCCCAAGCCGCGATGCTTATGCAGCGTTATATGCACGAGTATAACGTCCCCGCCGATGGTCTTGCGGGTTTCCCCATCACAGCGCACGCCAACGCGGTGGATAATCCCAACGCCATGTTCCAGCGTGCGATTAAAGAAGCGAATTATCTACGCGCGGGTATGGTTTCTCCCCCATTGAATATCTTTGATGTGGCACCCCCAGCGGATGGCGCAGCCGCGATCATTCTCACACACTCCGAGCTTCTGCCTGCCCATTATCATCACCGCCTCGTACGTGTTTCTGGGTCTGCTTCCGCTTCCGATATGTTAGCCCTGCACGATAGGCAGCAACCGTTAAGCTTTGATGCCGCGCGTCGTTCTGTAGACCAGGCACTTGAAAAGGCGGGCATCACCCGTGATGAGATCAGCTTCTTCGAATATCACGATGCTTACTCTATCTACGCCGCGCTTTCTCTCGAAGCGGCAGGTTTCGCGGAAAAAGGCAAAGGCTGGGAGTTGGCACGAGATGGCGCAATCACGCCCGAGGGCCGCATCCCCTGTGCCATAGCGGGAGGTCTCAAAGCACGGGGTTATCCGGGAGGCGCTACGGGCGTGTACCAAGCCGTTGAAGCGGCAACCAAGCTCCGGGATACGAGCGTATCGGGCGAAATCGCCATGATCCAATCGCTGGGCGGACCCGCATCCACAGCCGTCACACATATCCTGACGACTGCGTAATCTAAAAATAAAAGCCGTTTCTCAAATGAGAAGCGGCTTTTTCTAATGATAGAATTGTTCATTATCCAAAGGAGTTTTTAATGGTTTCTAAAAGTTTACGCATCTGGTTTGTGATCCACTTCGTGGCAGATTATCTCTTTGCTATTCCCCTATTGATCGCCCCAACATGGTTACTGAGCCTCTTCGGCTGGCAAAGTATCGACCCCTTTACTGCACGGCTCGTCGGCGCAGCCCTGATCGGAATTGGCGGCGCATCATTGACAGAACGCAACGCCAGCGCAGACGCCTTCCGCGCCATGCTTAACCTGAAATTACTTTGGGCGAGTGCCGCCATCATCGGCATGACCGTCACGATGTTGGGCGGCGGCTATCCGCTGATCGGGTGGGGGATTGATCTAATCTTTGTCGCCTTTTTCTTTATCTGGCTTTATTATCGCTTGCAATTAAGGGAGAAATAAAAAAATGAGCACAGCCAACCCGCTGATCCGTGCCTGGCAGCAAGCAGTCCTTCTCGCCGAAAAGACGCCCGAAAACCGCAACCGCTACGTCGACTTTTTACGAGCAGCCTCCATCATCGTGGTTATTTGCGGGCATTGGCTCGTGGTCGCGCCCTATCTTAACGGAGAAGAACTTCTTCTCTCCGATATTCTCTCCATCTCCCCGTGGACGCAATGGCTCACCTGGATTCTACAAGTGATGCCCATCTTTTTCATCGTGGGCGGATTCTCGAACGCCACCTCCTGGCGTTCCGCGCAGCGGCGTGATGAAAACTACAGTATTTGGCTGAATGCCCGCTTGCGTCGCCTGATCACTCCGGTTTTGCCCGTCCTGGTCGTTTGGAGCATTATTGGCCTCGTCGCCAACGCCTTCCACATCGACAAAACCATTCTCAAAGCTGCTTCTGCATTTGCGTTGCTCCCCGCCTGGTTTTTAGTTGTCTATATTGTTGTCGTCGCCTTCGTTCCGCTCACTTATCGCGCATGGGAAAAACGCCAACTCGGCTCTTTCTGGGCGCTCGCCGCAGGCGCCATTCTCATCGACATCGTCGCCTTTGCAGGCGGCTGGCGTTGGGTTGGCTGGTTCAATTATGTTTTCATTTGGTTGGCCGTTCATCAACTTGGTTTTGCCTGGCAAGCCAAAAAAATCAATAGCGCACGCAAAAGCCTTCCTTGGGCAGTCGGTGGCTTCATCGCCCTGATCGCGCTTGTCAGTTTCGGGCCTTATCCCATCAGCATGGTCTCCGTCCAAGGCGAAGAGATCAGCAACACCCTCCCGCCCAACCTGACCATGCTCGCCCTCGGCATTTTTCAGGGTGGGCTGCTACTCTCTCTTGAAAGACCAATTCGCAAATGGCTTGATAATCTCAAAGTCTGGACGACCACGGTTCTCATCAATGGGATGATCATGACGCTCTTTCTCTGGCACGTCACCGTCTTGATTCTCGTCGCAGGCTTGGCATTGGCACTCGGTGGACTTGGGCTGCGCATCGCCCCCGGGACATCAACATGGTGGTTGACACGACCGATCTGGATCCTCACCCTTGGCGCAATTCTGCTTCTCGTCACCCCGCTCTTTGTTCGTTACGAGCGCATCCGCTCGACAAAAGATGCTGTATCTCCACCACTCTGGCGTTCCCTCACAGGCGGGCTTTTCTTCTGTGTTGGCTTGGCAATTCTGACGCTTAAAGGCATCACCGCCGAGAATTGGCTAGGCATCCGCTTCGTGGAATTATCGTTACCTTTTATCGGAGCAGCCATTGCGAGATTTGGGTTCTTCAGCGTGAAGAGAAAGTAGTTTTTTTCTCTTCACGTATCATTCCTTACTTTTATCATCTCAGCCTACTTGACCATCCCCTCCCCCCTGTCTATAATCGAAAATGATTTTCAACATCACGGATATTTTTATGTCTGCTAAAAAATGGTTAAAAGAATTACGTGCACAGGGTTACCGTCTTACGGATGCGCGTCGCGCTGTTGTTGAGACTGTGGCACAAAGTCCGCGCGCGCTGACGCCGAGCGAAGTCTACGATCTTGCGCGTGAGCGCTATCCCACCTTGGGCTTGGTGACTGTCTATCGTACACTTGAGAAACTCGAGGAATTACACCTTGCTCAGCGCGTACATCAAGATGATGGCTGTAACGCCTATCTCGCCCACGCAGAGGGGCATCAGCATTTGTTGATCTGCGAGAAATGTAAAAAAGCCGTCTATTTTGAAGGCGACGACCTGGATGATTTCTTCACCGAAGTGGGGAAAAAACATAATTTTGCCGTCAAGGATCATTGGCTGCAATTATTTGGAACTTGTGAGGACTGTAAATATGGATAGAACCGCCAAAACGCAAAGAGCGCGAAGTTTTTTACTCAATTCCCTCTCCCTAAGGGAGAGGGCTAAGGTGAGGGTGAAGTCCGCGAGAGCAATTCTTTTCGTTTTCACTTTCCTTCTCTCCGCCTGTGCCACCTCTCCAATAATTCCGGTGGTAATTGAAACACCCATTCCTTCGGCAACACCGCTTTTATTCACGCCAACACCACGCGTGGTAACTGCAACGCCTATTCCCCCCACTGAGACACCCATCCTTGTCCCAACAGCGATTCCGCTAGAGCGGGCACAATACACCCTTTACGCGACTCTCGACTACGCCGCAAAAACCGTCGAAGTGGAGCAAAGTATCCTCTACCCCAACAAAAGCACGAATATGCTAAACGATCTCCTTCTTGCAGTAGAACCAAATTTCTGGGCAAACGGTATTATCTTCCATGAACTCAGCCTCAATGGCGCAGCGTCAAATTACATTCTCGATGGGCAACGATTAACTATTCTTCTTGATACACCATTAGAACCAGATCAAAGCGTTCAAATCAATCTACGCTACACGCTCAACCTGCCCTTCGCCGAGCAGGGCGATCCCAGCGTGATGCGCGCCAGAATTTACGGTTATACCAATCGCCAAGTCAATCTGACGAATTGGTATCTCTTCGTCGTGCCGCGTCAAAATGGAGAGTGGCTGCTGCCAGAACCCTGGCATTTTGGAGAACATCTCGCCTACGATGTGGCAGATTACGAAGTTAATTTCAAAACAACTGATCCGGCAGTGGTGATGGCTGCTAGCGCTAACGCCGAGCCAAATGCCGAATGGACACGCTACCAGCTCAAATCCGGGCGTGCTTTCGTTTTGTCCGCCAGCCCAGAATATAAAGTGTATAGCCAGCAAGTTGGCGATATTACTGTCTACAGTTACTACTATCCTATTTTTGAGATCCCCGCACAAGAAGTGCTCAACGTGAGCATAAAAGCCCTTCAGCTTTATAGCCAGCTTTTTGGCGCGTACCCGCATAAATCGCTCACGGCGGTGCAGGGCGATTTCAACGACGGCATGGAGTACTCGGCGTTTTACTTTCAGTCGCATGGTTTTTACAACACCTACGATGGCACAGCCCAAAATTATCTCACCTTCGTTTCGGCGCACGAAACCGCGCATCAGTGGTTTTTTGAGAGCGTCGCCAATAATCAGGCGCATGAACCCTGGCTGGATGAGATGATCTGCACGTACAGCGAGCGGCTTTATTACGAAACCTATCATCCCGAGGCAACCAATTGGTGGTGGGCAGCGCGCATGTTCGATTACAACCCCACAAGCTGGCTCGATCTGCATGTGAACGAAAACCCATCTGAGCGTGCCTACTGGAGTTCGACCTATTTTCACGGCGCGCATTTTCTCGAAGAGTTACGCGCCCGCATCGGTGATGAAGCCTTCTTCGCCTTTTTGAAAGATTATCGTACCCAATATGATCAGAAAATTGCCACGGGCGATGACTTTTTCAGCACCCTGCGCGCGCATACAGATATTGATTTCTCTGATCTTGTGACCAAATATTTCAGGGCTGCGCATTAATGAAAAAAGAAAGTGCCCAGTCTCTGAGCGGAGGGCTTCATGAAAGTGAAGCACGCAGTCGACGTGTACCCTTTAGGGTAAGAGCGACGTTAAAAATACCTTCCTTCGACTTCGCTCCGCTCCGCTCAGGAACTGTGATTTTTTTTCTTATGGGGATATTGTTCTTAACCGGCTGCACTCTCCCCGCTCCCGCGCCCGAAGCCGCGCGTGATTTTATCTTGGTCACTGACGCACCCAACATCAGCCCATCCCCAACGCCTTTTCAGCCAAAGGTGGCGACAGACGGTGTCCCCTCCCAGACAACAATCCCTGCGACCTTAACCTTCACCCCACCACCTACGAAAACGCCGATCCCCTCACCTACAAATCATCCACCACCCATAGGGAACGTGCAGGATTCCCACCCCCAATATACCCTCAACGCCACCCTCGACTACGCCGCCCGTACCCTCGACGTGGATGAAACCATCTTCTACACCAATCAGAGTCTTGTCTCTCTGGACAAGCTGGTTTTAGCCGTTGAGCCAAATCGTTGGGGGAATTGTTTCCATCTTGAAAGCCTTACTCTAAACGGATTCAACGCATCGTCACAATTAAATGGTGCACGTATGGAAATCCCATTGGGGACGCCGCTACAACCCGGCGAATCGATTACGTTGGAGCTCAGTTATTTACTCAATATCCCGCCAAAAAGTCATGCCGAAGTATTTGGTTATCTGAGTGATTTTCAAATGAATATCGTCAACTGGTATCCCTTTATCGTGCCTTTTGACGTGGCGAAGGGCTGGCTGATCCACGAGCCGAGCGGCGTTGGGGAACATCTCGTTTATGAGACATCCGATTTCGATGTGACACTAAAAATTGAAGGGGATGATGATCTTGTTGTGGCAGCCAGCGCGGCAGGGAAAAAAGCTGGAGCGTGGCGACTTTATGAACTCGAAGGTGCGCGTGCATTTGTATTCTCTGTCAGTTCGGTACTCCATTCACAAACGGTGGCAAGTGAAAACGCGAGCGTGACGAGTTTCTATTTCCCCGATTATGAGAAAGCGGGAGTAGGCATTCTTGAAGCTGCATCCCAAGCAATCGACATTTATAGCGACAGATTTGCGCCTTATCCGTATGAGCATTTGAGCATTGTCCAAACCCATCTGCCCGACGGGATGGAATACGACGGGCTGATCTTTATGGGCAGCGAATTTTATGATGACTATAATGGCACGATCAAAAATAATTTAGTGGCTATTGGCGTGCATGAAGTTTCGCACCAGTGGTGGTTTGGTCTGGTGGGCAATGACCAAGCTCTCGAACCCTGGCTTGATGAAGCCCTTGCACTCTACAGCGAACGCATCTATTACGAGACGATTTATCCCTACCCTGTCAACTGGTGGTGGCGCTTCCGCGTGACATGGTTCTCCCCCAGCGGTTGGGTCGATACGGGCATCTACGATGGCTACGCTTTTCGTGGTTATACGGATGCTGTTTATCTGCGCGGCGCGCAATTTTTGGAAGCTATCCGTTTTCGGGTAGGCGAAAAAGCCTTCAACGCCTTTTTGCAAGATTACACAAATAGTTTTTCTGTATCTTCTCAATAAATAGGGGTAAGCAAAAAGGAGGGGAGGCCTTTTAATTTTTGTAATAAGCAAGTAAACTAAGAACATGATGATGTTAGATGACCTTGAACTGAACGCCATCCAAGACGAAA
>Ga0209249_1003062_pt1 | contig 12492 bp, 10 predicted proteins | sample SaaInlV_200m_DNA_4_FD_184653 | JGI IMG/M metagenome (GOLD analysis project Ga0209249, IMG submission 184653) | Marine microbial communities from expanding oxygen minimum zones in the Saanich Inlet - SI037_S3LV_200m_DNA (SPAdes) (version 2) | ecosystem: Environmental > Aquatic > Marine >...
ATGATGTTGCAAGCTATGCTGGTGTTTCATACCAGACAGTTTCGCGTGTGATTAATCAGAGTGAACGAGTTAAAGCTGAAACACGGGAGAAGGTTGAAGCGGCGATTAAGGAACTTGATTATAGCCCCAATCGTTTGGCGCAGAGTTTGGTAACGCAAAAAACCAAAACGATTGGTTTGGTTGTTGCAGATATTACCAACCCATTCTATTTCGAAGTTGCCCGAGGCGCGCAAGATACGGCTTTGGCGCAGGGATATAATGTTTTTGTCTGTAATACCGATGATAATCCGCAAGGCGAGCAGGATGTATTGACCCTATTGGCTTCTCAGGAAGTTGATGGGGTTATTCTTTCTACAGCGAGTTCTACTGATGAAGAGTTGCTGGCTTTTGCGGAGAATTACAAGCCATTGGTGGTTATCAACAGAGAGATTACACACCCCAAGATGAGTTTGGTGAATGTGGATATCTGCAAAGGGGCGAAGTTGGCAATTGAGCATCTGATCGAGCGTGGACATACCTGCATTGCCATGCTCTCGCATGAGGGACATTTGCCGGATACCGTTCGGCGTGTTGCCGGATACCGTGAAACTTTAAAGGACCATGGAATCACACCCGTGGGCGAGTGGCTTGTTTTGGCACCACCCAATCTGGAGGGGGGATATCAGGCATCTCAGCGTCTGTTGAGAGAACACCCTGAGATCACAGCGATTTTCACTTATAACGACCTAATGGCACTCGGCGCATTGCGTGGCTGCTACGATATGGGGCTACGTGTTCCGCAAGACTGTGCCATTATAGGATTTGATGATATCAAGTTCTCAGCGATGACGCAGCCCTCATTAAGTTCGATCAGTTTTGATAAATATGTCGTTGGGCAAAAAGCCATGCAGCGATTATTTGATATGCTCGAAGAACCCAGTACTGTTTTTTTGCCGATAGATTTGGATGTGAAACTGGTTATCCGAGAATCTACTTAGTAGTTTTTATTTTGCACAAGATGTGACCGCTCACACCTTGTGCAATCACAAGATAAATATGGAGGTGCCTTCTCAAAAAAATATCAAGCTATCCCCTAGTTTTCTTAATTTGTCTAAAAAATAAGGAGAAAGATAATGAACTTGAAAAAAATGCAAATCGTTTTTGGTCTAGTATTAGTCTTGTCGCTAATACTGTCGGCCTGCACCCCAGAGACTGTCACAGTTGTTGAGGAAGTTGAAGTTCCCGTTGAAGTTGAAGTTGAAGTTGAGGTAGAAAAAGAAGTTCTCGTAGATAAGCAGACACTGATCTATAACTCCATGAATGGCGACCCTGATCCTCGTGCTGCTGACGAAGAGATCGTTAAGAACTTCATGAAAGCAAATCCTGACATTGAAGTTATCCACAGCATTGTGGCCCATGAGGATTTCAAGACCGCTATCCGTGCATACCTGACTGCTTCAACTCCGCCAGATGTTCTTACTTGGTTTGCTGGTAACCGCGCTCGCTTCTTCATTGATAATGACCAGATTATGGACATTAGTGATGTTTGGGAAAGCGAAGGCTGGAACGAGAGCTATCCCAAGGGCTTCCAAGCCATGAGCACCGTTGACGATGCACAATATTTCCTGCCGACCTCCTGGTATTGGTGGGCTGTTTATTATCGCGTCTCTGTCTTTGAAGAACTTGGCCTCGAAGTTCCTGAAACTTGGGATGAGTTCCTCGCGGTAAACGAAACTTTGAAAGAAAATGGCTACACCCCTCTTGCCATCGGTACAAAATACCGCTGGACAGCCGCTGCTTGGTTCGATTATCTAAATATGCGCATCAATGGCCCACAATTCCACATCGATCTGATGTTAGGTAAGGAAAGCTATGAAGATCCGCGCGTTGCCGAAGTTTTCAAATACTGGCGTGTACTCCTTGATAATGGCTACTTCCTAGAAGACGCAGCTGCTTATTCTTGGTCTGAAGCGTTGGAACCCTTTATCGCTGGCGACGCTGCCATGTATCTGATGGGTGACTTCATTCGTGACAGCCTGCCTGACGAAGTAGAAGCCGACCTCGACTTCTTCCGCTTCCCCATTATTGATCCTAGTATGCCGATTGGTGAAGATGCTCCGACCGATGGTTATTTCCTGTCTGCCAATGCAGCCAACCCTGAAGCAGCTAAAGCGTTCCTTGCTTACCTTGGCAGCGTAGAAGTACAGACATATAATGCCGAAACTTTGGGCCGCCTACCCACCAACAGTGGCGTAGATCGCTCATTATTCACAGAATCACAACAAAAAGGTATGGAGCTCATTGACGGTGCCGATTTTGTCGCTCAGTTCTATGACCGAGACACCACGCCAGAGATGGCTGACGAAGGCATGAATGCCTTTATGGCTTTCTGGGATGACCCCGATAGCATTGAAACGCTTCTTGCAGATCTCGAAGCAGCTCGCCAAGAAATCTTTTTAGAAGAATAGAAGTACTGTTCAGGTTCGTGGTGGTTTTCCACCACGAACCTGAATTCTTTCTAACGGAGTTTTGCCATGTCACGTACCAAACGCGATATTATCCCCTATTTATTTTTAGTTATTCCTGTCCTTATCTATATCATCTGGGTAATTGCCCCGATGTTCTATACTTTTTACTTGAGTCTTACTAACTGGAATGGTCTGACAGACCCTGAATTTATCGGTTTCAAGAATTACACAAAGCTCTTCAACGATAAAGTCTTTTATATTTCTTTGATAAATAACTTGAAGTGGCTGGGCGTATTTATCACCGTCCCTGTTGTTCTTGGTCTGGGATTGGCAATGATGCTTAACACGGCTATTCCAGGTGAGAAGTTCTTCAAAATGACTTTTTACATGCCTATGGTATTGGCGATGGTAGTCAGCGGGTTGATCTGGGGGTGGATGTACCATCCCAAAGGCGGCTTGATTAACACCGTTATTGTCTCTGCTGGTCTGATGGCAAAGGGCCCAGGCTGGTTAAGCGACCGTGATGTTGTGCTATGGTCTATTATCATCGTCGCAATTTGGCGGCAGGTAGGATATGTAATGGTTTTATATCTTGCTGGACTTAAGAGCATTAATCCACAGTTACTCGAAGCTGCAACAGTAGATGGCGCTAATCCCTGGCAAGTGTTTTGGGGCATCATCTTACCTTTACTTACCCCAGTAACAGTAATTGTTCTAGTTATTAGCGTCATCGACTCACTACGGGCTTTTGATCTTGTCTCAGTAATGACGCGCGGCGGTCCTGCAAATGCATCTTCTGTGCTCGCCAATTTTATGTATATCGAATCCTTTAATAATTACAAGATGGGATACGGAGCAGCTATCGCTGTGATTCTATTCTTGATCAGTCTTAGCTTCATTGCCCTATACTTGTGGCGCGTAATGCAAGACGAGATGGAGTACTAAAATGGATACTATACGAGCATATTTCAAATCTCCTTGGCGAGTTTTAGTTTACTTAATTCTGTGTGTATCAGCCTTACTTTGGCTGGTTCCCGTCATCACGGCTCTAATAACATCTCTCCGTACTTACGATGAAATCCTCACAAACGGTTTCATCTCATGGCCTGAAACCATCACCCTTGAGAACTTCAAAACAGCTTGGGAAAGAGGTGGTATAAGCCGATATTTGCCCAACAGCTTCATCATTACATTGCCATCCATTGCGCTCACAATGCTCCTCTCTTCTCTGGCAGCTTATGCTCTGGCACGATTCAAATTTCCTGCTAATCGAGTTATTTTCTTTACCTTTGTGGGTGGCATGATGCTCCCCTTTCAGGTTCTCTTGCTACCCGTTTTCAAGCTAACAGACTTCTTGGGTCTTTATGACACATACTGGGGCCTAATCTTTTTCCACACAGCTTTCCAGCTTGGTTTCTGCACCTTCATGTTGCGCAACTATATGAGAACTGTACCAGGAGAAATCATCGAGGCAGCACGCATTGATGGATGTAGTGAAATAGGCATTTGGGCGAAAATCATGCTTCCACTGACCTTGCCTGCTATCGCCGCTATTGCCACTCTGGAATTCACCTGGATATTCAATGATTATCTTTGGGCGATCGTTCTCACAAGCAATGATGCGCTAAAACCTGTCACGGCTGGGTTGGCAACATTACAAGGGCAATTTATTACTGACTGGCCGGTAATTGTCGCCGGAGCATTGATTGGTACACTGCCCACATTATTGGTATTTCTATTCTTACAACGCTATTTCATTGAAGGACTCACTTTAGGTTCTTCAAAATAAACTTACGAAAGAACAAAGGTACTCAGGATGTTCCTCCGTCTTGGGTACTTTTGTATATAAGATGAGGTCATCATGAAACTAGGTGTTTGTTACTATCCAGAGCATTGGTCAGAAAATAATTGGGAAACCGATGCCAAAGAAATGCACACGGCGGGGATTTCGATTGTGCGGATCGCCGAATTTGCTTGGGCAAAGATAGAGCCAGAAGAGGGGAAATACAACTGGGATTGGTTGGATCGCTCCGTAAAGACGCTTGCTTCCGCTGGTCATCAAGTCGTCCTGTGTACACCTACTGCTGCCCCTCCCGCCTGGATGATAGAAGCCCACCCCGATATTTTGCCCGTTGACGAAGATGGTCGACGCAGACGCTTCGGCTCAAGACGACATTATTGTCCCAACAATAAAACCTACCACGAGTACAGCAAACGCATTGCAGATGCGATGGCTGAACGCTACGGGAATCATCCTGCAGTTATTGGCTGGCAAATCGACAATGAATTTGGCTGCTATTTCACACGCTGCTATTGTGAGACCTGCACAACAGAATTTCAACATTGGCTTCAAAGCAAATATGCTAGCCTTGATGAACTTAACGAGCGCTGGGGAACAATATTTTGGAGCCAAACTTACGATAAATGGGCACAGATCGAGTCGCATAATTTAACGGTTGCTGAACCCAACCCCAGCCACGTACTAGATTATTATCGTTTCGCATCTGATTCATGGACAGCGTATCAACAGATACAAATTGATGCCCTGCGAGAGAGCATTCCCTCCACTCAATTTGTTACGCATAATATCATTGCTAGCCAAACCACAATCGATTATCACGACCTTGCGCGTGACTTGGATTTCGTAGCTTGGGATTCGTACCCAACTGGCTATGCCGAAATGGGAAGCCATGATCTTTATGCCCCAGATGAGCAAATCCCTGCTTATGCGCACGATACCGGTGATCCATTACTTACTGGCTTCTTCCACTCACTAACTCGTGGTCTGAAACAAGCCCCATATTGGATCATGGAGCAGCAAACAGGTGCCATCAACTGGAGTCTATACAACACTGGTGTGCGCCCAGGTGCTCTGCGTTTATGGGCATGGCAAGCTGCCGCATCTGGGGCAGAAGCGACCGTCTTCTTCCGTTGGAAAGCCTCCCGCTTTGGTTTGGAACAACATCATGCAGGGCTGCGTAATCACGATGGCTCGGCAGATACTGGCTACGCAGATTTATTAACGATCAAATCTGAACGTGATAAGTTGGATGATTTCATTGCACAGCCTTTGCAAACTGATATTGGCATTTTGCTCGATTACAGCACGCTTTGGGCACTTGAGATGCAACCGCATCGTAAAGACTTTGCCTACATGAAGCATTTATTTGTCTTTTATCGTGCCTGTAAGATGCTTGGCCTTGAGCCGGATATTATTTCTCCAAAGGCTGATTTAAGCCGCTATAAAGTTTTGCTTGCGCCCAACGCTTTTCTTGCAGATAAAACTCTAGCGCAGACCTTGGATGATTTTGCAACACAAGGTGGTACGTTGATGTTGGGCGTTCGTTCAGGTTTTAAAGATATTAATGATGTAGTCACCGAAGAATCTTTGCCTGGCCTTTTCCGTGAGTTGGTTGGCGCGAGAGTGAAGCAATGGCACTCCCTCCCTCCGAAAGTATCCTATGCCTTTCAGAGCGAGATAGCGAATTTTCACCCCGAAGCGACTTTTTGGGCAGAAGGCTTGGAAGCAGATGCAGAGACAAGGTCTCTGGCAAATTATACAGATTTCCCTTTTAAGGGGTTAGCTGCTATTACAGAAAAAACACATGGCAAAGGGAAGGTTTTTTACTGCGGGATTTATCCACATTTAGCACAGGCTGTGGCTTTGATGTGTCATCTGGCAGCATCACAATCAATCCCCCTACTTGATATTCCCGCAGGCTTGACCGTAATCCGTCGCGGCAACAACTTGCTTGCGATGAATTTTACGGAAGAGAGATTGGTATTTGAAGTTGCCTCAACATCTTATGATGTCCCCGCGAGAGATTTTATCTTGCTCTGATACATCAACTGTTGGGCAGAGCGTGATGGCAATCGTACGATCTATTATCAACAAAGCGAGGAAAAAATGACATTTATACGAAAACTTGGTCGATCTGGAATCGAAATCAGTGCTTTAGGGATGGGCTGTTGGGCTATTGGTGGCCCATTTTGGGCTGAAGGCACGCCTCTTGGTTGGGGCAAAGTGGACGATAACGAATCTTTGCGGGCTATCCAACGTGCGTTGGACTTAGGGATCACCTTTTTTGATACGGCAAATGTTTATGGGACGGGGCATAGTGAGCGAATTTTGGGGAGAGCTTTTGCTGTCAAACGGCAAGGTGTTGTTATTGCTACAAAATTCAATGCGATTTTTGACGAAGAAAAGCGTGAAGTGACGGGTGCAAGCTGCACTCCCGAAGCTATTCGAAAAGCTTGTGAAGATTCGTTAAAACGGTTGAATACTGACTATATTGATCTTTACCAATTCCATGACAACGGCTATCCAGCAGAGCAAGCAGAACCCGTACGAGAGGCATTGGAAGAGCTGGTCAAAGAAGGAAAGATCCGTACCTATGGTTGGAGTACCGATTTCCCTGACCGCGCAGAAGTTTTCGCACAAGGGGAACATTGTGCTGCCATCCAACTTCAACTCAATGTGTTGGATGACAACCCTCCCGTTGTTGAGATTTGTGAAAAATACAATTTAGCTGCGATTAACCGAGGTCCCCTTGCGATGGGTCTCCTAACCGGAAAATACACTGCGAGCACCCAGCCCTCCAGTGATGATGTGCGCGGCGAAAAAAGCCCTGAATGGATGCAATACTTCAAAGATGGGAAACCCAACCCGGATTTTTTAGCCAAAGTAAATGCTTTGCGTGAAATTCTAACAAGCAATGGACGTACCCTGCCACAGGGTGCGTTGGCATGGCTATGGGCACGTAGTGAGCAAACTATCCCCATCCCAGGTTTCCGTACGGTTGAGCAAGTAGAAGAGAATTGTGGTGCATTAGAGTATGGTCCGCTGACCGTCAAGCAGATGGAAGAGATTCAAACGCTTTTACATAGAGAATAAGCCTTATTGAGTGACAATCACATAGAGATAATGACGATGGGCAATAAAGTAACCTTAGAGAATAAAGCCTTGCACAACCCACATCTGGATGGGGATGCCTTCTTTTGGGAAGGTGGACCTGTAGGGATTTTGCTATCTCATGGATTTACGGCCACTACAGCGGAAATCCGTTTGGTGGCTGAGAAGTTTCATGCGCAAGGCTATACAGTTGCTGCCCCGCTTTTGCCCGGGCATGGCACTACGCCCGAGGATTTGAATCAAACCAAATGGCGGGATTGGGTAGAAAGCGGTGAAGAATCTTTATTGAAATTGTTTGGGAGCTGCGAGCAAGTTTGGGTCGCGGGCGCATCGATGGGCGGTCTTCTCGCACTTTATCTGGCTAGCACTAATTCGCAAATTTCGGGAACTTTGCTCTATGTGCCCGCAATCCGTACCATGATGAGCAAGATGGATATTCTACAGCTATATTTTGGCGCACCTTTGGTGAAAGAACTTGCACGGGATTCCCTTGATGGTTCAGATCTTTGGCAGGGGTATCCTGGGTTGCCACTTAAGGGAATTATCCAGTTTTTGCGTTTCCAATCTGCTACAGCAAAACGGCTTTCTGATGTTCACCAACCGGTACTCATTTTTCAGGGACGCAAGGATGTGACTGTTGCGCCTGAAGCTGGCGAGATCATTATAGATGGTGTTTCTTCTGAGATAAAAGAACATCACTGGATGGAAAAATCTAGCCATTCCATTCTTTTGGATGAAGAGTATGAAAAAGTGGCGGAGATGAGTATAGCGTTTATAGAGAGAATCAGCGAAACACTCAAAAAGCATTAGAATCTGAATTTATACTTCCCTTGAAGGAGATTTTATTTATGGATAAAGTGAACGGTCGTTACGAACTTTATGGCAACCCCATTACACCTACCCAAACACGTGCAGCAGATAGATGGAAAGCCATGTTGGCGAAGAAATTTAGCTATGACCCGAACGAGAAGTTCAACCTAAGCATTCAAGATCATCCTTACGGTGGCGACATCTTTGGATTAAAAGAGATCGTTCGCGAAGGTGATGGAGCGCCGCTGAATATTGAAAATGGCGTTGTGATCAGCACCATCCGCATGGGTTTTGGGCATTATCGTATTGCGATGGCGGGCGTATCCGCTGCAAAAGCGATGGGCTTCACGCCATATTGGCTTGACTTGCTTTCCGTCCCGGGCATTACGACCGATGTCATCAACTGGTGCAATACCAATTACAGCAAATACTCTCGTATTTCACAGCGTTTCCCGTGGTTTGATAAATATGTTTGGGAAAGTTTAACCACTGGAGAGCCTTCGTTGCCAGGTTTGAATACCCTTTTTAATAACTGGATCGTAACTTGGCCTTGGCGCTTCACAAAGACACAGGTCAAAGATTATAAAATGAGTGAGTTATTTGAGAATCTTTATGACGCACTCCCCTCAGAGCAGCCCATTCTCACATCCCATATGTGGAATGCAATGGGCGCAGTGGCAGGCGGCATGACCAATGTTGTGGATATGATGTTCGATAATTGGCCGATGGCTTTTCAACTCACTGAAGGCGCTAAACATGCTGTTCAGGGTCCCGCGGGATATTATGGTTTTAGGGTGATGCGTGGATTTGACGATAAAGGCTTGATTATGAAGCCCACGCCCAGTGATGCGCTATTCTTCACGGGACAGCATGTTGACCATGAGTTGGTCGAGAATATCGAAGTGGATTGCAAAGCACGTCTCCAACGTGCAGATGCCAAAGAGCCGCGTCGCTTCATTGTCACGATGGGCGGGGCGGGCGCACAGCGGGAACTCTTTAAAGCTATCATTGAGCACGCTATCCCGCTTATTGAGCAGGGGCGGATCGCTCTTTTCGTCAACTTGGGTGATCACCAAGATAATTGGGACTGGCTCGAGGCTGAGTTGCTGCCCCATAAAGACCTCGTCAATACACATTTTAGCTGGGAAGAGACACGAGATTATGCTGATAGCATTCGAGAGAATACTGCGCATGGATTGCACGTTTTCCTCTACGATAACACCTTTCATGCCGTCTATGCGAGCAACTATCTGATGCGTGTGATGGATATTATGATTACGAAACCCTCCGAGTTGGCTTTTTATCCGATTCCGAAAATTTTCAACGCCCGTGTCGGCGGACATGAGATGTGGGGTGCTATTCGTGGCGCAGAAATTGGAGACAGCACCGTTGAGACACGTACAATCCCGCAAACTTTGCAAGCGATTGATTTGATGACCCATGAAGATGATTTATTAGAAATGTACTGTGAGATGATTGTCAAGAATAAGAGCATCGGTCTTTATGATGGCGCTTATAAATGTGTCGAGTTGGCAACGGGCAGGAAATTTACACGAACACTAGAAGGAATCAAGATCGGATGAGCAAGATAAGCATTCTTGGTGCAGGGAGCACGGTCTTTGCAAAGAACCTGATCGGCGATATTCTCAGTTTTCCCGAACTGGCAGAATCAACCATCAGCTTACATGATATTGATCCTGAGCGATTGGAAACCACTCGCATTGTGACCGAGCGGATCGCAAAATCATTGGGAGCAAACCCTACCATCGAAGCGCATCTTGACCGTCGGGCTGCGCTCGATGGAGCAAAATATGCTATCGGGATGTTTCAGGTTGGTGGATATGAACCCTGCACTGTGACCGATTTTGAAATTCCGAAGAAATACGGCTTGCGTCAGACCATTGCCGACACACTCGGCATCGGCGGGATTATGCGGGGGCTACGCACTATTCCCGTTTATCTGGATATGTGCCGAGATATGGAAGAACTCTGCCCAGATGTGACTCTGCTGAATTACGTAAACCCAATGTCGATGATCACTTGGGCAATCAACAAAGCTACAAAAATCAAAACGATCGGCTTATGCCATTCTGTACAGGGAACTGCCGGACAGATTGCTGATGATATTAATATCCCGCTGGAGGAGATTAATTATCTCTGTGCCGGGATCAACCACATGGCTTTTTATCTCAAGTTTGAACGGGACGGGGTTGATCTGTACCCTGAAATTCGCCGAGTAGCTGCTGAAGACCGTATCCCAAGTTGGAACCGGGTTCGATACGAGATGCTCACTCGTCTGGGGTATTCTGTCACCGAATCCAGTGAACATTTCGCCGAATACGTCCCTTGGTTCATCAAGCGTGACCGTCCGGATTTGATCGAGAAATTCAACATCCCCCTTGATGAGTATATCCGCCGCTGCGAAGTCCAGATTGCCGGATGGGAAGCCACCAAGGCCACGGTTGAGAATCCTGATATGCCTGTTGACATCCCGGCGATGAATGAGAAACTCAAAAAGGCAGGTGCAACCGATTGGGAGCTGGAGTGGATGGCTGAAATGGTGACCACCTTTGATGATGTGAAGCAATCGCACGAGTATGGCGCATTTATTATCCATTCGCTGGAAACTGGCACGCCCCGCGTAGTTTATGGTAATGTGATGAACGATGGGTTGATTGACAACCTGCCCCAGAATTGCTGTGTGGAAGTCCCTATTTTCGTGGATAAAAATGGCTTGCAGCCCACCAAAATAGGTGCTCTACCTCCACATTTGGCTGCTCTGATGCAAACTCAGATCAATGTTCAAGCCTTGACTGTCGAAGCAGCACTTACAAAAAAGAGAGAGCACATCTATTACGCAGCGATGCTCGATCCACACATCGCGGCCGAACTCGACCTTGACCAAATTTGGTCTATGGTGGACGAGCTTATCTTGGCTCATCGCAGTTGGTTGCCAGTTTATCAGTGAGATTTTAAAAAACGCCTTGCAAAGAGAGCGCAGGCTTGTACCTCTGTATAAAATAGCCACCCGTACAGACATATGATTATTTAAAACTTGTGGAGATACTACCTGGATAAAAGAATTCATCCCGAGCACACCTTTCTAGTGTGGTATTGAGTAGCGGCGACAGGACTCGAATTAATGCTACCTAGTGCATAATCAAGGCAATAATTTGGAAATGTGGTAAAAATGCTCAATGAGAGCAAAACGATATGTTCGAGAATTTACAGAAGAAGAAAAAAGGTTAATAGATGCTGGATTGCGTTCGCAAGACAGTTTTGTCTTGCGCCGAAGTCAGATGCTTCTTTTCAGTTCAGAAGGCTTATCTCTAGATGAGATAGCGGCAAAAGTTGGCTACGATCACGAAAGCGTTCGTTTGGTACTCAAGAGATTCGATAATGAGGGGCTCCAAGTTTTGGAAAAAGGCAAAAAAGGTCCTAAAACTACAGCGAAGGCAATCTCTCCGGACAGTGCTGAGAAGTTAAAAGATATGCTACGTCGTAGCCCACGAGAGTTCAAAAAAGACAGTAGCATATGGACATTAGAACTGTTGGCAGAAGTTAGTTACGAAGAAGGTCTTAGTGCCAGAAAAGTGAGCTACGAGACCATCCGAACTACGCTAAAAGAATTAGGTGTGAATTGGAAGCGAGCTAAGCGCTGGATAGTCAGTTCTGATCCACAGTATGCTCGTAAAAAAAACGCCAAGAACGCCTGATTGAAAAAGCAAAGAAACAAGACGGCTGGGCTGTGGGTTTCCAAGACGAAGTTTGGTGGAGCCGCCTTACTCATCCAAACTTACACAGTTGGGTAGAAGAAGCCCCTTTGAGACTAGTCGAGAAAGAGCAGAAAAAAGATGACCCTGACCCTAAAGCCTTTGCTTGCTATGGGATTGACTTACGTTATCAAGAGACAGAAGAAGTCTGGATACGTTTTGTAGAAGGCAACCCCAAAAGCGATCCTACAATAGATTTCATGAAGTGGACGCTAAAGAAAACAGCTGAACAGGGAATTCGAGTACTGCTCATGTTCTGGGATCATGCTTCTTGGCATAAGAGCAAAATGGTTCAATCATGGCTTCGTCAGCACAATCAAGAAGTTAAACAAACAAGAAAGGGCACAAGACTTTTAGCCGTCCTTCTGCCAAAGAAAAGTCCATGGCTCAACCCGATTGAACCTCGCTGGGTGCATGCTAAGAGAAAAGTAGTGGAACCAGAAAAGAAACTCTCTGCTCAAGAGCTTTCACGAAGAGTTTGTGCTGTTTTCGACCAGCCTGTACTACCTTGGATAACTAATTCCAAAAATACTGTTTGATTATGCACTAG
>Ga0209249_1003063_pt1 | contig 12490 bp, 10 predicted proteins | sample SaaInlV_200m_DNA_4_FD_184653 | JGI IMG/M metagenome (GOLD analysis project Ga0209249, IMG submission 184653) | Marine microbial communities from expanding oxygen minimum zones in the Saanich Inlet - SI037_S3LV_200m_DNA (SPAdes) (version 2) | ecosystem: Environmental > Aquatic > Marine >...
CGCCACTTATTTCTCTGGTTTCTGATTCGCTGCCAGCCGCTAAGAAGGTGAGATGGGGCAGGGGGAAGGTGCCATAAAATGTACTGTCATTTTTGTTAACTGTTGCTTTCCCCTCAGAAATCCAGACATTTGTTTCTTCGTTGAAAGACCAAACCTCAGGATCTGCACGATTCTCATCCCAGTTGTTGAGACCGAATTGCCATTCAGGAAGATTATCACCAGAGAAATACCGAACAGGATCTCCATTCGCATTCAGAATATTGATTTCAGCCAGAGCCTCAGCATGGATGACCGCTTTCTTGATCTCTCCGTTTTCCATGATGCTCAGAATCTTCTGTTCTCCCAGATTTGTTTGATCAAAATCCTGATATCTCCCAACTTCTAAAGTTATTTCACCCGCAATATTTTCATTCGCACTATTCAGAAATTGCACATTCTCGGGAAAATGTAATTGTAAAAGATTATCGGGGGAGATTACTGTGAATTCTTGTTCTAACTGACCTTCCTCGAGGATACCAAGTTTTACTTTAAACTCAGAGGGTTTGTCGGTTTGATAGCCAGCTCTCGGCATAATGACTGAGTAGGTGAAATACCCGGTATCGCGCAGACTAACTGCAAAACTTGCATCTGTAAATCCCGATGCTGTAGCTGAAACGGTGAATTCAATCGCCTGGTTTTCAGATGGAGGACCAGGCTCAAACGGGTTTAAAGCAATGCTGATCAATCCAAAAACTGAGTTAATGGTCTCAGGATGTTCCCCCACCTGGGTTAGAATTGCATCCTTGTGTTTGCCTTCAAATTGAGCCGTCACCGAAGAAAGATCGTCGGAGCCTATCAGATTGCCAGTTTCTGCATCAACAAATCTAAACGATACAAAAGTCTCAAAGAGATCATAGTTAATGCTTATCTGAACTCCTTCCATCGGGTCGAAGTCATTACATCCGAAAAGAATCAGTAATAGGGCAAGAAAAGGAAGCTTCTTAATCATGTTATCACTTGGTTTTACCACTTCAAAAGTAGCAAAACCAATTGTTCAATCATCAGAATTGACCAATCATAATGTTAGATCTGGTCAAAATTGTATGAAGACCCTGTTACACTTCGTAAGTGGAACTAGCAGTATCACCACCACGTCCTGTCCAGTTGGTGTGGAAGAACTCTCCTCTTTGCTTATCAGTCCTTTCGTAAGTATGAGCTCCGAAATAGTCGCGTTGTGCCTGCAGCAGGTTAGCCGGTAATCTGTCACAACGATAACCATCATAATATGTCAGGGCACTGGTGAGTGCAGGAATTGGTATTCCCTGTGATAATCCAGTGCTGCAAACATTCCTCCATCCCTCCTGAGCTTCGTCGATTTTCTTTTGAAAAAATGTATCAAGAAGCAGATTATCAAGATCTTGATCCTGGTCAAAAGCATCTTTGATTTTGCTCAGGAATGCAGAGCGTATTATACAACCACCACGCCACAACAGAGCGATACTGCCATAATTTAAATTCCATTTGTACTCTTTAGCCGCCTCCCTGAGTAAAGTAAAGCCCTGGGCATATGAGACCAGTTTTGCTCCATAAACTGCTTTTTCCAGATCATCAATGAAGTCTTGCTTATTCCCCTTAAAAGTTACAGACGGGCCTGATAATACTTTTGCTGCAGCCACCCGCTGGTCTTTTTGGGCTGATAAACAGCGCGAGAAAACTGATTCTCCAATCAGAGTAAGTGGTATACCCAAATCCAAAGCAGTAACACCTGTCCACTTACCAGTACCTTTCTGTCCGGCAGTGTCCAGTATTTTTTCTACCAGAGGCTCTCCATCCTCATCAATAAATCCCAGAATATCACGGGTAATTTCTATCAGATAAGAATCCAGATCTCCCTCATTCCACTTTCTGAACACATCATGCATTCCCTTATGACTCATGCCAAGCAGATTCTTCATCAGATGGTAGGCTTCTGTAATGATCTGCATGTCACCATATTCAATCCCATTATGCACCATTTTTACAAAATGACCTGCACCATCTGAGCCTACCCAGTCACAGCATGGAGTATCGTTTTCAACTTTGGCTGCAATGGCCTGGAATATAGGCTTCACCGATTCCCATGCCTCACTTGATCCTCCAGGCATCATTGAGGGGCCTAATAATGCACCTTCTTCTCCTCCGGATACACCGGTGCCAATGTATAACAAGCCTTTACTCTCTACATAGGCAGTACGCCTTATGGTATCGGGGTAATGTGAATTTCCTCCGTCAATAATGATATCCCCGGGTTCGAGATAAGGAATAATCTGATCGATAAAATCATCAACCGGTTTGCCGGCTTTAACCAGAAGCATTACTTTTTTCGGACGCTCTAAACTGTCAACCAACTCCTTAATTGAATGAGTACCTATAAAATTTTTACCTTTTCCCCGACCATTTATAAAATGATCAACTTTCTCAGTAGTGCGATTATATACGGCCACAGTGAAACCTTTACTTTCCATATTCAGTACCAGGTTTTCACCCATAACAGCCAGTCCGATTAATCCAATGTTTGCATTCATTTAAAAAATAGTTATCAGTTATCAGTTATCAGTTATCAGTTAAAAAAAAGTCCGGGGTCCTTGGTCTGGAGTCCGGGGTCCAAAAAACAACAAATCAATTCTTTTCAAAACCCAATTTTTCTAAAATCTCAATTGTTTCTTTCTTCAGGTTTACTGTTGTGATTTTGTATGCTGGGAATTCTCTTCTTATTGGGTAATCACCTCTTTGCGCTTCGAAGGAATCAATATTTTGTCTTAAATTTTTGTCATCCTGCCGGATGTTATAGGTGCTTTTTACAGCATGAGAAATAATTTGCTGCTTTGAAAAACCCGATCCATCCAGATAAATATTTCCTATCATCGGTGGTTCAATATACTCGGGATACCAATTTTTCAGTGGAAGATCAAAATGTTTGGCCAATTCCCTGATGGAATGAGCTGTTCCCATCGCTTTTCCGTCTCTTGAATAACCTGCTATATGCGGAGTGGCCAGATAAGCTTTTTCAAGCAGTTCACGATCTATCCCCGGCTCATTCTCCCAACAATCAATAATGCAAGCTCTTACCAGCTCTTTATTCAAGGCATTCTTCAGATCTTGAGTGTTGATTACTTCACCACGGCAAGTATTTATAATCAAGACTTGATTCTCAATCTTTTCGAATATGTCCTGATTAAACAATTGCAAAGTTCGATCTTGTCCACTACGGTTCAATGGTACATGCAAACTAATAATATCTGCCTCCCGGATGAGATCTTCGAGGCTGCAGAATCCGGTAGGGCCTTCTTCTCTTGCCCTTGGCGGATCATTTAGCAGAACATTCATGCCAAGTAAAGCTGCAGTACGTGCTACTTTTGATCCCACATGACCAACGCCGATAATACCAATTGTTTTTCCTTGGAGCTGCTCATTGCTTTCTTCGGCCCAGTCAAGTAAGGCTGCGGCAATATATTGATTCACAGATTCGGAATTGCATCCGGGAGCATTAGTCCAGGTGATTCCCTTCTCTTTGCAATACTCAGTATCAATGTGATCAAAACCTATGGTTGCCGAAGCAATGAATGAAACTTTTGAACCCTCTAATAAGTTACGTGAACATTGGGTTCGGGTTCTGGTAATCAAGGCATCAGCATCTGCTACTTCCCTTGCGCCTGTTCGATTACCCGGCAAATATTGCACCTCAGCAAATTCTTCCAGAATGCCTTTCAGATAGGGGATTTTATTGTCGGCAATTACCTTCATATTGTAAAACGATCTTTACTCGACCACAAACCAAGAGCCGGGTTTTTTATGAAATAGAAATCTTCACCATCCGGTGTTTGATTATAGCCCTGATTGAGTTGGCTGACATTAAATTCTTCAAGATATGCATCCAGATCACCCCAGAGAAAGCCCACACTTTCAATTTCCTCACGACTGAGCATGCCTTCCCCTTTACCCGGACAATAACGTATACTGAATCTTCCTTCTGATGATCCGTGTATTAAATGTGCGGCTGCGCTTAGATTATTTTTGAGTTCTTCAAATTGATCAACCGATTCCAGAGTTGTTTTTGTGCCATTGTATCCGTATTTCCTTATCAGACGATCAATCTCTTTATCCTCACCAAACTCTCTGAGTCCGGGTGCTAATACAATCAATTCTCCTTCATCGGCCATGGCCATCCGTGTACGATATATACTTTTATTGCCTAGCCAGGTGCTTTTAAACTCCTCGGGATCAAGAAAGACAACTGCCTTCTTTATAGGATTATCAAGCATGATGAAGTTTTTCTCAAGGGCCATTTCTGAGGCATCAAGAAAGCACTGCTTATCGAAACCTGAGAAAAGACCTGATACTCCTTTATCTGTTACTACAGTCAGGAGATAATAAATAGGTAGATCGGTGGCGAAATGATCTGATCCATAGTCGAAAATTTTACGTACCGGGGTAGAGGCCCGGCCCATCATTCGTTCCATTCCATAAACTGCACCCACGAAATGGCTTTTGTTTATACCTTCAGGACCACCGGTACCAACGAAAACATTTTTGTTGTGATTGGCCATTCCAACAACTTCATGCGGAACAACTTGTCCGATCGATAAAATTAAATCATAATCTCCTTCAAGCAATAGACGATTTACCTGTACCGGCCATGGGGAATTTAGTTTTCCTTCAGTGACTTCATTAATAAAACTTGCCGGCACCTCCCCAATAGTGACAACATCATTCCTCCAGTCGTGAACCCTGAAAAGACTGAGAGGAACAGCTCCGAACATTTTCTTTATCTGCGCTTCTGTCATTCCTGAATGAGTGCCCAGAGCGGGTAAAATGTCTTTTATCGCATCACCGTAGTACTCCCATACCCACTCAGTTAGTTGGCCTGCATATGAATGGTATCGTGTAAAATCCGGAGGAATAAGCAGTATACGTTTGCGAGACCCAATCGATTGAAGGGATGCAAATAGTTGTGCTTTTATTTCAGAGGGTGATAGTATCATCAGTTTATTATTTCTTCCATGGTGGTATTTCAGGCAGGTAACTGTTGAACTCCTCAATCAGCATTTTCTCATAGCTACCTTCATATTGACCAGTGAAAAATTTGTCTAATCCTTCCAGGTGCAAGCTCTTCCAACTTAGCTCTTCCTGACCAGGGTTAATAGGGAAAAATAAGACCCCGTTATTTTTAGCTGCTTTCATGTCACCTGGTGCATCTCCGATCATCAGGATATGATTATCGGGATACTTGTTTTTAGCTGCCATAGCCAGGTGTTCAGTTTTTGTTCCGTATTCCTGTCCGGCAATTACTCTGACATATTTTGAAATATTATTCTCTTTCCATTCCCTTTCAAGAGCTTCAACCGGAGTTTGTGAAATAACTATTGCATCGGCTTTTTCATTTAACAGCTCGAGACATTCTCTGACAAGAGGGAAGGGTGCAATTCCATATACCATTTCTCTCACTGTTTGGTTAACTGCCACAGACCATTTTAATGCCTGATCAATTATAGGATTATTTGCTTCGCGAGCGTATGCTTCCAGAACCGGATTTCCCAATTGAGTCTCTTTCCGGGTCCATTCAATCAATGGAGTAATATCCGGCAGGACAATATCTCTTGCTTTTACTTCCTGACGTTCAGATAATAATCGAAAAGATTCAATAAGAGTATGAAAACGGTTGGCTCCCCGGGTTTTGGAATAGAGATTTACGAATTCCCAGGCTTCACGTACATATTTTGATATAGTCTGCAGTTCCCAATGATGGACTACATTTGGACAAAAACACTCTTTGTGTTTAATTTCCATGGTGTCAAATGCGCAACCATCTGAGTCAATCCCGACAAAGAATTTCTTAGTTGGCTGGAGAGTGGTGAGTTGTTGCTGTTGTGGGTTCATTTTAGGAAAGTTCTCAGTTCTCAGTTATCAGTTTTCAGAAAAAAAAATAGAAATATGATTTCAGTTGTATGTTGTTACTTGATATTATATTTATTTAGTTTTTGCTGTTCGAATATTGGTTTTAGTCTGGTGAATCTTTGAATTCCATTTTCCAGGGGGACATTCACCCATTCTTCACCAATCAGCGGTTTTACATATTTTATAAAATCTTCTGTTACATCTGTTCCGCTTTCTGTTATCCAGTTTTTCGGAAAGAAACGTTCACTCAGCGCTACCTTTTCAAGGGCTACTTTGTCGTATCTTACAGAATAATCTGGTCCGGGATTTCTTAATATGGTTGCCATCCAGCCATTTTCACCTTTGGAAGCGATTTCAACAGCCTTTAAGCCTACCTGATAGGCTTCATCGAGATCAACTAGGGAGGCATAAACCATAGAATGACGCTGGTCGGTACCCATTACCTGTCCGCGGGCTGCACCTCTGGTTTTCAGTCCTTTGTCATTCAAATAGTTCACCACAGTTTGCTGAACTGATATTTTACTCGATCCGAATGAGGTATGTCCGAAAGCATCTTTCACTTCTCCAATCGATCCGCAGTCAAATCCTTCACTAATAACAACAATACACCTTTTATCCTGAATCAACTGATTATTCACTCTGTCACCGAGTTCTTCAAGGCTCAAACCTGATTCTGTAAGATAGATCTGTAGTGGCATTTCATGATTGGGATCTGCAAGACGGGCAGCTGCCGGGATATATCCGATTTTTCTTCCCATAGCCTGCAGAACCAAAACAGGATCAGCGGGACAGGAACCTTTGTTTTCTTCATTTGCTGTTTGTACAATATGTGACCAATAGCGGGCAACACTACCGTAGCCAGGTGTGTGATCGATTAATTTGAATTCATTGTCGCCTACGTCATTATCAATTGTTTTGGGAACTCCGACAGCAACTACATCCAGGCCTTCTGCCTTAGCCAATTCGCTCACTTTAAAAGCTGTGTGCTGTGAGTCGTTTCCTCCGATATAGAAGAAATAGCCAATATTGTGGGCTCTGAAAATTTCAATAATTCGTTTAAAATCAGCCTCCTGATTGTCTTTTAGCTTGTATCGGCAAGTGCCAATGGATCCAGCTGCGGGGGTAGTTCGAAGGAGGGCGATCTCTTTTTTGTCCTGATCCGACAGGTTTAATAATTCCTCTTTCAATACTCCTTCTATTCCATGCCATGCTCCGTAAACAGTTCCGAATATGGATGGATAGCTATCGCAAGCATTTATGATCCCTCTCAGTGAATTATTAATCACTGGTGAAGGTCCGCCAGATTGGGCTACAAGAACATTTTTCTTCATAATTAATCGAATTTCATGACAAAGATAATGACAATCTTTTATTTCCGTGTGCGTACACGGAAAAATTCGCTTGTAAAAAGAAACCTGCTATTCTGGTGGGTTTTTATATTTTTGTGAGCTTAAAGATTATTGCTGATGAATCACAAGAGACCACTTATATTAGTGACCAATGATGATGGATACGATGCTCCTGGAATAAAGCATCTTACAGACATTGCCCAAGAATTTGGTGATGTTGTCCTGGTTGGACCGATGAAGGGACAGTCGGGAATGTCGCATGCCGTTACTTTGCATGAGCCAATTCGTTTGAAAAAAGTGAGTGAAGAAGATGGCCTGAGAATTTTTGCCTGCTCTGGTACTCCTGCTGACTGTGTTAAGATCGCACTACATCAATTACTTAATAGAAAGCCTGATCTGATTGTATCCGGGATAAACCATGGATCTAATTCATCAGTTAGCCTGTTTTACTCAGGAACTGTGGCTGCTGTTGTGGAAGGTTGTATGAATGGTATTCAATCCATTGCCTTTTCAGTTGATGATCATTCAATGGATGCTGATTTCAGCATAGCTGTTAAATATGTCAGAACAATTATCCGGGAGGCTCTTGCAAACGGTATCCCATCAAATACATGTTTGAATGTGAATTTTCCTAAGGCTGCAACAGAGATTTGTAAAGGAATTAAAGTTTGCCGCCAAACGATGGGTGTTTGGAAAGAGGAATTTGATCACCGGATTGATCCGCATGGTAGGGATTACTATTGGCTGACAGGATTCTTTCAGAATAATGAGCTGGGGGAGGAAGATACTGATGATTGGGCTGTGCAACATAATTATGCAGCTATCGTTCCAATAAAAGTAGACGTAACTGATTATGACGCTCTGCAACCACTTAAAAACTGGAATGTTGACTACGAGTGATTATATGCACCTTTTTTTGGTAAAAATATTATTGTGACCAAAAATGAAACGACTCAATAAAATGTGGATTGGTACACTTATGGGAATCCTTGTTCCCTTCATTGCCCTGGTGATTTACCAACAAATAAAATTCACCTCAATCAGCCTTTTGGAGTTTTTCCGGGCTTATGAGCAGATTGGTGTATTGTCCCATGTTATCTCTTTGGCTGTGATTCCTAATTTGCTTGTCTTTTTTGGTTTTATTCAGTTCAATTTCTTGAAGGCGGCACGGGGTGTACTCTTGTCAACCTTTTTATTTGCCTTTACGGTTTTGATTATGAGATTTATATGAAATATTTTCTTATTGCCGGAGAAGCGTCGGGAGATCAGCATGCTGCACATCTGATGCGGGCACTGATGAGCTATGATAATGAGGCAGAATTTTGTTTTCTGGGTGGAGATGAAATGGCGAAAATTGGTGGTGAGCCAGAGATTCATATTGACGAGATGGCTTTTATGGGATTCACACAATTGCTTGGCCATCTGGGGAAAATACGGAGTAATTTCAAGAAAGCTAGACAAGCACTTGTTGACTATCAGCCTGATGTGCTAATATTAATTGATTATCCGGGTTTTAACCTCCGGATGGCAAAATGGGCAAAAAAACAGGGTTTGAAAGTCTATTATTACATCGCACCAAAAGCCTGGGCCTGGAATTCAAAAAGAGTGTTTACACTCAAAGCTTATACAGATAAGGTGTATTCAATTTTGCCATTCGAAAAGGACTTTTTTAATCGTTTTGGACTGCATACTGAATATGTAGGTAATCCAGTGCAAGAAGAAATTGCCAGGAAATATCCTGAAACTGAGAATGCCGACAAAGATAAATCTCGCATAATTGCATTGTTGCCCGGAAGCCGCAAGCAGGAGATTGAATATGTTTTGCCAGTCATGCTGGATCTAATGTCTCAATTTGAAGAATATTCTTTTATGATTGCCGGGATGAAAGTGCATGACGAGCTTTATAAACGTTTTGTCGGGGAGAAATCACAAGTATCTGTTGATTATAGCGGAAGCCTTTCTGTTCTAAGCAGGTCAGTTGCTGCCCTTGTGACTTCTGGTACGGCCACACTCGAAACTGCCCTCATGGGTATTCCTCAAATTGTGTGCTACAAAACAAACAAATTGTCGTACCAAATAGCAAAAAAATTAATCAAGGTACCCTATATCAGCCTGGTGAATCTGATTCTCCGGAGTAGGGCAGTGCCTGAAATGATTCAGGACAATTGTACAGTCGATTTTCTTAGTGAGGGGCTCATGAAGATACTACCGGGTGGTGAAAACCGGCATGACCAATTGGGAATAACTGATCTTCTGCGTAAAGAAATTGGAAATGTTAGTGTGTCAGATAAATTAGCCTTGCTGATTATCAATTCATTATCTGCCTCCTGACCGCTATGGAATTTTTCCTAAATTTGTAACTCTTTTAAAGCAAGTGGTATTATGTTAACTTTATTCAGACGGGAGATTAACAGTTTTTTTAGCTCACTAACAGCCTATGTTGTGATTGTGGTCTTCCTGGTTATGAACGGATTGTTTTTATGGGTTTTCCCAGGAGAATTCAACGTCATAGATTCAGGTTATGCCTCTCTTGACAGTATGTTCATTTTAGCTCCATGGTTATTCCTGTTTCTGGTACCTGCGGTAACCATGAGACTTTTTTCAGATGAAAAACGATTGGGAACAATTGAACTGCTCTTTGTTCGTCCTTTGACAGATTTGCAAATAATTATGGCAAAATTCCTGTCTGGATTAGTTCTGGTAATCCTTTCATTATTACCTACTTTGATTTACTACCTCACTGTTTACCTTATGGGGAATCCGGTAGGGAATATTGATAGCGGTGGATTCTGGGGATCATTTATAGGACTATTTTTTCTGGCTGCTGTTTACGTGTCAATTGGATTATTTACTTCTACTATAACTGAAAACCAGATTGTCTCCTTTATTCTGGGTGTACTGGCATGTTTCCTCGTCTTTCTCGGCTTTGATTATGTTGGTGGATTGGGATTATCAGGAGGTGTTCAGAATTTTGTTGAAGGTTTAGGACTTTCTTACCATTACAATTCTATGTCGAGGGGGGTGATTGACACACGTGATATCATTTATTTCCTATCTGTTATTTCAATATTTGTGGTCTTTTCAAAAATTGTTCTTGAAAGCAGAAAATGGTAAGACAGACAAAGAAAATCATGAAAAAGAAGCAAGTTAAAACACAAAATATTATTCAGCTCGTATTATTATTGGCTGTTGTGATTCTGATAAATCTGATATCCCATTTTGTATATCACCGTTTTGATCTTACTGAGGAGAAGAGATATACACTGACACCTAGCACCAAAAACTTCCTGACTGAAATGACGGATGTCATTTATATCAAAGTTTATCTCGAAGGAAAAAATCTGCCCGGAGGCTTCAGAAGATTGCAAAAAGCGACAAAGGAACTGATGGATGAATTCAAAGTGAATGCAGGTGCAAATCTTGAATTTGAATTTATCAATCCATCAGAAAGTCCTGATGGAATCACACGGAATGAAGTTTATCAACAATTAGCGATGGATGGGCACATATATTTTAATGTGCAAGTTGAAGATCGTGATGGTGGTACATCCACTATTCCGGTTTTTCCTTCAGCTATGGTAAGCTTCAGGGCACATGGTCAGCAGCTTGATCGCCCGGTAAATTTATTTCAGGGTTCAAGTACAGGCCAGGTTAATGATGCTATAATTAACAGGGCAGTTGAAAATCTGGAGTATGAGTTTGTTTCTGCGATGAGGGTTGTTACCCGCGAAATGGTGCCCAGTGTGGCAATGTTACAAGGACATGGTGAGTTGGATGAACTGGAGTCATTGAGTTTGTTTAATGCTCTGTCGATGTTCTACCGTGTTGAGCGCGTAAATATGAATATGCAATTAAATTCATTAGCAGATTTTGATGCAATACTTGTAGCAGATCCTGATTCCAGCTTTCCCGAACGCGATAAATTTATTATTGACCAGTTTATAATGCATGGAGGAAAAGCCCTGTGGTGTGTGGATGCAGTAAAAGTTCAGATGAATGAACTGGCTGATTCAAATGAAATTATGAGCAGGTCAAATGCTATAAACATCGGAGATATGCTATTTGACTACGGTGTTAAGATCAATTCTTCACTGATCCAGGATTTGCAATGTGCTTTTATCCCAGTTTACCCGGATGATGGTGCAGGAGTTACTCTTGAACAGCAAATGGTACCATTTTTCTATTTACCTCTGATTACACCCCGTCAGGATAATCCCATTACCCGCAATCTTAATATGTTGAAGATGGATTTTGTTAGTCCGATTGATACAATTGGTGATAATCCTAATATTAGAAAAACTGTTTTATTGAACTCTTCTAATCGTAGCAGAATCTTGAGGCAGCCCGTACGTGTTGCATTAGACGTATTCAGTGAAAAACCTGATGTTAGCCGCTTTCCGATGGAGAATCTTCCGGTCGCGGTATTGTTGGAGGGGAAATTTCCGAGTTTTTACCAGAACAGGCTACCTGAGCAATGGGTGAATAATGAGTTATACGAGGTTCTTGACGAGAGTAAAGTTGCTACAAAGATGATAGTAATCAGTGATGGCGATATTGCAAGAAACTTCGTTAGCTATCAAAATGGGCAAGCACAGGCCAACCGTTTGGGTTGGGATCGATATATGGGACAAATGTTTGGGAATAAGGATTTTCTTTTGAATTGCATGAATTATTTGTTGGATGATGAGGGGGTTATGGGAGTAAGGTCGAGGGAAGTACAGCTCAGGCTCATGCAATATGAAGAAATAACTGACCACAGGCTCAAATGGCAGCTGATTAATGTAATTATACCAGTTGCCCTTGCCATGTTTTTCGGGATACTATATACCTGGCGAAGAAGAAAAAAGTACGGAAGGAAAATATGAACCAAGCATAACAAAAGGTAAAATATTTTAACACATATGCGGATGATTGTTTTTGTTATGCGAGCTCCATCCGACAAAAAAGATTAGATATAAACGGATGAAAAAGAATAATCTATACCTGATTTTAGCTGTTGTCATTCTTGGTGTTTTTGCCATTGTATTGATTACTAAACAAAATAGCTCGAGTATAAAACCTGAATTACGGGACTTTGCTGTTCAGGATACTGCTGCAGTTGATAAAATATTTATGGTTGATAAGGCGAATAATCAGGTTGTGCTAACCCGGGAAGACGGACGATGGGTAGTGAATGGTAAATACACAGTTCGTAGAGATGCCATTAATCTATTACTGAAAACTTTGCA
>Ga0209249_1003072_pt1 | contig 12452 bp, 15 predicted proteins | sample SaaInlV_200m_DNA_4_FD_184653 | JGI IMG/M metagenome (GOLD analysis project Ga0209249, IMG submission 184653) | Marine microbial communities from expanding oxygen minimum zones in the Saanich Inlet - SI037_S3LV_200m_DNA (SPAdes) (version 2) | ecosystem: Environmental > Aquatic > Marine >...
CTCATGGACGTGCCGCTGTTGCCCGCATCCAGAATATCGTTAGGCTCCTTGAGGCCGTCAAGCCCTGTGCCGTGCACAATTAGCTTATCGTCATAAACCTCAATCTTTACGCCCATTGCTTCAAGGCATTTTATGGTGCTGCTTACATCTGCACTTGGCAGGTAGTTTTTGACCTCGGCTGTCCCATCGGCTATGGCGTTGAGCATCAGTGCGCGATGCGATATGGACTTATCGCCAGGAGGGCTTATTTGCCCTTTGATATTATCGGGTTGTTTGATTGTTTGTTCCATCTTCTTCACTTATAAATTACAGGTTGATGCTATTATAGTAACGAGGCTCGTTATAAGCAAGTGTTGCTTGATTGATTCGGCATTGCCTTCATATTGGCGCGTATGGTAATATTATCAGAGTGTTTTAGGGGCTTATTTATGTATGAGATAAAAGCAGCAGCAGAAAAGATATCAACTACAAGTCAAAACTGGAGCGATGCATGGAATGTTGCTGGCGTTGGTTTTGGCGTTGTCTTTTTAGTACTCATCGTACTGGCAGTTGCTATTTGGATAACTGGTTACATTGTTAAAAGGATGGAAGCCAGAACCAAGAACACTAAGGCTAAAGAAAAAAAAGCATCATAAGAAGGGAGCACTAACGTGGCAGAAGAGATCATTGAAGCACCTATGGTTGGTAAAATAATTGAGGTCATGGCTAAAGTTGGAGAAAAAATTGCAGAGGGCGATGTAGTTTGCACACTTGAGTCCATGAAAATGGAAAACCCCCTGGTTTCTCCGATAGACGGTACTGTTAAGGAGATAAAGGTCGCCGCCGGTGATACGGTTCAGGCAGGCGCAGAGATAGCAGTAATAGAATAAATAGGTAAACACAAATGTTTGGTTTAGAAACTGGTTTTGGTGAGTTTTTCACCAACTATCAATATCCGGTAATGATTATTATCGGACTCACTTTAATTTATTTAGGCATTGCCAAGAAAATGGAGCCGTTGTTGCTCGTCCCCATAGGCCTGGGCGTTATACTGGTTAACCTTCCCTGGCCCGGCGAGGGGCTGATGGCATATGAGGTCTTAAATTCAAGTACAGGCTTACTAGAGACTATCCCATACCAGGACTATGTGCAGCCACCGTATAACATGGCTGGCGGTGAGCCGGTAGGGTTGATGTCCCGCATATTCCATTATGGACTTAGCTGGGAGATAATGCCTCCGCTCATCTTTTTGGGGCTGGGTGCGCTGACCGATTTCGGTCCGGTAATTGCTAATCCCAAAACTCTACTGTTGGGTGCTGGTGCACAGTTCGGCGTATATTTCGCTATGATAGTAGCGTTTGGATTGGGGGCAGCGGGACTGGGCTGGTTTGATTTTCAAATGGGTGAGGCGGCTTCAATAGGCATAATCGGCGGTGCCGACGGTCCTACGACTATCTTTGTTACCAACAGGCTGGCACCTACGATATTGGGGGCCACAGCTGTGGCCGCGTATTCATATATGGCACTGGTGCCCATAATCCAGCCGCCTATAATAAAGCTGTTCACTTCCAAAAAACAACGGCAGATTTACATGAAGCCGCAGCTCAGAGCGGTATCCAACAGGGAAAAGATTATATTCCCTCTTATGGCTACTATCATCATAATACTGCTGGTTCCGGCATCTGCGCCATTGGTTGGCAGTTTTATGCTGGGCAATCTGCTGCTGGTTAGTGGTGTAACCGACAGATTATCGATTACTGCCGGTGGTGGCTTTATGAACGTTCTGACCATACTATTGGGTGTGGCTGTGGGCGCCCAGATGTCGGGATTTATATTCTTGCAACAAAAGACTCTGGGGATATTTGCACTGGGTTTGGTTGCCTTTATGGCAGCTACAGCGTTTGGTGTAATTTTAGCACAGATAATGAACCTGTTTTCCAAGACCAAGATCAATCCCATGATCGGGGCAGCAGGAGTATCGGCGGTACCAATGGCATCAAGGGTTGTGCAGAGGATGGGGCAGAAGGAAAACCCCAGAAACTTCCTTCTGATGCATGCTATGGGACCCAACATCGCCGGTGTTATCGGAACAGCGGTGGCCGCCGGAGTGTTCATCAGCATGATTGGCTAATATACAAAGGTTAAAACAGATATTTGGGCAGGCTTTAAACGGCCTGCCTTTTTTGTTAGTTCACAAACTGGTTTTGAGACTTTTCGTATTTAAGGTATAATGAATCTTGAGATGGAAGAAAAATCGATCAAACAGCAGATAGCTCCGATACTCAAAAAGTACAAGCGTGAGCGCAAAAATATGATCCCTATCCTTCAGGATGTGCAGGACAAGCTGCAATACCTGCCAATGGAGGCTATGGTTGAAGTTGCCGGCTTTTTCGATATAACGCCCAGCGCCGTATATGGTGTTGTCACCTTCTACAACCAGTTCCGCATGATTCCCCCCGGCAAACATCCGGTCAAGGTTTGTCTGGGTACCGCCTGCCATATGAAAAGCGGCGAGCTTATTTCGGAGGCCTGGGAGCGGGAGCTGGGTATAAAAGTCGGGGAAGTGACCGAGGACAGGCAGTTTGACCTTGAGCGTGTTGCCTGTGTTGGCTGTTGTGCCATGGCTCCGGTGGCGGTGGTAGATGAAGCCGTGCATGGGCAAGTAACTCCTACCAGGATTCGGGGTATAGTAGACGCGATTAAGCGTGAGGATAAGCATGGACTTTCCCAAGATAAAGAGTGAGGCCGTAGCCGATTGGGAGCGGTTTAGGAATAATCAGAAAACCCATATTCTTGTGGGTACTGCTACATGCGGACGTGCAGCCGGTGCTATTGATGTGCTGGATACACTTATGCAGAAGATAGAGCAGCGCGGCATTGATGCTGAAATCGCTCAGGTGGGGTGCATGGGGCATTGCTATGCTGAGCCGTTGGTGATAATTTCCAAGCCCGGCTCGCCTGCCATCATCTATGGTTATGTTACTACCGGCATGGCATCGGTACTGGTGGACAATTGTCTGCTCAAAGACGACCCCTGTCTTGAGTTTGCCCTGGGCGCTCTTGAGGAAAACGAGTTGATCCCCACCATATACGATATGCCCCGCTTTGAGTACGAGAATCGGCTGATATTGCGCAACTGCGGCGATATAGATCCCCAGAATATAAATCATTACATTGTAAACGGCGGCTACGCTGCGCTGGAGTCGATCTTCAAAATGACTCAAGAGGATGTAATAGACCAGATCAAAAAGTCTGGCCTGAGAGGTAGAGGCGGCGGAGGCTTTAGCACCGGCCAGAAGTGGGAGATAACCAAAAACGCTGGTGGTAAGTCTACCTACGTCATATGTAACGCTGATGAGGGAGACCCTGGCGCTTTTATGGACAGGGCCGTTCTGGAGAGCGATCCTCATTCGGTAATAGAGGGCATGATTATTGCTGCCTACGCTGTTGGTGCTGCGCAGGGTTATGTGTATGTGCGTGCCGAGTATCCGCTGGCGGTTGAGACCGTACAGCATGCCATAGATCAGGCCAAGGATATGGGCTTTCTGGGGCAAAGTATAATGGGTTCCAAGTTCAATTTTGAAATAGAGGTTTTCCGTGGCTCCGGCGCTTTTGTCTGTGGAGAGGAAACCGCTTTAATCGCTTCTATCGAGGGCAAAAGGGGCATGCCGCACAATCGCCCGCCATATCCGGCCACGGAGGGACTATTCGGAATGCCCACGGTAGTAAACAATGTTAAAACCTTTGCCACCGTTCCGCTCATCATAGAAAATGGTGCAGACTGGTTCAGTGCAATTGGCACTGAGAGCAGCAAGGGTACGGCCGTTTTTGCGCTGGCGGGCAAGGTGGTTAATACCGGCCTTGTCGAGGTGCCCATGGGCACTACACTGCGCAACGTTATAAATGATGTCGGCGGCGGAGTACCGCACCACAAGAAATTCAAAGCGGTGCAGATAGGCGGTCCGTCGGGTGGATGTTTGCCTGAAAGCGCGCTGGATTTGCCCGTAGACTTCGATTCTTTAAAAGAGGCGGGGGCAATATTCGGTTCCGGCGGCATGGTGGTGCTGGATGAAGATAATTGCATGGTGGAGGCAGCGCGCTACTTCCTTGACTTTACTCAAAAGGAGTCATGTGGCAAGTGCACTATGTGCCGCCTTGGTACAAAGCATATGCTGGATATGCTTCAGGAAATCGTTAATGGCAATGGCAAAATGGAATATCTGGAATTGCTTACCGATCTGGCCGAGGATATAGAGGAAGGCTCGCTCTGTGCCTTGGGCAAAACGGCACCCAATCCCGTTCTTACCACGCTTCGTTATTTCCATGATGAGTACGAGGCGCACATTATAGAAAAACGCTGTCCTGCGCTGCAATGCAAGAACCTTATTGCCTACTATATCCTCCCAGATAAGTGTGAAAGAAGCTGTGATGCCTGCGTTGGCGTATGTACTGCCGAGGCCATCTTCAGCGGTAAAAAGCGGATAAAGGTTGTCGATCAGGACAAATGCGTTAAATGCGATACCTGCGTGGCGGCCTGCCCACCCGAGTACAATGCGATAATCAGGATGTCACCGGCAAGCTCCGTACCGGAAACAGAAAAAAGACCGGAAAAGGCAAAGAAATAATGGCACAAAAAAAAGTTAAGCTAACAATTGATGGCCAGAAAGTCGAAGCCAAACCCGGCGATATGATTCTGTGGGCCGCTCTGGACTCCGACATATTCATACCTAACCTGTGCGCTATCAAAGAAAAAGAACACCCGCAAACCGGCTGCCGCTTGTGTTTCGTGGAAATCGAAGGTCGCGACAAACCTGTTACCGCATGCAGTGAGCCTGTGGCTGAGGGTATGGTGGTTACAACGGACAGCGAGCGTATCGACCGTATTCGCCACACCGCCTTCGAGTTGCTCATGTCCAATCATAATGTTGATTGCGCCAATTGCTCAAAAAACAAATCGTGTGCCTTGCAGGATATTTCTGCCAAACTTAAGTTTAAACTAAAATCCAAACGTCTGCCGTCCATAGTACGCATGTTGCCCATAGACGACAGCCATCCGCTATTTACCTATGATCCTAATAAGTGTGTGTTGTGTGGCAAATGTGTGTGGGCCTGTGAAAAGATGGGTGCAGGGGAGCTTCAGTTTGCCTTCCGCGGCATTGATACGGTAATCAGTACGCTGGGTGGCGTTCCACTGGTTGATTCAGAGTGTAAGGGTTGCCTTGATTGCGTGAGTGTGTGTCCTGTGGGTGCGCTGGTGCCGCACAAAACTTAAGGTTAATTACCTGAACAGCGATAGAAAACGATCTTCGTACTGACCAAAAAGGCCCCACCTGTCAAGCTCCAGCTTTAGATCAGTTGGTTCCATCTCACCCCTTTGTACTATAGCAAACATTTCCTCAATCCTTTGCCTTGCGCCGGCAGGAACACCCAATCTGTCGATATCGAAAAGTCCCTGTGATCCCATCTCGCTCATGTGTTTGCCTACGGAGCTTTCGGTTACTTCGTAGATAAACTTCATCACCGATACATCCCACATATCATCCACTCCTTTGATAATGGTGGAAAGCTGGTCATTATTAGAATCTATTTCCTTGTTGATTCTTTCGATCACTGTTTTCATTGGCGAAGATACCACCGAGGTGTCCTTGGGTTCGTTTTTGTAGCTGTAGAAAATGCCCGGCGCATTTGAGCCGTACTTCTCGGCCAGTGATTCAAGGTACTTTCGGGCGTATTTGGAAAAACCCTCCAGGTTGATCAGATAGCTGGGTGTTATCACCTTGGGCCGCTCTGTTATAACCCTGCCCTCCCTGACAACGGTTTCATCTGCGGCCTCGCCTTTGCCCATCAGATCGGTGTAGACGGGTTTGGTTAGCAGGTAGTAGTGGATATTGGTCGTGCCGAAGGTAGATAGTGTCTGCTTGGGCATCCTCAAAACAACAGTGTTGCTTATTGCGTATTCTATTCTTTCGTCATCTTCGGTCATAACTGCTTCCTGTTTTCTATTTTAGACTGTTTGAACGCGGTTTGCCATAGGCACTTACTCTGGCTTTGCATTTGAGATTATTTGATATATCATAGGATGCAAGGAAGAATACTATGTATAAGGTTATTGATACGCACTGTCATCTGGATGAACTGGATGACATTGATTCGGTCATAAGTAAGTCGCAGGATGCAGGCGTTGTTGCATTGATTGCATGTGGACTGGATTATGCGTCCAACAACGTTGTCTTGGAGTTGGCGTCAAAGTACAAAAACTACGTTTATGCAGCCATCGGCGTTTACCCGTGGACCATCCCCGACGCGTCAGACAACCTCGATCGCGAGATACAGTTCGTTGCTGACAATATAGATAGCGCCGTCTGCGTGGGCGAGGTCGGCCTCGACTATAAAAAGCAACTGGTAACCCGGGCAAGCAAGGATCAGCAGAAAGAAGTGTTTGCGGCCATGATAGATATAGCTGTAAAGCATGATAAGCCGCTTTCTATCCACTCGCGCTATGCCTGGAAGGACTGCCTTGCACTTGTGTCAGACGCGGGTGCGACCAAGGCGGTGTTCCACTGGTACACCGGCCCGTCAAGTGTGTTGCGTGGCATTGTTGAGGGTGGCTATCACCTATCTGCCTGCCTTGCTGCAGAGTATCACTATGAACACAAACGCGCGGTAAAGGACATGCCGCTTGATCACCTGTTGCTTGAGACGGACACCCCCGTTCATTATCAGGATCATCAGGCAATGCCCGCCGATACGGTAAGGGTGCTGAATGCTGTTTGTGAACTGAAAGAGCTTGATCATCAACAGGTTGCCGATAGAACCACTGCTAACGCAAAGCAGTTGTTTGGGTTGTCTATCGCTTGATTTTAGATTGTAGGTTCAAATCCCGTATGCGCTACCATTCCTGCGCTGGTTAGAAACACCCCAGTTGGCACTCGCGAATTTTTAGGTCCCGAACGTTCGCCTCGTTCGCAATAGTCATCGGCTTTAACTTAAATTGCCCAGACAACTCAAAAATTTTCATGCAGGTAAGTTGTTTATTTTCTGCCAGCGTTTCAAGCGCGGTGATAAATTCACCATCAACGCTTTTGTGATCCGTATTATCATAGGGAGTCTTTGCTACTTTAAAAAATCCGATCTGACAATTCTCTATGCGTATGCTCAGTCTATCCACAACTTCCCCTACGGCTATTTTGGAGACACTTAAATCTTTGGCAATTTTCCATGCCGTGGGGCAGGATAAATATCCGTTTTTCAATGAGTCCTTTACCTTGTCCTCCAGTTGCGCAAGTGCTTGCCTGGAAAGGTTGTCAGGATTTTCCTGTATCTGAATCCTTGCCTTCTTTTTTTTGCGGTCAGCTTCATTGAATTCTCTCATTTATAATAATCCTTAAACTTCGTTATTTTACAACCACAGGTGGTTTGTATATTACCTCTAATCCTTTGATAAAAGTTTCCGACCTTGTGGGAATATCCTCGAACTCTACCTCTTTGGTGTTAAAGTCAGAAAACAGCTTTCCTATCTGTGAGTAGGATAAATTTCTGTCCATCCACGGATATAGTATTTCATCCTCTTTCTTTATGTGTTCGCTCAGTATTGCCTGATACGCATTGAGATGCTCGGCGATTGCCTTTTTATCTCTACTGTCCAATGCCTCAACAATAGCCTTTACATGTGCTCTCGCATTCCGGTGATCCTCGTGCATGACCTGGAGAATAGCTGTGCTCTCATCAAAATATTTAAAGAGTATATCCTCTTCTTTAGCATGATGATATTTGTCGGCATAGGACCTGATAAAATCGATGCTGTTAATAATGAGTTGCCTTCCCTCTGGGGACTCAACATCCAAATTATCGATGAGCTTTGGGATTATAGCGATCAACCTTTTTATTAAAACATGCTCATCGACCAGTTTTTGCATGGGCGCAGAATAGCTTATTTCCTTAGGGCCGGATCCACTTTTACTCACTAGATCGAGGGCTTCTACTTCCCGATCGGGGTAGATTACTTTAGCAATTTTGGCCATTAGTTCTTTCTCGTTCTTAGCCGTAAGATTGTGAATATCTATGATATCTTTTAGTAAGCAAGTTCCGACATGACATGTGGAACAGCCTACATCATATTCACTAAGAATATCTCCTATCGCCGGGAACAAGTCTATCACTTCTTTAATGTTTTTATTTAGATATTGCTCCATAATTAACCTCGCTTTTCAGCCATCTCTACGGCTTTCCTGTCGGTTGGAATATCTTTACCTTTTAAAGTTTTTTTATCTTTACTGCCCAGTCTATTGGTCCTTCCAGTTCGTATTCCCATTCATACTGATTTGCATACTCAGCCTGAAATAGATAGTACAGCGGTTTTGGATCATGATCGTTAATAATCTTTAATGTCTGGCCTGGTTTTAAATCATTCCAGTTTTCAAAGATTAGTTTATGTCTTTCGGGCGGTATTAGTGGTCGCAAATCCAGTTCAATCATTTTGTTACCTCCATCTCAATTAGCTTGCCATTATACTCTGTGTTTTCTGTTGTTATATCAACAATAATATTTTCCCTCATTATCGTCTATGATTTGAGTCATAATGCTGAGAAATAATGGTGATTGGTTATATCTACTATTGGCTATCAAACTTAAAAATGCGAATAGGATGGAGCAATCATACTCATGCGTGGATAAACATCCAAATTTTCGTGGAATGTATATAGTTTGAGGCTGTCTAAGCAGACCTAAATGTGAAACTCGACTACATCGCCGTCTGCAAGTATGTGGTCCCGTTTTACGCGCTGGTTGTCGTACTTGCCTGAGCCCCATATAACGGTGTACTTCAGCTCATTGGCAAAGTCCTTGTGCAGTTGTCTGGCCGCGTCCTGCACCGTGCTGCCTTGCTTGAGGATAACCGGTTTTTCCAGCGCCGCCTGCTGCCCGGGGGCCTTGGTGTACACCCTGATGATGTTAAGCGCGTTGAAAACCAGCCTTCTGAGGTTTTCCAGCCCGACCATGTTTTCGGTGGAAGTCGATATTATCTCGAACTGATCGCTATATTTGCGACACAGTGAATCGTAGTTGCTCCTGCCCTTGGGGTGATCGGACTTGCTGCCGATGATTATCGCAGGTTTGATACCATAGTCCGATGGCCTGTTACCAATGCCTGTTCTCAGTTTGGCAAGCTCGTCCGTTATATCCCGCATCTGGATCAGCGGATCACGACTCAGGTCGATAACCAGCATCAGGTAGTCGGCGCGGCGCAATGCCCCCGGCATCCACGTATGCGCACTGTGATCGTCCAGCGCCGGAAGATCTAATAGCTGTATCTTGATGTTCTCATACTCCATCATACCCGGCAGCGGCATCTTGGTGGTGTAGGCCCAGTCGCCTATATCGGGGTTGGCGTGCGTCATAAGGGCCACCAGGCTGGATTTGCCCGCATTGGTTAGCCCCACCAGCGCCACTTGTCCTGCGCCCTCTTTATGGATGTTGTAGATGCTGGCGCGCTTACCGCCTTTTTTCTGCGTTTCTGCCGTGAGCTTGGCAATTCTTGTTCGCAGATCGGCACGCAGATGGTCGGTGCCCTTGTGCTTGGGCATGATAGAGAGCATCTCTTCCAGCGCTTCGATCTTTTCATCCGGGTCTTTGGCTTCTCTGTAGCGCTTTTCGGCTGCGTGGTATTGTACTGATAAATTGGCTGGCATGGCGCTATTTTAGCAGGTAAGCTTTGATATTTGAAGGACCCTATTGGTCAGATTTCAGCGAATATTCTCCCAAATAACTTTTTGTTATGATAACTAAGTTGTTACTCGTTTTCTACCAAATTTCCACGAAATTCCATTGTTATATTCTCTTTTGAGGTTTACAATACTGAAGGATTGTTAAAGAAGGGCAGATATGTCAGAGAGCGTAAAAAAGAATGCAACTCGAGAGCAGCTTGATCTTTTGACCCAGGATATAAAGAAGGGTTGGAAGGAGCTTCTGACTTTTCTTATATCAGCTCGTGAAAACGAAGCAAGAAAAGATACTGATTTGTTTGGGGAAAAGGCAGAACGTTCCTCTGAGTCCATCTCGATCTTGATAATAGACGACGATGTTACCTCACTTGAGGGCATTGCTTCTGTGCTTGGTGATGCGGGCTTTGATACTATAATTGCGCTGGATTGCATTCAAGGACTGATGAAGCTGGATGATGAAAATCCGGGACTGGTTCTTCTGTCAGAAACACTACCCAATAGCCACGAGACATGTACTCAAATCCATCAGCTCACCGGCACCCCCGTTATTATGATGGGATCTGATCCCAGCGATCATGCATGGGAGCGTGCGGTTGGATTGGGAGCAGACGCATACTTCAGAAAATCAATCAGCAAACCCGAGCTTAAGGCCAGGGTTAAGGCCGTGGTTAGCCGGTATCAACGGTAGCTGGTAACAGGCGTTATGATGCCATTCTCAGATTTTTGATGTCTAGGCTATTTTGATAAGTTTGTAGCCAACGCCTCGTTCGGTGAGAATGAGCGACGGGCTTTCCGCATCATCCTCAAGCTTCTGCCTCAGGCGCTGTATGTATTTTTTGAGGTAGTCGGTGGCATCGACATATTCTTCGCCCCATACCTTTTCCAGAAGGAAGCGGTGTGTCAGCACGCGGCCCTCGTTTCGCACCATCTGATAAAGCAAATTATATTCGATGGGGGTCAGTTTAACCGGATTGTTGTTAACAGTAATTTCTCTGGATGTAAAATCAATCCTTATCCTGCCGTTGTTGAAGGGTTTTTCCTCGCCGCGCAGTTCCGGCATTTGAGAACGACGTAGTACGGCTTTGACCCTAGCCAGCAGCTCCATGTGAGAAAATGGTTTTACCACGAAATCGTCGGCACCCATCTCCAGCCCCTTGATCTTGTCCATGTTTTCGCTGCGTACGGTGAGTATGATTACCGGTACGTCGGAAAAGAGGCGTATCTGGCGTAGTACTTCGAATCCGTTTATATCCGGCAGGCCCAGGTCCAGTATGATCAGGTCGGGCGATTCGGTTTCGGCCAGTTCAACACCCTTATTGCCCGTTTCTGTGGATACTACTGATACTTCAGGCCATCTGAGCTCAAAACAAAAAGAGACGGCTTCAATGATTTCCGGATTATCTTCGACGATCAGTAGTTTCATGATGCTGCCCTCTTTAGTTTCTATTCAGTTCTCAGATTGGTTATTCGATGTTAGCTATTGTATCATACTATGCAATGCAAGCTATTGCCTAGCCAGTGGCAATGAAAAGGCGAAGGTGTTACCTTTGCCCGGCTCGCCAGTTATCCAGATATTTCCGTTGTGCATTTCCACCAGGCGTTTTACCAGCGCAAAGCCCAGTCCAAGCCCGGGGAATTGTTGCCTGTCGGCCTCAACACGGTACTTGGGATTGAACAATTGATTTATTTCCCCCTGTGGGATGTTTGGTCCTGAGTCCTTGATTTCTATTTTAAGATTATTTTCGCTTTCCACGGCATTTACGATAACGGTGCCGCCCCTGGGAGTGAACTTGCTGGCATTGGCAAGCAGGTTAAACAGTATTTGTTCTATGCGTTTTCTATCTGCGTGTATGATGGGTAGAGACGGACTTAAGTGCAGATCTATACTCTGTGATTTTCCCTGAATAATTGACTTAAATTGTGTGGCCACTTCCTGGATTACTGATTTAATATTCAGGTTTTCTTTTTCTATCTGGAGATCTTTGATACGCATCCGCGCAAGGTCCATCAGTTCGTCCATTCTTATTTCCATATACTTGGCGCTGCGACCTATATTTTGTATAAGCCTTGTTAGTGGGTCGGTTTTATCCAGTTTGAGTTCTTCTGATAGTAGGCCCCAGGATGCCATGATGGATGTGAGCGGCGTTTTAAGCTCGTGAGCGAAATCGTCCAGAAACTCTTTCTCTTCTTCAGGTTGTTGAATTGCAGTAGTCTGCGTTCCAAGAGTAATTGATAACTCAGGTGCCAACTGCTCCAATAGCGCCTGCTCTTTTTTTGAGTAGATGTTTGGTTTTAGGTGGGCTATGGTGAGCATGCCTATTGCATTTCCATCTTGGGGAAAGGGGATTTTTACAGCAGATTTGAATCGGTCAAGGTTGACAGGGTGGAACTCATCTGAATCCTGCCGCGTACGTTCATCAGAGTAAGTAAAAAGTGATCTGAGATTATCGCCATCGACCAGTGAAACGCTGAGATAGTCGAAGTCTATTGTTTTTTTTAGTTCTGAAACGAATTGGTTTAAATATCTGTTCGCATACAATCCCGAGTTAATAATCTGAATAAGGCTTTCCTTCATAACTTTTGCCTTATTATCTTCCTCGGTTTGATTTGACATAAGTGCTTACTGCTTCCTCTTGTTCGTTAGTTGTACGATAGAGGTTATGTTACGCCCGTAGCATTGTCAAGTACCCACTAGTCCAAATTGATGGACGAGTGAGATTTATCGTCTAATATATATTACTGCCTGAGCCCCCT
>Ga0209249_1003079_pt1 | contig 12417 bp, 8 predicted proteins | sample SaaInlV_200m_DNA_4_FD_184653 | JGI IMG/M metagenome (GOLD analysis project Ga0209249, IMG submission 184653) | Marine microbial communities from expanding oxygen minimum zones in the Saanich Inlet - SI037_S3LV_200m_DNA (SPAdes) (version 2) | ecosystem: Environmental > Aquatic > Marine >...
CGAAAACGGAGAAGAAAAAGAGATTCCCCTTGTTCATGTGAAGGCAGGAGATACAATAATAGTAAGGCCTGGAGAAAGAATCCCGGTTGATGGAATCGTACTTGAAGGAGAATCTTCTATTGATGAATCCATGCTCACCGGAGAGTCTCTGCCGGTAGATAAATATATAGATGATATTGTAACCGGCGGTACTATAAATGGAGAAGGCTTAATACAATTTAAGGCAACACGGGTAGGAAAAGAAACAGCGCTTGCACAGATTATCAAACTTGTCCAGGAAGCACAGGGAAGCAAGGCGCCTATTCAAGCGCTTGCTGATCGGGTAGCAGCAGTATTTGTTCCCTTGGTAATTGTAATTGCAGTTATTACATTTACAATATGGTTGGCAGTAACCGGTGATTTCGTTCAGGCCATGATAAGATTAGTTGCGGTACTTGTTATAGCCTGCCCATGTGCTCTCGGCCTGGCAACGCCAACGGCAATAATGGCCGGTACAGGTAAAGGTGCGGAAAATGGAATTCTTTTTAAAAACAGTCAAGCCCTCGAGACAGCAGCGAAGCTTGATACAATTGTACTGGACAAAACAGGTACAATCACTGTTGGTAAACCTTCTGTTGTTGATATTTTTTCCATAAAACCTGGGCGTGAAAATGATCTTTTAAAACTGTGTGCCTCGGTTGAAAAAGGCTCTGAACACCCCATAGGTAAATCCATAGTAAATAAAGCTGAAGAAAGTGGAATAAAACTGAACCCACTTGAATCTTTTAAAGCTATAAGAGGAAAAGGAGTAAATGCAACAATCGATGGAAATTTGGTCAATGTTGGTAAACCCATTTGGATAAAGGAATCTGGGACTGATACAGATAAGATTGCTGAAAAAATAGAGGCTTTCCAGATGGAAGGTAAAACGGTATTGCTTATTTCAAAAAACGACGAATTGCTTGGGCTTATCACGGTTTCTGATACAATTAAGCATGACTCTATTCCCGGGATCCAGCAACTTCACAATCTCAACTTATTTGTTGCCATGCTCACAGGAGACAACATACACACTGCAAAAGCAATAGCAAATCAGGTTAATATTAATGAGATAATTGCTGAAGTGCTTCCTGATGAGAAATTGTCCAGAATTGAAGAACTTCAAAGTATCAGGGAAAAAGTCGGTATGGTTGGTGATGGAATCAATGATGCACCAGCCCTGGCAAAAGCAGACATTGGTATAGCTATAGGTACCGGAACAGATGTTGCAATGGAAACAGCGGATATTATTCTCTCAAGCGGGAGCCTTACTGGTATTTCCAGATCTATAAAACTGAGCAGACAAACCATGGCAACTATAAGGCAAAACCTCTTTTTTGCATTTTTTTACAATATAATACTTATACCTATAGCCGGTGGAGTACTTGCACCTTTTGAAACCATACCGTTTTTCTTACGACAACTCCACCCGATACTTGCTGCCCTGGCAATGGCTTTAAGCAGCATATCGGTTGTGACAAATAGCCTTCGTCTCTATAAAGCGAAGATTGGATAAGACTATGATGGCGTCGTTAAAAAGTCTCCATCTGCTGAGTTATAGCCTTTGGCCAGACGTTCGGCAAACTACATGTATGCCTTCACGCCTAACCAAACTCTATGCCTTGCATATGAAGTTTTTTACTTAACCATCATTTATAATTTTTTCAACTTCTTCACACTTAAGAATGTGGATAAAAATAATTAGATAAAAAGACAAGTAATATTGTTCAAAACATTTTAATTGCATTCCTTAAAATTAAAATAAAATGGAGGGTAATATGAAAGTATTTAAAAATATCAGCAGCACGTTCGGTAAAACACCACTTGTAAAAATTAATACCCTCGCAGAAAAACTGCCGGGTGATATATATGCCAAGCTTGAATTTTTCAATCCCTTGGGTAGCGTGAAGGACAGAATAGCAATATCAATGATAAACGAAGCTGAAAAATCAGGACGTATAGACAAAAGCAAATTGATTGTTGAGCCCACAAGTGGGAATACAGGTATAGCTCTTGCTTTTGTATGTGCCGAACGAGGTTATCGCCTGTGTCTTACAATGCCTGAAACCATGAGTATAGAAAGGCACAAACTATTAAAACACCTTGGAGCGGAACTTGTTCTTACACCCGGGGGGAAAGGCATGAAAGGAGCAATTAAAAAAGCCGAAGAAATTCTAAATGAGAATGAAAATGCTTTTATGCCAAATCAGTTTGCCAATCCAGCTAATCCTAAAATCCACAGGGAAACAACCGCGGAAGAAATATGGAATGACACCGACGGAAAGATAGATATAGTAGTTTCAGGTGTTGGTACAGGCGGCACAATAACAGGTGTTGCACAGGCTCTAAAAAAAAGAAAACCGGAATTCAAGGCGATAGCGGTAGAACCTGAAGCTTCACCTATTCTTTCAGGAGGAAGCCCGGGACCACATAAAATTCAAGGTATCGGGGCAGGTTTTGTGCCTGAGATATTGGACATATCAATAATCGATGAAGTAATAACCGTATCTAATGAAAACGCCTTTGAAGTTTCAAGGGATCTGTCAAAAAAGGAAGGTATACTTTGTGGAATTTCTTCCGGTGCCGCTGCATGGGCAGCATTATCGATAGCACAACGCAAAGAGTCTGAAGGCAAATTGATTGTTGTAATTCTTCCAAGTACCGGGGAGCGTTATATAAGTACTGAACTTTTTAAACCATAGTTAATGGTGTTGTAAAAAACCTTCATCTACTGCATTATATCGGTTAATAATAAGCTTGACATACTACATGTATGCCTTCACTCCAGACCAACCAATATGCTTTGTATATGAAGATTTATACTTAGCCATCGGTCGTGATTTTTACAGAAGCAACATATTTGAACAATTCCGGAGATTCAATGAAAAAAGTTTTCATATTATTTTCCGTATTTACAATTATGGTTATGTTTGCAAGCCATGCAAGACCTATTCACAGTTCGAATCGAATCACTGAAAAGGGTGGTGCTAAAGCTATGGAATCAAATGTAAAAAAAAATAAATTGCCGGGTGTTAGCGAGTTTTCGCCATCACTTGCAAAAAAAATCGAAGAAATGATAAAAAAAAGAGGGACGTCTTATAAGCCAAGGACAGAACATCTGTTACCAGACGGATCTGCAAAGTATATAAATCGTCTTTTTCTTGAATCCAGCCCGTATCTCTTACAACATGCACATAATCCTGTAAACTGGTACCCATGGGGAGAAGAAGCTTTTGATTCTGCAAGAAAGCTGAATCGGCCGGTGCTTGTCAGTATAGGTTACTCCACATGTCACTGGTGCCATGTAATGGAAAAGGAGTCTTTTGAAGATGAGGAAATCGCAGAATATATAAACAGCAATTTTATTGCAATTAAAGTTGATCGCGAAGAACGCCCTGATATTGACTCAATATATATGGCTGCAGTTCAATCCATCACAGGAAGGGGGGGGTGGCCTCTTAATGTCTGGCTTACCCCTGATCAGAAACCATTCTATGGAGGGACTTACTTTCCCGCAAGAGACGGGGACAGGGGTTCTGTATTAGGGTTTTTGACAATATTGGAAAGAATCAATGATGCATATCATACAAAACAAACAGATATTATAAATTCAAGTCAGCAGATAGTTGAAGCAATCAACCATATTTTATCATCAACCGAAAGCGGCAATAATCCTGATTACAAGATAATTCAAAAGGCTGTTTCATTTTATAAAAAGATTTATGATCCTGTTTACGGCGGATTAAAAAGTGCTCCGAAATTTCCCAGCAGCCTTCCCCTTCGTTTTCTTTTACGTTATTATCGCCGTACTGATGATAAACAGGTCCTTGACATGATTGTAAATACATTAGAAAAAATGGCCTATGGAGGAATTTATGATCATATCGGAGGAGGGTTTCATCGTTATTCAACTGATGAAAAATGGCTTGTACCTCACTTTGAAAAGATGCTTTATGATAATGCACTCCTTTCCGTTGCATATATAGAAGGGTTCCAGGCAACAGGTGTAGAAGATTTTAAACGTATAGCCACTCAAATACTTGATTATATTTTAAAGGACATGACATCACTTGACGGCGCTTTTTATTCGGCCACAGATGCGGATAGTCTTAAACCATCCGGTCACTGGGAAGAAGGCTATTACTTTACATGGACTCATGAAGAGATTGAAAAAACAGTTGGTAAAGAATATGCCGGGATTATCAAAAAATATTACAACATGGGCCCTGCCCCGAATTTTGAAGGTAGATATATTTTAAACACCCCTGTAAAAGTTTCAGATTTTATTTCAGAAAATAAAGTCACTAATAAGCAATTTGTAAAAATCATCGAAGAATCACGAGAACTTCTTTACAATAAGAGGAATAAAAGGCCCCTTCCTCTTCGCGATGAAAAAATTCTATCCGCATGGAACGGCCTTATGATTTCAGCTTTTGCAAAAGCGGGTTTTGTATTTAATGAACCTGAATATACAAAAATTGCGGTTAATGCTGCAGACTTCATTCTTGAGAAACTTTTTATAAACGACAGGCTTTATAGAAGTTATAATGACAAAAAGGCACGGCATAATGCTTATCTTAGTGATTATGCATTCCTGGTTTCTTCTTTCCTGGATTTATATGAATCTACTTTTGACCCGGTGTGGCTTAAAAATGCCATCAAATTTGATAAAATTCTTGAAGAGAAATATGAAGATAAGAAAAATGGTGGTTTTTATTTGACAAGTACTGATCATGAGGCTCTTATTGCAAGAGAAAAGCCTAACCATGACGGAGCCGTTCCATCAGGAAACTCCGTTGCAGCTTTAAATCTTCTTCGTTTATACGAGTTTACATTAAATGAAGAATTTCGAAAACGTTCAACTATGGTATTAAAAGCGTTTCTTGGGGAAAATTCATCTAATCATTCAGCTCTTTCAGAAATGCTTCTCGCTCTTGATTATTATCTTGACAGTCCAAGGGAAGTTATTATTGTGACACCGAAAAACAAAATAGAAGAAGCAAGGCCTTTCCTAAATGAATTTAGAAAAACCTTCATTCCAAACAGGGTGCTAACTGTAGTTGAAGAAGGTGATAAGTTAAAAAGACTTTCAGAGATAATACCTTCATTGAAAAGTAAACAGGTAATAAGAGGTAAAGCAACGGCCTATGTCTGTGAAAAAGGTATTTGTATGTTACCGGCCGGTGATATAAAAACCTTTTCCGATCAAATAAATATAATTAAGAGTTACACCAAATGAACTAATTTGTTAACAACAACCGCATGAAGCATTCTCTTTTCCCTTTATCCAAACCTGGATAATATAAGCAGCTCAGCCAACTCCCGGTGAAACTGAAATTGCTTCAACAGGACAGTTCATGGCACAAGCTCCGCATTCCATACATCCGTCACTGTCAACAATCCCGGCTTTTTTGTCTGCAATTTGAAATACACCATGGGGACATACAAGTTCACACGTCCCGCATCCTATACAGGCCTCGGTATTTAATTTTATTGTGGAAACATCAGGAAGATATCTTAAATCTTTCACGGTTTTGCCCTTTTAAAAAATAATATTCTCAAATTGTTAAAAAATTTGCACCAACCCATGCAATTACAGCTATAATTATTCCTGCCGCCTGAAGGGGAATGGCTTTTTTCATTTCCGCTTCAACACCTGTTGGAGATGTAAAAGGTGTAGCCCCTGTAAAATTCATTGCAAGATAAGAACTCAATATCGTAATTACAAGCACAATGGCAGCCATTTCCAGAAACATAATGCTTTTAAAGTTAAAAAGAACCAGACAGATTCCGGGAATTAAACCTGTTATCGCCCCTTTAACAGAAAATGCTTTCCCTGGAATCCATGGCAATAAAGCGGGTGCAGCTACCGCACCGGCAAAAACGGCGGAAATAACAGCAGAAGCCATCAACAGACCTCTTGTCCATGAATCACTGATGGAAAAAATATCGGACCCGATGCCTGATAATATAAAAACCGTAAGAAGTATCCACATCAATGGTTTTATTGCCATTGAAAACTCAATAGGTATAAGTACAACCCGCTCAAAGAATGAAAATGTTACAAGCCTCATTTCAGATTCCGCTTTTTTACCGGCATCAAGGAACCTTTTTATATCCATGGCACGAATTGGTCCCCATACGACCTTAAACCCGCACCCCTTTTTCACTTTTTTTGCATTTACACCGGTTGCCGAGAGCTGAGGTAAAATAAGTTCTCGGTTATTGACGACTTTTTCCAGTCCGGTCAGTTTTACACGATTAATGACCTCATCTGTTGAAAAGGTCCCCTCACCTGCAGCACACCATACATTTATTCCCCGTGTATCAATTACAAGAACCCATGTATTAATACCGTTAAGTTCCTTCCTCAAAGCATCAAAACTCAGCTTATAATTTGCCGATACCATTACCGGGGAATCCTTATCAGGACTGCCGACACAATAGAGTCCCGGGGTTATACTGTAGCGCATCCGATTGAAACCTGATCTTGCCTTTAGGGTACCGTACTGATCTTCCCTGTCAATTGAAGTCTTAACACGAGGTACTATTCCTGCAGCTGTATCGATAAAATCCTCTACAAAATGCCATAGTTTATAACCAGGCAAATCATATATCCCAGAGCTCTCACCAAGAGAAGAGCCACCACACTCATCACCTGCTGATGGAGCCATAGGTAATAACACCTCATAATTTTCGGAATTGTGTGCACTTGAATCATTTTCGTTCCCGCAACAACTCTCACCTGATTTCATATCTCCCATCTTTCCCTTCTTTATTTTTATTTTGTTATTTCAATACAATAAACACCCGAATCCTGCATGTCAATCAAAAGGGATAAAATATTCTCAAGCTTCCTTCCCGGGTATATTTTTGACAAACCTTCTTAGCTTATGGAATGTATGGTATTTTTAACAATAGGGTTGCGACTTGACTTAAGTCATTGGAATTGATGTATGAAAAATATAATATTTTTGTTATATAACATTATATAAAATTGATAAACTCGTAAAAATTCAACTCTGGATGGCAAAGTAAAAAGTTCAAGATCAAGGCGCCACAAATCCCGAGGAATGAGGTGTACTTATAGTACTCCGCAGTGACTAGGGATGTAGCGCAACGCAGATATTGGACTTTTTACGAAGCCATCAAATTAAAGGCTGAAAAATGAAATGGACAGACGAAGCCGAACAGGCAATTAAAAAAGTACCATTCTTCGTAAGAAAACGGGTAAAAACACGGGTGGAAAATGAAGCTGCAGATAAAGGCAAAAATCTAATCACTATTAGTGAGGTCAAATCAACCCAGAAAAATTTCCTGAACAAAATGAGCTCTGAAATCAAAGGATATCAAATAGATACCTGCTTTGGTCAAAACGGATGCCCAAATAAAGCAAATAGCGGGGATAATCTTTTAAAAAAAATTGAACAATTGTTAAAGAAAGAAGATCTCTTAGGGTTCCTGAAACAAAATGTAAAAGGCGATCTTAAATTTCATCATGAGTTCAGGGTAACCATTGCAGATTGCCCGAATGCATGCTCTCAACCTCAGATAAAAGACATAGGTATAATCGGAGCATCAAAACCTGGAATCACAATAGAAGAATGCACAAAATGTAATTTATGTGTAGTAGAATGTAAAGAAGGAGCAATTAAAATTGATAAAAACAAAAACGCACCTGATATTGATTTTGGCCTTTGTATTCTGTGCGGTCAATGCTCTAAAGTATGCCCTACCGGAACCATAGAAGAGGAAAACAAGGGTTTTAAGATTCTTCTTGGTGGAAAACTTGGTAGGCACCCACGTCTTGCTACGGAACTCACCGGAATTTATTCTGAAGATCACATCCTTGATATTGTAAAAAAATGTCTAAAGTTATATAAAAATAAAAGTACAAATGGAAAACGATTTGCAGAGATTGTAAAGTCTGAGGGCATTGAATCTTTTATCAAAAACGGGAGAAAAGCATGGAGAAAGTAGTATTAATGATATTCGTAGTATTATTTATAGGTTGTGCAACAAGCAAAAACATTTTGCATGAGATAGGAGATACAAGCACAAATATTTTACATAAAATAGGAATAGGTGAAAAGAAAAAAGACATTGAGCAACAACAAGTGGCCGATGTAAAAGAAAATGAAGTCAGCAAAATATCAAATCTTAAAATTGAAGAACCGTATGAAGTAATAACAAAAAACCAGATTTTGATTTTTGAGACAACCCATGGAAATTTTGAAGTTGAATTAAACTATGAAAAAGCACCTATATCAGTCAAAAACTTCATGGCTTATGTAAATGAAGGTTTCTATAACGGCACTATATTTCACAAGGTGATTAACGGATTCATGGTACAGGGTGGAGGCTTTGATATGTATATGAAAAAAAAGCCGACTAAGAGTCCTATAAAAAATGAAGCCGGTAATGGATTGAAAAATTACAAATACACAATTGCAATGGCAAGAACAGATGTGATTGACAGCGCAACATCACAATTTTTTATAAATGTCTCTGACAACTCTTCCTTAGACCATAGTGACAATTCAAATAAGGGTTTCGGTTATGCAGTATTTGGAAAAGTTACTTCCGGTTTTGATACAATTGACAATATCAAAGAAATTGATATTGGAACTTCCGGACCGCATGTAAACGTCCCGGCTGAACCTATTATAATAAATAATATATATAAAAAATAATGATGGTGTCGTAAATTCCGTTATATTGCTACTGCTGCGTTATGGTTTTGTATTCAATTATTAAAGACAGGCTTACCCCTCCCAAGTTGATCATTTTAAGTCATAAAAAAAGGGCGGTGTTTATAACACCGCCCTTTTATATATTCAACGAAACCCACCATTCAAGGAAATCAAAACATATGTTCAATTCTTAATAAGTGGGCTCAGTTATTCCGGTCTATTATTGATGCACTCGTAAAAAGTATAACCGATGGCTAAGTAAAAATCTTCATATACAAGGCATAGTGGTTGAACAGGAGTGAAGGCATACAAGTAGTATGTCGAACTTCTGATCAACCACTATAACGCAGTAGATGGAGACTTTTTACGACGCCATCATTATTAAATTTTCATGCCTATTTGCCTTCCTTCAGCAATAGCTTCGAGAGCACGACGTGGTTTACTGGCATCACCAATCAAATGAACCTCTTCAACTTTATCTTTTATTTTTGATGACAAATCATCAACTGCGCAGGTTCCTAAAGCCAGAATAATATGATTTACATTTTTTATGGTATCTTCATTTTCACCACGGGTTATTGCCACTCCATCATCCGTAATAGCATTTACTTTTGTTGATGCAAGAATCTTCACCTTTTTCGAAACAAGCCTTTCCATGAGACGATGTCTAACTGTAAGAGGCATATCAAGTGCTGCAAGTCTCAGCATTTCAACGATGGTTATAGCTTTCTTGTTCAGCATTAGGTTCTCACCCATTTCTGCCAGATAATCCGCCGTCTCACATCCCACTGAGCCACCTCCGATGATAACTATTTTCAATGGCTTCTGTGTATCAAAAATAACTTTGCCGGAAAGAACATCCCATGCTGTGCAAACATTATCTTTATCAATTCCGGGAATATTTTCAGGTATTAAAGGTTCAGCACCGGATGCCACAACAACAACCTGGGGTTTTATTTCATCTATTAGATCAGGAGTCACTTCCCTGCCTGTTTCAACTTTTACACCGGCCTTTTCAGCCTGCACGGCAAGATATTTAATGGACTGCGTTATCTCCTGCTTTCCCGGAGGTACTGAGGCAATATTTATCTGGCCGCCAATCCTTTCTTCTTTTTCAAAAAGAGTTACTTCATGCCCCCTTAATGCTGCCACTCTTGCAACCTCCAGCCCTGCAGGGCCTGCGCCAACTACCATTACTTTTTTGGGGTTTTCCGCAGTTACTATGTCCATATCTTTTTCAAAGCCGACAGACGGATTCATAAAGCATGTTGTAGGTATCTTTGCAAAAGGGTTACTAAGGCATCCCTGGTTACATCCTATACATGGTGCTATATCTTCAAATTTTCCTGCTTGAGCTTTATTCGGAAGTTCAGGATCAGCTATCAGGGCACGCCCCATGGATACCATATCCGCTTTTCCTGTCTCAAGGACGAATTCTGCAATGTGAGGAGCATTGATACGACCGACACTAATAACAGGTATATCAACGACCTGTTTAATAATAGCAGCACAATCTGCATTAAGTGCAGTAGGCGTTCCCGATGGAGGAACAACGGCCCAAAAAAGTTCAGGTACGGCACCGCCTGATATTTCCAATGCATCCGCACCGGCCTCGGCAATCATAGGAGCAAGATATTGGGTTTCCTGAATTGTTCTTCCGCCGGGTATTCGATCATCACCGGAGATTCTTACAATTACCGGAAAATCACTGCCGGCTTTTGCCTTGATCCCTTTAACAACATCTGCGAGCAGCTTGACTCTTCCAGTAAGAGACCCCCCGTATTCATCGGTCCGTTTATTGTAGTAGGTTGATAAAAAAGAACCAAGAAGAGCATAGTTATGAGCAGCATGAATATGAACAGCATCAACACCTGCTTCCCTGGCTCTTCTCGCAGCCTCGGAAAAATCATTTACTATCTCTTGAATCTCATCAACGCTTAATTCAAGGGGCAAATCCGGCATATTGCGCTGAGGCACCCTTGAAGGGCCGACATTTGGAACTCCACTCAAAGCTTTAGCTCCCCCCGGCCCCGGGTCAACAAGCTGAAGGGCAAACTTTGCTCCATGTTTGTGGATTTCTGCGGCCATATCTCTGAATCCGGGAATAAAACTGTCATCATAAATCCCCAGTGTGTTAGGAACATATTTTCTAGCACCACTCGGGGTTGCAATCTCAACCATTATTAATCCGCATCCGCCTTTTGCCCTGGCTCCATAATAATCAATAATTTTTTGACTCACGTAACCATCGGGTTTACAAAACCCGCTATGCATGGGCGGCATAGCAATCCTATTTTTAACTTCCATACTGCCAATTTTAATTGGTGTAAAAAGATGTGTTGTTTTTTTCATTTCTTACCTCTTTGTTAATTTAGGAACTAAGATTATAGTAATTACACAATATTTTGTTTTTAACTTAGGCCGTATTTTACCAATTGTCAATTCCAAAAACACAGAAACGCATTGACTAAAACCCAGTAGATGGAGACTTTTTACGATGCCATCAAGGTTGATAAACCCGTAAAAAGCTGATTAAAGGCGCTCCGCGCCCCTATGGTAAAAAAACAACTTATTAATTTCATTGGATTTTAAAACGAGTTGTTTATAAGTTTTAGCGATGGCTAAGTAGAAATCTTCATATACTAAGGAATAGCGGTTGATCTGGCGTGAAGGCATACATGTAGTATGTCTAACTTCTGATCAACTGCTATAACGCATTAGATGGAGACTTTTTACGACGCCATCAAGATTGATAAACCCTTAAAAATATAACCGATGGCTAAGTAGAAATCTTCATATACAAGGCATGGCAGTTGATCTGGAGTGAAGGCATACATGTAGTATGTCGAACTTCTGATCAACTGCTATAACACAGTAAATGGAGACTTTTTACGACGCCATCAAGATTTTTGTTATAATTTCCCCTGCTCGGCAAGATCATCCAGCCCTTCATTATCTATAAGCTTTATCATTCGGCCTTCAACTTCAATAAGCCCTCTTTCGCTCATCTTTGTAAATATTCTAGACATTGTTTCAGGTATTGTACCCAAAAGACTTGCGAGCTGGTTTTTTGATATATTCAAAACAACCTGTACGTTATTATCCTGTTCTTTTGACAAAAGCCTAAGATATCCGGCAAGTCGACCCGGAACCTCCTTCAAAGAAAGATTTTCCACCTGCACTGTAAACTGCCTAAGTCTCATTGAAAGGACCCCAAGCATATTAAGGGCAAGTGACGGATTCCTTGAAATTAAATTGATAAAATCGTCACGGGGAAAAAACAATAAAGAGCTTTTTGAAATAGCTTCCGCATTTGCCGGAAACATCTTCCCTGTAAAAACCGGAACTTCTCCAAAAGGTTCTCCGGGTCCGAAAATATGAAGTATCTGTTCCTTTCCTTCCATTGAAACTTTGAAAATTTTAACACTTCCTTCAGCTACAATGTAAAATCCGTTCCCTTTATCCCCTTCTATAAAGATTGATCGACCTCTACCGTATTCTTTCTCAACAGCAATCTTTCTTAATTCATGCAGCTGCTCTTCAGGAAGTCCTTCAAATATTGGAGCAGCAGAAATTATGTCAGTTCTTTTATTCATTTATCACCTCACAGATCACAGATATCACCAGAATTTCAAATACGTCAAAGACACCTTCAGAGTGTATCAAGTTACTAACAGGGTGTATCAAATTAGACAATCTTTTATAA
>Ga0209249_1003081_pt1 | contig 12412 bp, 11 predicted proteins | sample SaaInlV_200m_DNA_4_FD_184653 | JGI IMG/M metagenome (GOLD analysis project Ga0209249, IMG submission 184653) | Marine microbial communities from expanding oxygen minimum zones in the Saanich Inlet - SI037_S3LV_200m_DNA (SPAdes) (version 2) | ecosystem: Environmental > Aquatic > Marine >...
GAAGCTCGTTAAGGGCATGAAAGTTAAGTATAATATGGATATTTCCAAAGTATACAAGCAGGAATTTACATTACCTGCTCCAGATCAAACTGTTTTAGGTTTGGATTTTGATTTTACTGTAGGATATGGAGAAGGGATTGCAGATATATTAATCTCTGGAACTGTAAATTATATGGCTAGTGATGCAGATGTGAAAGAAGCATTGGAACATTGGGAGAAATCTAAACAACTTCCAAAAGCAATTTCTGTGCCAGTAATTAATGTTATTTTAGATAAAAGCAATATTAAAGCTCTTGAATTAGAACAAGATTTATCCTTGCCTACTCATTTACCAATGCCTTCCGTTAGTATTGGTAAAGGCGGAAAAGGTAAAGAAAAAGAAGCTGAAAAATACATCGGGTAGTTCTTTTTAAAATGAGAAGAAGAAAAGAAAAGAGGAAACTTTTTGTACCATTATTTATTATTGGTATTATGGTTCTTAGTATGTTTGGTGTTGTGATAGGTGGACTTTCACAAGATGAAAACGTTGAGAAGTATAATGGAATTTCTTTTGTTGAACTAGGAAATGGATATAAATTTAATGTAGGTGGATTGGATCACAATGTTTATTCTTTTCCCCAGGAATTAGAGAGGTTTGAAGGAAGTAGTGTTGAAAGATTAGTTAATGATTTAGTAGTTGGAAAATATGCAAAAGTTTACTTAGATATTTCCAATGGAGAGAGTTTAGGTGCTGTTAATCAAGTTTATACTAATTTAGGTGGAAGTGGATTATTTGTTCCTTCTTGTACAGAGGAATTTGCTGAAGAAGAAAGATGTAAAGAATTGCCTATAAACTCCTGTGAAGAATTAGAAGAAAATAATTTATTTTTTAGTTTTGAAATTGGAGAAAACTTAGAAAGTTATGAAAATAATTGTTTCGAAGTTAATGGAAATTTAAATCATTTAATTAATGTGGCAGACTATGTTGTTATGAAAAGTTTAGGTGTTTTTAATGAGTAAAGATGTTGAACTAGGAAATATTGAATTAAAAAAGAAAGAAGAACCACAAGTAGATAAGAGCAAAGTTAAAACAGATGTTTCTAAAACTGAAAAAAAAATAGGGATTGTTATGGTTGCAATGTTTTTATTTTTAATTTTGCTAGTGGTATTTGTTGTAAGATTGAATCAAGGCGGAATTGAAAGAGTTTATTTTGAATACAAGGGGATTGATTTTACTCCAAGTAAAACTGGTGTTGGATTTGACATGAAATTCTTTGTTGGAGATGCGCAATACCCTACATTGATGACTGTAAGAAATGATCCAAGAGAATTGGAAAATATTTCAATCAAGGGTGATGAAATCCGAGAAGTTTTTTCAGATAAATCTATAATTTATATTACTGAAGATCCTTTTGATAATTTAACTGGTAGAACTTTAGTTGCTGCAAATGAGTTGGCTATGCCCTTTTCTCTATTATTTCAAATGGAAGTAAATAAGACGGTTACTAGGACTTCAGAAGAATTAGATATTCCTTTAGAAGATCAAACTGTGAAGGTATGTTCTGATAGTGATGAAAATACGCAGGTGATTCTGCTTAGGTTAGGTGCTGAGACTGCAGTATTTGAAGAAGATGGATGTATTGTCGTTCAGGGCGGAAATAATGACGAGATGGAGATTATTAGGGCCGCTGATAGGCTTTATCTTACGCTCTTAGGAATAATGAGTTAGATTTAAAAAACAATTAATCTTGCTTATATGTGTTGCCGCGATCGCATAATTTGGTATTGCACCGGCCTTGAAAGCCGGGCCCTTTGGGCATCCAGGTTCAAATCCTGGTTGCGGCGCATTTTTAAAAAATATGGCAGAAGAAATAATTGAAGGAAAATGGAATGATATTAAAAATAATATCCGAAGGACTATTTCTGCAAAATATGATAAGATTAAAGATTGGAAAATGGATCCTAAAGGTTATTTTTTGATTAAGTTAGATAAAGGATTAATTTGTGTTGGTTATTGTACTTCAGTTAGTGAGTTAGTTGCGGAAGTTACTGGAAAAACCGCATTAGAAATTGTAAATACTTTAATTAGAGAAGAAATGATTTCATCACTACAACATGCTGCAGATATGGGTATTGAATTATGTAAGGCAGAAATTGCATTAAATCACGGATTAGAGTATGTTCAAGATCAAGATCTAAAATTTTGAATTCATAATACTTAAATAAACTCATTTTCTCTTATTTTTATGAAAATAGCTTTTGTATGTGAATTTAGTTATCCTTCTAAGTGCGGGGTTTGGAACAGTGTTTATTATGTTGCTAAAGAGTTGAAAAAAAAAGGACACGAAATACATATTTTTTCTAATAATTTGATTAAAGGTACTTCGAAGACGTCTACAAAATCTGAGATTAAGGAAGGGATTGTATATCATCGATTTCCTGTAAAATACAAAATAAGTGAAAATGCATATGGGTGGGATTTTGAAAAGGAAATTATAGAATTAAAACCCGATGTGATTCATGCACATGCATATCGCCATGTCTATTGTCAGAAGGTTCCAAAAATTGCTAAACAATTAAATATTCCTTGTTATTTGACTACTCATGCCCCTTTCTTGGAGAAAGGATTGAGGAATACTTTATTGGAGTTTATTGTCAGGGTTTATGACAAACTTTATTCTAACAAAATTTTAAATTCATATACTCACGTGTTTGCTATTTCAAAATGGGAAATTCCTATTTTGAAAAAATTGGGTTTGAAAAAGTTTAAATTTATTCCTAATGGATTTCCTAAATCTTTTTTGAAAATAAACTCTAAATTTAGCAAAAATGTGATTTTTATGGGAAGAATTGCACCTGTAAAAAATTTGGAATTGATATTGTATGCTGCAAAAAAACTTCCAGAAGTTAATTTTACAATTTATGGGCCTATTGAAAAAGGGTATGTTTTAAAATCTAGATTAAAAAATGTTAAAATTATCAATAAAGGGTATGATCAAAAAGAAGAGATTAGAGAATTAAAGAAAAATTCTATTTTTGTTTTACCAAGTAAAAGGGAGGGAATTCCTTTAGCATTAATGGAAGCAATGGCTGCAGGATTAGTTTGTATTAGTTCAAATACTCAAGGCGGAAAAGAATTAATTACTCATGAAAAAACTGGATTATTATTTAAAAAAGAAAATTCTGAAGGATTAATTAAATCCCTAGAAAAAGTGATTTCTTCAAAAAAAGAATGGAAAAAACTTTCCATTAATAGTAAAAATTCAATAAAATCTAGAACCTGGGAAAATATTTCTGAAGATTTAGAGAAGATATATAAATCAGATATTCAAGAAATTTAAAATGAGTAATATAAATTCCGAAAAATTGATGGTTCTTATTGTAGCATATAATGCTGAAACCACTATTGAGGATTTATTAAATAAAATTCCAGAAAAAATTTGGAAAAATTCTGAAGAAATAATTGTTTCTGATGATAATTCTCAAGATGATACCTTCCACGTTGCTGAAAATTGGAATAAAACTCATAAAAAGAAAAATTTGAAAGTTGTAAGACATAAAGAAAATAAAGGCTATGGTGGAAATCAGAAATGGGGCTATTCTTATGCAATAAAAAAAGGATATTCTCATGTTGCAATGGTTCATGGAGATGTGCAATATTCTCCTAGAGATATTGAAAGACTATTGAATTATTTTGATGAAGATAATGTCGGATTAGTATTTGGTTCTAGAATTGCTGGGCACCCCCTTAAGGGTGGAATGCCAAAATATAAGTTTTTAGGAAATAAATTTTTAACTTTTATAGAAAATTTAGTTTTGAGACAAAAATTATCCGAATATCACTCGGGATTTAGAATATATTCTTGTGATTCATTGAAAAAAATTCCATTCAATATGAATAGTGATGATTTTTATTTTGATACTCAAATAATTATTCAAATGGTTCTTGCAAGTCAGAAAATTAAGGAAGGGCCGATTGACACAGTTTATGGGGATGAAAAATGTTATGTTAAGGTAATTCCTTATGGGCTGAATATTCTTAATGAATTAGTGATTTATCTGTTAAATAAGTTTAATATTAAAAAGTATGGGCGATACGAACTAAATAAAAAATGATGAAAAAAAAGTTGTTGGAGAAATTTATAGATTGGTGTTTAGTTTTAGTTTATTCCAAAAATAAAAAAATAGAAAGAAATTTAATAGTATTATTAGTTATTGGATTTTTTTTAAGATTAATTTCTGCTTTAAATCTTGGAGTTTTAGCAGATGATATGTTATATGCTTCTCAAAGTGCAGGAATTATCGGCTCTGGAATAATTTCAACGCATTCAAACCCCCCCCTATTTTTATATTTAACCGATTTGAGTTATAATCTGTTAGGATATAGCACTTTTGCATCTAGATTTTTCCCATTAATTATGGGCACACTATTAATCTTGGTAATGTACCTACTTTCTAGAGAACTATTTGATAAGCGTGTTGCTCTTTTTGTAGCATTTTTAATAACTTTTTCTACACACCTTATAAGAACTACATTTACAGAAGCAAGCAATATTATTTTCTTTTTAGCATTTTTAGGGATATATTGCGGAATTAAATACCTCAAAACTGAAAAATTGAAGGATCTTATTTTGGCTGCAGTTTATTTTGGATTGGCTACACTTACTAAATATAATGCCCCTTTCTATGTCTTAGCATTTTTATTGTTTGGAATTTATAAATTTAAATCTGAGAAGAAAGAAATTTTTTCTAAAACTAACTTTAAGAGGATAAGTATTTTTTTATTGATTATTTTTATGCTGTCTCTGCCTTTTTTAGCATTCAATTTTATTCTCCAAAAGGATAAGGGTATTATTGATGTATATTTTAGCAGAATAATTGGTTCGGAAAAGACTCAAAAATTATATTCTGGATTAGCAGGTCAAAAAAATAGTTTTTTTGAAAATATGGTTTCTGCCTCAACTTATCGTAATCTGAACTTAACATATATTACTGACCCTCTAATATTTATTCTTGCATTGGGCGGAATTTTTTTAGTAATTAAAAATAAAAAGAAAGAACAGGGATTTTTTTTACTTATTTTCTTTATTGTGCCATATATCTTACAAAGTTCTGGAAGTTCATTGCAAAAGCATTTCTTGTTTATGCCGTTATTATTTTCAATACTGGCTGGATATTTTTTAGCTGAAATTTTTATAAAAATAAACCACAAATTTTTCAAAAAAGCTATAATTTTGACTTTAATTATTTTCTTTTTGATTTGTATTGGTAATTCTTCTGGAACTCCTCCAAATTATTTTTCACAAAGTGAAAGTTCTCAATTAAAAAATTTCATAAATGAAAATGTTGAAGAAAATGATTTGCTCGTATTTGATACAAGGATATATACTGCTGAATCCTTTTGGTATGCAACCCCTCACCACTTATTGAGTTTTCACCAGTTTATTGATTTTTATAATCAAAATCAAAAACTTGAAAATAAACAAGAGGTTAAAATTTATGTCGTAGAATGTGTTGAAGATGATTGCGGATGGGGATGGGTTAAAAATAAACCTGAATTTAATAGTTCTTCTGAAGAAATATTGTCTAAACTAATAGAAATAGGCAAAAAGGAAGTAACTATCTCTTCTTATGATTATGGAAGTAATGAATTACTTGGAAATAAAGAAAAGAATGAGAAATTTAGAGTTTACTCGTTTAATACGTTTTTGAATCCAAACGCAGTAGAACAAACAGATAAGCTGAATAATTTTTATTTTGCTCCTTATTTGTACAAAAACTTGGATAATTATGCATACAATTATGGATTGACAGGCATCAATTGGATATTGCATAACATTTCTTTAATAATCATTTATCTCTCCTTGTTTTTGATAGTTTTGAGCATATTTTACGCTATTTTGCTGATTTAATTCCAGAAGGTTTTTAAAACGGTTTCAATTTTCCATCTTATGGGTTCAGAAGAAAGAAAAGAATTGGAAATTAGGAAAGAAAAAATAATTTTAAAATTTAATCAGATTGTAAAAAATAAAGAAAAATGGATATTATTTTCGTTATTAGCATTTACTATCTTGTACAAATTGTATTATTTCTTTAAAACACTTGATCAAGCAATTTGGTGGGATGAAGGAGATTATTTAGCCTTAGCAAAAGAACTTTATTTTCCTATGGTTGAGCGCCCAGAATGGTGGAGTCATTTTGCAGGTATGCGTCCATTATTGATGCCTTTAATTTGGGGATTTATGTTCTTTATTAAATTAGGTGAGCCTTCTATTCGATTTTTTACTCTTTTGCTTCCAAGTATTTTGAGTGTGTATCTGATGTATAGAATTGGGAAAAGCCTGTATTCTGAAAAAATAGGTTTGATGTCTGCATTCATGCTTTCGGTTTATTGGGTTCATAATTTTTATACCTTTAGAATTTTGACAGATATTCCTGCGATGTTTTTTGGATTATTATCTATTTATTACTTTTGGGTAAAATATGAAAAAGAAAAAAAGAATTGGGGATTATATCTTTCCATAATTTTTGCAATAATTGGTTTTTCTGCAAGGTTTACAACTGCGTTTGTTTTAGTAAGCATTCTTATTTATCTTTTAATAACCAGAGGATCTGCACTGTTCAAAGATAAGGTTATCTGGAAAGGTGCAGGTGTAGGATTTCTGATATTTTCTCCATATTTATGTTATTTGATTATTAATAAATTTGCAATGTTTAAATTTTATTTTACAGGGGATTCTCAGGATCATAGAAATACCCTATATGCCTTAGATGCCCTTAAAGATACTTTAAACATCCTGCCAACACTTATGGAGACTATTTGGTTTATTTGTTTAATTGTTGGTTTATTTTCATTATATAGGCTAGTTATTGGCTTCGATTTGATTATCAAAAGAAAAGAAAAAAGCCTAAATTCTGATTTATTTTTGTTTTTGCAGGCGTTCGTTCTTCTTAGTTTTTTTATTTTTATTTTAAAAGGAATAACGGATAGATGGCTTTTAATGTTGCTCGTGCCTCTATTTATCTGGGCCTCAAAAGGAATTTTAATAATCTCCGATTTTGTAAAAAAATATAATCAATTAATCGGGGTATTTACTCTGATTTTTTTAATTTTTGCAGGCGCATATCAACAGATGGATCATGGAGATAAATTGATAGAAAATAAAGTTAGTTCTTATCAAGAAGAAAAATTGGCAGGTGTATGGTTAAAAGAAAATACTCTTCAAGGTTCAAAAATCCTGATTGCCTCCATAGTTCAAAATCAATACTACTCTGAAAGGCAAAGTTATGATTTATGGAATAAAGATTATTCTTTTCCCGAATGTTATTTGGCGAGTAAATTAATTGAATCAGAGGAATGTTTTATTAAAACTGAAGGCGCATTTAAAGAAAAAATTAAAACTATTGATGCAGATTATTTGGTAATTCATGTGTTTGAACCTGCATTTACACCTCCATGGATATATACTTATCCTCAAAGATACCCTGAAGAAATGAATGTAGTTAAAGCTTATGTTGATGACAATAATAATCCCAAATTGATTATTTATGAATTTAATAAATCTTCAGATTTATTTCAATAGTTCTAACCATTTAATTTGTTAAATTTATATTCCACTTTCCCAAATTTTTTCCTAAAAAAATCTAAAAGCCCATAAACTGTGGGTTTAAATAGCAATTTATTGAATATCCCAAAAAATATGGCATAAATAAATAAGATTATTCCAGTATAGATAAACCAAAAAATATTAGAATTTTCCCAAACATATAATAATCTATTTCTAAACATGTAATAAAATTGAAAAGGCATTCGTTTTTTATTATTGTGACTTCTATGCTTTGCTAATGAATCCGGATAAATTTTTGAAAAAAATCCTTGTTTTCTATAGTAACTTTGAATTGCAAAATCTTCATGATATAAAAAGTAACGGGGATCAAATAAATGAGTTAGTTGGAGCATATTGGCCCTCATCATAAAAATCGTGCCTTCTATAAAAATCTTGGATTTTAAAGGTGTTTTTTTTTGATTTGTGGAAAATCTAGCAGTGAGTTTATTCCATTTTCCTCCATTTGATTGTATTTTTCCAGAATTATAATCTAATATTAGCGGTCCTGCAAAACCTATGGGGTTATCTTTTTCCATAGAATTAACTAAAATTTCAATAGCTTTTTTGTCTACAATCAAATCATTATTTGAAATAACTATGTAGTCTGGAGAGTATTCTTTTAGGGCGCACCTTATTCCTCTATTAAACCCTTCACAATATCCCAAGTTTGTTTTATTTTGAATTAATTTCACCCCTTTTATTTTTCCAATAATTTTATTTGAATTATCCTTTGAGGCATTATCTACTACAATCAGTTTAATATTTTTAAATGATGAATTTTTAAATGAATCAATACATTCTGAGATATACTCGGCACCTTCATAATTTAATATTATTATTACAATTTTTTTCATTGTAATAACTCTCTTATTCGAGGTATGAATTTTTTAGCAATTTCTTTTTCTCTGAATTTATTTACAGATTTAGTTATCTTTTTTTTGTCCCATCTTTTGTTTAGACATAATTTAATTTTATTTGCAAAATCTTCAGAGTTATATGGTTTTGCTAAAAATCCTCCAACATTAGGAATTATCGTTTCTTCTGGGCCAGCCCCATCTTTCCATCCAACTGCAGGACAACCACAAGCCATTGCTTCAACCGGCACCAACCCAAAGTCTTCTTTTAATGCAGGAAATGCAAAACAACTTGCTGCAGAGTTTAATTGAACTAATTCTTCTTCAGATACAAAACCTAAAAATCTAAGTTTCTTTTCAGAATTGTATTTTTTTGCAATTAAAATAAGTTCTTGTTTATATTTTTCTTTTATTTTTCCTGCTAAAACTATGTCTATCTTTTTTGGAAGATATTTAAAACAGTTAATTAAATAGTCATATCCTTTATCTGGAATTAATCTTCCATATGAAAAAATGAATTTATTATTTAGTTTATATTTTTCTTTTATTTTTCTTTTATCTTTATCTGTTGCAATTCTGAAAAAATCCCCAATTGGAGGATAAAGTATTTTTGAATCAATACCATATATCTCTTTGAATCTCTTTGCAGTATATCTGCTATTTGAAAAAATTAAATCTGCATTTAACATATATTTTTTATCCATCTTTTTTAAAATTGGCCCAATTAAGATTCCTGCAAAATATGCAATAATCCTTTTGATATCTCCTCTTGCCCACTTCCATCCAGAAGTGTAAAGAAAATTTGGAGGGTGGTGAAAAAACACTACATGGGGAATTTTAAATTTTTGTTTCATATAATCTGCTAATCTTGAACAAATGAAACTCTGACTAATGAATAAATCTCGATCTTTTAAATTTTTTAATGATGATTTGTTTAAAAAAGAGAAAATTATTTTTAATAATGAATTATTAATAAACTCTGGAGAATGTTCGTTTAAATCAATATTTTTCCCAAAATAATGTTTCATATTATTTTTAATTGATGCAACTGAAACATCTACAGAGTAAGTTTTTGACAATGATCTTGTTTGGAATTGCATTACACTTTCTAATCCTGCATCTACATGTAAAAAATCGTAAAGAGTAGTTATCTTTTTCATTTTAATTTTGTCTCCTTGCTCTTAATTTCCATGCAGATTTAGTATCTGCCACCTTAATGATGGAAAAGAGTGCACTACTGGAGGTTATCAATATCCACAATACTACTAAAATTGTTATTTTCGGTCCTGTTTTGAGAGAATTTATAAGGATGTAATATATTCCTTTGATAAAATCAGAATTATTGAAAGTTTTTTTAGAGTACTTTTTGTTTAATTGTTTTCGTGCCAATGCAGTTCTTACTTTTTGTTTAAATAAATCTCTGAACGAGATAGTGGTATAAGATGCAATCATTCTTGGAAACTTGATATCATTAAAGAAAATTACCTTTGAACCAGAATTTAAAATATCTGATGTTCTTTCAAAATCATCCCCCAGTGTCGTATTTGATTTGTAATGTTTTTTTAAAAAAATGTTGGTTAGAAATTTTTGAGAGTTAGCTACTTTAGAGATATTGCCTTCTTTAGTCGAGTATTTTTGTTTTAAATAATCCATCCAGAATTTTGTAGCATATGCTACTGCCAGATGTCCACCATTTACTTTTTTTGATTTTTTTAAATCCCATTCTACTGGAAATGATTCTGCTATCCCGCCAATTTTGGGATCATCAAATATTGAAATAAACTCTTGTAATGTTTTTTTGTCTTTAACTGTAAAAATCCAGTCTGCATCATTAATTATAATTATTTCTCCTTTTGATTTTTCTATTATTTTATTTATTACTGCAGGTTTGCCTTTTCTCAAATTTAAGCTAAAATATTTGAAATTTTTATTTGTTTGAGTATATTTTTTAACAATGTTTTCAGTATTGTCTGTACAACCATCTAACCCTATGATCACTTCGTAATTAGCATAAGGAATATTTGTTAAATTTTCAAGAGTCTTAGCTATGAGCTTTTCTTCATTATGTGCAGCTATCAAAAAACTTATTTTTTTAGATTTCATGTGTTATTTCCAAATATTTTATCATATATTTTTACAATCCATTTAACTGGAGAATTTATAAGTCTAAGCCTAATTAGGGATAATAACATTTGAGGTCCGGCTTTTTTTAAGTTTAATTGACTGTAGCATTTATCTTTCCAAATAGTAGGAGACTCTTTAAGCTTCAATTTATTTTTTTTACACGCATATAATAAATTTACATCAAACGCCCATTGGGTTATTTTTAGATCTTCAATTATTGTATCGACTGTATGTTTTTTGAATATTTTTGCCCCACACTGAGTATCTTTGTATCTCATGAAAAATAATATTTGAATTAGAAAGTTAAAAATTCTTGAAGCTACTATTCTTTGCCAACTTTGTTTTGGAAATACCTTTGATCCAGAAACATATCTGCTTGCGATTATTCCATCAAATTCTTGAATATTTTTGAATAAATCATAAAATGCTTCAGGGGATGTTGCCATGTCTGCATCAACAAAACCTATCATCTCAAAATTATTCTTAAGACAATACTCAAAACCTTCTCTTACTGCAAATCCCTTGCCCCCTTGTTCAAATTTTAATATTTTAATATTTTCTTTATATCTTTTAACAATCTTTTCAGTATTGTCTGTACAAGCATTTAATACCACTATCAACTCATAATCTAATACTTTTTCCCCTTTTAGATTTTTGAAATATTCTGAATATTTTTTTAGTGTTTTATCTATTCTTTTCTCTTCATTGTGTGCAGGAATTACTATGCCTAATTTCATTGGTTTTTCTCCTCTGATGTTCTTAGGGATTTACTAAATAAATATGCAGTAATCCCACTAATGAGGAATAAGAATAAGCCTAATCCTGCAAGAATATAAATTACCTGAGAGAGAGTTTCATGATTAAATGAAATAAACAGTACTTCTAAAATGTTTATTAATAATAAGAAATAAAGGTAAATGTATTTTTTGAAAGAAAGCAAGTACATACAAAATAACTTTGAAATCGATACTCCTCCCATAAATATGCCATAAACCCAGATCAAACTTCCTACCGAAGCATATTTTGCCCCAAATAGTAAAGATACTAGGAATTCACCAAAAAAGAAATAAATTCCTAACAAGGGAACTAGAATAAAAGACATTAATAAAAATGAATTAAATAGCAATCCTTTGTGAGATTTTCCATTTTCCCTCAATTCTACTGCTTTTGGAAACATTACATCAATAATAGAAAATGAAACAAATAATACAATTTTTCCCATAAGATTTATTACGGCATAATTTCCTGCTTCTATTCCTGTAAAAAAGTGTTTGACTAAAATTAAATCTAATGAATAAAAAGAAACTAATAAAATAAGTGTTAATAATACTGGCCCTGCAAAATCATATATTTCTTTTGTTTTGAATTTTTTATACTTTCCAATAATCTGTTTTTTAAGCACACTATAATTATATATTGAAGCAATCAGAATAGATAGAACTATTGCAGATATTGCCCCTCCCACTCCGAATCCAATAGAAACTAAAATAACTCCTAATACGAATTTTGCAATTCCCTCTAAAGAAAGACCTAATGCCAAATTTTTGAATAATTGCAATCCCTGTAAAAATCCTCTGGTTACTGATAAAAAAGGAACAAATATCAATGTTAAAGAAATTAGTGTTAAATAAAGATAATCGATTTTTAGAAATTGGCTTAGATAAATATTCACTACTAGTGAAATTAAAAATAATAAGAAAAACAATCTATTTAATTTTTTTAAAGAGGCATGATATAAATATTTTAATTCTTCTAATTTGTTTTTAACTTTAAGTGAAGCTACGAAATTTGTAAGGCTAATTTGTAAAACTTGCATAGGTATGGTGATGAATCCAATTAGTGCAAGTA
>Ga0209249_1003083_pt1 | contig 12409 bp, 10 predicted proteins | sample SaaInlV_200m_DNA_4_FD_184653 | JGI IMG/M metagenome (GOLD analysis project Ga0209249, IMG submission 184653) | Marine microbial communities from expanding oxygen minimum zones in the Saanich Inlet - SI037_S3LV_200m_DNA (SPAdes) (version 2) | ecosystem: Environmental > Aquatic > Marine >...
CTGTCTCGAAAGACACGCGCTGCCCTGCGCAAAAGACCGGCTCCAATCGAGATCGCGCTGCACATCCTCAAGAACACCGCTTGATCCAACCGAATTCTGCGCTCAAAGCTTCCTCAAGTACTGTTGTCAGGACGGTCTCTTGCTCAAGCGAGCCATTGAGCGTGCTGATTGCGCTGACCAGCCTATCCACGCAGCGCTTGTGCTCACGTGGCTCGCACATGACGTCCTTGACTGGCGAATCATCCATGCAACGCCCCTGCTTTCCCGTTCAAAGACCGTGTCGTGGGAACACGTTTTGTTTGACCTTCTCGACCATGGCACCGACATCGGCAGCAACAACTTCACGCGTCTCCGGGGACGGGGCCAGAAGCCGGTCCCTCAAGCCGCCATGCCAGTCTGTGCTCCCCAACATCACCCCCCCCATTCCGGCCATCATGTCATCGTGCCCCCGGTCACCACAGAGGCAGGACCAGAGCAGCGCCCAGGCGCGAACAGTGTTCTCGATGTTGTACCCGCCGCCACCCGTCACCAGCATGGGCTTACCGGCCGCCAGCAGGGCCTCGATAATGTCCACATAGACGTTGTTTGTCAGGCAAAGGTGAGCCAATGGGTCGCCGGCCAGAGCATCGGCCCCGGCCTCCACGACGAGCACATCCGGCTCAAAGGCCTCCACAAGGGGCACGACGACCTCCATGAAAGCCTCCAGGTAAATATCGTCATAGGTGTCTGCCGGAAAGGGCAGGTTCACAGTGTAGCCTTCACCGGAGCCGACCCCGATGTCGCCCTCGAACCCCGTACCGGGGAACAACGTACGGCCGCTCTCATGCATCGAGATGGTGAGAACGTCTTCACGAGCATAGAACGCCTCTTGTACCCCATCGGTATGGTGCACGTCGACATCAAGAAAGAGTACTCGCCGACCGGCGTCGGCCAGCACCATACAGGCAAGGACGATGTCATTCATGTAGCAAAAGCCGGCGGCTCGGTCGGGGAACGCGTGATGAAGCCCCCCCGCGGGATGGAAAACGACGGTAGCCTCCCGGTCAGCGATCAGTTGAGCCCCCTTTACCGTCCCCCCACAGGCCAGGGCATTCGCTTCGTAGACGCCCGGAAAGACCGGGCAGTCCATCGTCCCGAGGCCCATATCGAACAGGCGCTGATCAATCTGCCGCTCAGGAGCACTCGCCAGGGCATCGAGGTAATCCGCCGTGTGGTACATCTCAAGCACGTTCCGCTCGGCAGGAGGAGCACTGATTACAGACCGGTCGGCCCCGGCAAGCAAGCCCATCGACTTGGCGATTCCGTGTGTCCGTCCTGCGCGTGACGTGTTGAACGGGCATTCGGGGGGATATGGGTATAGGTCCAGCTCTGGCGAGTGGATAAAGACCTTCTTGGGTGCCATCACGTCCGCGTCCTCTCCCCGTCTTTGATCAAATTGTAACTGATACTGTAGGCTTCGCCGTCAAACTCCGTGTTGATCTTGAAGCCTGTGTTGTAGAAAATGGTAAGCATGGCCTTGTTGCTGGGCAGCACAGTGGCGTAGAATGTCTTCACCCCTCGCTGGATTGCTGTCCGGGCAAGATAGTCAAGCAGCAAACTGCCCATGCCTTTGGCCTGCCACTCGTCCTGAACGATGAAAGCGACCTCTGCCACCTGCGTCTTGGGATCCAGGAAATACTGGGCAATCGCAACGACTTCTTCACCGGTCACCCCCGGGACCACGCCCACGATAGCCAGGTCGTTCTGGTAGTCAATGTTCGTGAGCCGCTGCACGTCCTTGTGCGGGAACGTCTTCGTATGCGTGAAATACCGCTTCTTGACCGAGTCCCGACTCAGTGAGTAGAGCATCTCCGAGAGAGCCTTCTCGTCGGTCGGCTTAACGGGCCTCAGAAAAATCTCGGTGCCGTCACGCAAGGTATCGTAGTGTTCAAGTTCTTCCGGATACCGGACCAGGTCCCAAGCCAGCTCAATCTGATCTTCCTGCAGGTATCGTTGGGCCTTTGCTGCGTGAATAAGGTCGTTCCGGAACTTGGGGTGAGCGATGTTTATGAGCGACAGAACGCGCTCACGGATGCTCTTGCCGTGCAGGTAAGCGATCCCATACTCGGTCACCACGTAGTGCACGTCTCCGCGGGTGGTGACCACTCCGGCCCCCTCCGTCAACTTCGCCACGATACGCGACACCTCGTCGTTTCGCGCGGTTGAAGGCATCGCGATGATGGCCTTCCCGTCCCGGCTCCTGGCGCACCCGCGAATGAAGTCAACCTGCCCACCGATCCCACTGTAAAATCGGTACCCGAGTGAGTCAGAACAAACCTGCCCCGTGAGATCGATTTCGAGACCGACGTTGATCCCCACCATCTTATCATGCTGCGCGATCACGAAGGGATCATTCACATATTCGGTCGGGTGAAACTCGAACAGCGGGTTGTTGTCGATGTAGTCGTAGAGACGCTGAGACCCCATGCAGAAGCTGGCAACGATCTTCCCGCGATTGATCGTCTTGCGGGAGCAGGTGATGGCACCGCACTCGATCAGGTCGATGATCCAGTCACCAAACATCTCCGTATGGACACCCAACTCCTTCTTGTCCTTGAGGAACTCGGCCAGGGCCTGGGGGATCCGGCCAATCCCGCACTCGATAGTGCTGTTGTCCTCGACCAGCCGGGCAAGATTCTGCCCGATACGTCGTAGCGTCTCGTCCGAGGCCTCTGGCTCAACCGTGATAATGGGTTCATCGTGGGGAACAAGCATGTCGATTGAGTTGACGTGGATAAACCCGTTACCGAGGGTCCGCGGCATCTGGGCGTTGACCTGGGCCACCACATATCTGGCATGAGTGGCTGCCGCCTTCACGATGTCAACCGACACACCAAGGCTGCAGAGGCCGTTGACATCCGGCGGAGTGACCGTGATCAGGGCGACATCCAACGGCGTCCGCCCCGTCTCGAACTGACGCGGAATGTCGGACAGAAACATGGGGGTGTAATCACCAATGCCCTGGTCAAAGGCATCGCGCACATTGTCCGCGATAAAGAAGCTGTTCATCTTGAAGCGCTCACGGAAGTGAGCCGTGGCATAGGGTGCCGCCCCCATTGTCAACAGATGAATGATGTGGGCATCGTAAACATGGCGAGCGTGTTCGGTGAGCGCCTCCACCAGATGCACGGGCTGCCCGCATCCCGTCCCGATGAAAATGCTGTCACCTGAACGTATTGCCTTAACCGCTTCCCGGGCAGACCCGATCAAGTCCCCGTAGCGGGCCTTCCAGTCAAATTCCTGCTGCATGGCAGTCATCTCCTAACGCTTCTCCCGCCGTGGGGAAGCCCGGTTGCGATCCCGGACAGACCGTGCACCGGAGCTTAGGCGGGCTCAATGGTCATCATAGCGTCGGCAGCCACTGGTGTAGTACCTGCCAGCCCAACCACGAATGGGTTGATATCGATCTCTTTTATCTGCGGGAACTCCGTGACCAACTGCGAAAGCCGCTGCAGGGCCTCCGCAATGGCATCGATGTCCACCCCCTCCTCGCCACGCAGCCCCGCCAGGAGCTCGTAGGTCCGCGTGCTTACCAGCATCTCTTTGGCTTCTTCGGCCGTCAGTGGGGCCGGGTAGAACACAACATCCTCAAGCACCTCAACCAACTTGCCCCCCATCCCGAACATCATCAATGGACCAAAACGGGGATCCCGGTTCATGCCCAGGATGACCTCACGACCAGTTGTGCACATCTGCTCAACGAGAATGCCGGGGATGTTGACGTCAGGGAGCTTCTTCGGTATCCGGTACATCATCAGATCAAAGGCGTCCATCACAGCCTGGGAACCGGTAAGATCCGTCTTGACCCCGCCCACGTCCGTCTTGTGGATGATCTCCGGAGCCCACACCTTCAGCACGACCGGGTAACCAATCTGGGCCGCAATGTTGGCCGCCTGTTCAGCCGTGGTCGCAACCGCACTCTTGGGCGTAACAAAACCATAGGCCTGAAGAATGTCCTTTGTCTGGACCTCTCCCAATTCGTGAACGCCCTGCCGAAGATGGCGACGGATGACCCGCTCGACCCGATGGCGGTTAACCGGGAAGAGCTTCACCACACGCTTGGGACGAGCACGCCAACGGGAGTAGGTAGACATCGCCTTGATCGTTGCCACCGCACTCTCAGGTGAATCGTACTGCGGAATCCCTCCAGCGCGAAGGACCTCCACCGCTTCACGAATGCGCCCTGCGCCAAGAAAGCAGGCCAGAACAGGCTTCTCGCTCTGAGCATTCGCACAACGAGCAACCGTCTTCGCGGTTGTCACACACTCGGTCGTTGCATGAGGACTCAGCATCACCAGAACAGAATCGACTCCCGGATCACTCAGTACCGCACTCAGCGCGATCTCATAGCGATCGGAAAGGGCATCACCCAGAAGGTCAATGGGGTTGCTGATATTGGCCGCCTTCGGCAGGCCCGTGGTCAGCACCTGCATCGTTTCGTCAGAAAATGGTGCCAACTCGAGATTCCCTCGATCGATGGCGTCCGCAGCCATAATGCCCGCGCCCCCGGCATTCGCAATCACCGCGACATGTCCTCCGAGAGGAAGCGGCTGGTTGGCGAACGCCCGGGCCAGATCGAACTGCATCTTAATGGACTCGCAGCGTATGACGCCGGCCCGCTCAAACACACACTCATAGGCCGACTCCGTCCCGGCCAGACGACCGGTGTGAGAGGAGGCTGCTCGAGCCCCGGCGTCGGTCACGCCTGACTTGATCAGGAGGATCGGCTTGCGTTGGCTCACCATCTCCGCCTGGCGGATGAAAGCATCGCCGTCACCGATCGTCTCGAGATAGCCGGCCACCACCTCTGTCTCGGGATCCTCCCCAAAATGCCGCATCACGTCGAGCTCATTGACATCTGCCTTGTTGCCAATGCTGATCAGCTTGCTGAACCCGATCCCACTCGCATTCGCCATGTCGACAATCGCCGCCAGCAGGGAACCGGACTGCGAGAGATATCCCACCCCGCCAACGGCCGGCAGTTCCCCCGCAAAACTCGCGTTGAGCTTGGCACGCGTTGACATCACCCCGATGCAGTTCGGACCGACCAGCCGAAGGTCATGAGACCGAGCAACCCGGGAAACCTGCTTCTCAAGCTCCGCTCCGGAATCACCGGACTCCTTGAACCCAGACGTGATGATGACCGCGGCTTTGACCCCCAACGTGGCGCACTGCTCGATAACCTTCAGGACAAACTTCGAACTGACCACAATGACCACGAGCTCCGGGACTGCTCCGATCGCGGGTAAATCCGGGAAACAAGGGAGCCCCTCTATCTCATCCGCCTTCGGGTTGACGGGAAAAATCTGTCCCTCAAAGCCTGCCGCAAGCATCGCAGACACAATCTCGTGACCGACTTTGCCGGGTTCACGCGAAGCGCCAACAATGGCTACGGATTGAGGATTAAACAGGCAATCAAGACCGGTCATAGTCGCCTCTTAGCAGAGCCCAAACGGGCTTACGCGTCATCCTGCAGTGCAGCAAGAATGCGGTCCGTATCAACGTAGTCTCGCACCAGAGAATGGAGCGTGGAGATCTTGTCCGTATCAAATGTCCGGATCTTGAAACCCAAGTCCGACATCCGGGAGCTCACTTTGAAAGTGTCATCGTCACTGATGAGAACGGGAATTCCAGTCTCTTCCATCAACCGGGCAATTGTCGGGTGCGGCTCAATCCCTCCGGTCAGAATGATGCCGCCGTCACTGGCGAACTCCTGCGCCATCACGATCACCGCCACCAAGATGTTGTCCAGGCGATCCCCGGGGACGATGAGCAACGTGTTGCCCTCGATATATTCGACCACATGCTCCGGTTCCATCGCAGCCACAACGGTTTTCTCGATCCGGTTCGACAAGTTGTCCTCCCCCCACAGCACCCGGTACCGGAACTCCTCCGCCAACTGCCCAACCGTAAAGTGCGTAAGAGACGGCTCGTAAGGGATTGCCCCAAGCAAGGTAGTATCAAGGTTCTCAAGACCCCGCGACACCGTTTTCTGAATCTTCTCGTACTTGGCCGGAAGGACCTTGTTGAGGACCACTCCCACGACCTCAACGTCGTGCTTCTCAAACAATGCCAGACTGACGGCAATCTCGTCAATCGGACGGCCCACACCACCGCCTGTCACAATCACCACTCGGCCGCCAACAAGTTCGGCAACGCGGGCATTGGAGAGCGAGAAGCAGCTCCCAACTCCTGCGTGTCCGGTACCTTCCACAATCAGCATCGAGTGGGTTTCACCCAACTCGTCCACGCAGTCAAGAATGGCCTTCTCGAGCGGGGCCACGTCCGGATTAAAGATGAACTTAGTGGTGAAACCCCGCTCAATCGCGATCGGGCTGAGGCAATAGGGGCGCTCCAGCAAATTGAAAACCTGATGGATCAGGACAGCATCTTCGTCCACGTTTGTGTCGTGATAGCGGACATAGTGCTGCCCAACAGGTTTGATGTAGCCGGGGTTCAGGCCCTGCTCCTGCAACACTTGCATCAAGCCCAGGCTGACCGACGTCTTGCCGCTGTCCTGAACAGTTGCACTCACATAGACAGGTCTCATCGTCTCAGTGCTTCCTTGGGGAGTATCGCTTCAGCCCTGCCCCGCCGGCAGGTATTCCGGTTGTCAACGCCCCGGCAATCTAGCCCCGCAACCCCTCAGATGCCACGCTACCGACAGGCGGAACGGCGTTGTGCCGCGCGTCACAACGGTCGACACGGCAGCCAGCCCCCTCCGCTCAGGCCTGATGGGGCACCAACTCCGGTTGATCGAGTGCCGGCGGAGGACTATGGTTGAGTCATAGCGAGCTCGCCTGACTCGTTACGCTGGAAACGTGGCTATACTGCGTGTTCCCCGGCCCCCCAAAACGTCAGCCCAATGGTGCCTTCACATGCCTTTCCAGTCCCCGACACTTTCCCCCACGCGACGGGGCTCTCTGCTTCCTGCCGCTATCCCGATCCTGATCCTGGCTGCCGTACTCATCACCATGCCCGCGGCCCAGGCAAAAAGCCTCAAGCTGTCACATGACTTCGGGAGTGTGTGGCGTGGCACAGTTCAGCGTGAGTCCGTCCGGGTCACTGCCCCGGCCGACCAAACGGTCACCATCCGCAAGACCCGCACGTCGTGCGGCTGCCTGCGCATCGCCCAGTGTCCCGCCAGCATCCCTGCGGGGACGAGTGCCGACATCGTCTTGGCCCTGGACACCAACACACTGGAAGGCAAGGTGAGCTTCACCGCTTACATAGAGACTGATGTCGCCAAGATGCGCTTGATCAAGGTAAAGACACTGGCCAACGTGACGTCCCTGTTGCGCGTGACTCCTCCCGCCATTGATTTTGGGACGAACACCTGGGGCTCCACCGTCTCGCCTCGGCGGGTGAAGCTGGAGCAGACGACCGGTGTGCACCCGCGGATTCTTACCGTGAGCACAGACCATCCAGCCCTTCAGGCAAGCCTGCTGGAACGTCCGTCAGACTTGAGTCCCAACCAACCCATTTCTCTTGAAGCGAAACTGGGAAACGACTGCCCCGCGGGGAAGTTCCGAGCCAGGATCATCCTGCGCCTGGACAGCCCTCAGCAACCCACCATAGGTATTCCCGTCACCGGCACCGTTCTCGGCCCGATCAACACAACCCCCGAGATCATTGACTTCGGAACCGTGTCCCGTGCGGGTGCTTCGCCTGGGAGGCAGGTCCTGCGGCTGAAGGGGCGCCCCGGAGCCCCCACCTACCGCGTCAAACGCCTGGAGGCGACGCCCAACGGGTTCCTGACCGCAACACTGACCGAAGATGTCCCCGGTGAATCGTACACGGTCGCCTTGGAACTGCGCCGGATTCCGCCGTGGCCAACCCTCGAAGGCAAACTCACGCTCCATACCGACGCCCCTGGACAAGCGCGAATCGTCATCCCCGTGCAGGGGCGATTCGAGGATTAGGCCCGGATGGCGTCAGGATGAGCGGCGGAAAGTGCATCCAGGAAGAGGTCGCCGGATGGCGCCGCCTCCCACACTGAGGTCAGGTGCAGCCAACGTGGGAGGGGCTGCCATGCCCCGATTCCCCTTATCCTAACGCCATTCAGGATTAGCCCCCCCCCAAGAAAGGACGGCCCTGTCCTGGCTACGTCAGAGATTGCCCCTCTAAAACGGACTCGACGACGACGAAACCAGGCTTGAAGGTCGGGGCAGAACGACGTCGCCAGACGCCAAACGCCGTTCGCGTTACGGCATGTAAGCCGAGCCACTCGAATGCCAAGTGCCGTTGCTCGGGTGAAGGCGGTTGGGCTGGTTCTTGAACGAGTTCTTCCGCAGCCACTTCACATGGCCGTCGATGAATCCAATGTTCATCCCGAGCGAGTGGCGATCGTCCATGCGCGTCCAATCGGAATAGCTGTCCCACCATGAGTACGTGCCATCCCCAACCAGGAAAATGTAGGTAGGCTCCTTGACTGTGGAGATCTGTTTGAGCCCACTCCAGTCAGGCAGATACCGGTTGAATCCATAGCTGTACCACAGCTGTTTCCGCATGGACACGTTGGGGTTGCGGTTGCCGGGGCAAGCCAGGATCTTGGCGTCGGCAATGTAGTCAAATGCATACCAGAACATCGGACGATGCCGGGAACTGACCGACTTTCCCCGGGCATCTTTAAATTCATACGTGATCGACGGGTACGAGCTCGACCACTGATGCTTGGGGAAGAACTGATCGTTGTCACCAGTGTACATCTGGATCGCCAGAGAGAGCTGCTTGACGTTGGCCGTGCAACTGGCCTGCAACGCCTTGTCCTTCGCCTGACGCAAAGCGGGAAGCAGCATTGAGGCCAGAATGGCGATGATCGCGATGACCACCAAGAGCTCAATCAGCGTGAACCCCAACCCCCGACTGCGTTTCTCTGCCATGCACATGCGCGAATTCCTTACATTTGACTCCGAATACTCCACCGAATCAGGCGGCAACCGATATGTCATACGCACACGGATGCGTAAGACAGAAGCGGACAATATAGCACGGAATCTCCCGTCTGCCCAGATAGGACCGTTACGTCGTCTGGTCCCTCCTCAGTCGCATGTAGAAGAACTCCAAGCCGTCCCGGAGTTCTTCCACATGCCCGGGGTGTTGCCTGCACGGACCAGCGAGTTCGTGCCCCCCCTTCCTCCCCATCCCCACATAGCCCGCAATGGACGCAATTTTCGTTCCAAGAGAGCTGTTCGTTCGATCAAGAGTTGTTCTATTATCCATGTGCTCAGGAGAGCCTCGCGTTTGGGGCTCCCCCTCAAGGACCGGCCGCTCCGCCGGGCCTCGAGAAACGGAACCGGAGAATGCGAGGCTTGTGCTGGCAATGGAAATGTTCAAGGTCGGAGTCATTGGTTGCGGACGAATCTCTCCTTTCCACGGAATGCCCGCCAGATCCCTGGACTGCGCCAACGTCATTACCTGTTGCGACATTGACGAGGAACGCGCCAAAGAAAAGGCCGAGCTCTTCGGATGTGACTCGTACTACACTGACTACCATGAGATGCTGACCAAGGAGGACCTGGATGTCATCCACATCTGCCTCCCTCACTACCTCCATCCGCCAGTCGCCATTGACGCCATGAAGGCCGGGTGCAACGTCCTCACCGAAAAACCCATGAGCATCGCCATCGACGACGCCGAGGCGATGGTCGCCTGTGCAGAAGAAACGGGCAAGACCCTCGGAGTCATCTTCCAGAACCGCTACAACGCCGGCTCCAAACTCATCAAAAGTGCCCTCGAGGTCGGAGGAATCGGCGCCATCCAGTCCGCGAAAGCCACGCTAACGTGGTATCGAGCCCCGGAGTATTACTCAAAGAGCGACTGGAAAGGGACCTGGGACAAGGAAGGCGGCGGGGTCATCATCGACCAAGCCATCCATACCCTCGACCTAGTCAAATGGTTCGTCGGAGACGAGATCGACTTCGTGGACGCGCACATCGCCAATCGCGATCATCCGACAATCGAGGTCGAAGACGTCGCCGATGGAGTCATCGCTTTCAAAAATGGCGTCAAAGCGTCGTTTTGGGCAATGAACTACTACAGCTACGACTCCACCGTCGAAATCGAGATTGACTGTGAGAACGGCGTCATCCGCATGGAAGCGGAGGAAGCACGCGTGAAATTCCACGACGGCAGGGAATTCGTCGCCCGGCCTGACCCGAACGAGACGTTTGACTACGGGGGTGGCCCATCATACTGGGGAACAAGCCACCTCAAGCAGATCGAGCAGTTCTATGAAGCGCTCGAGAACGGTGAAACCCCTGAAATCGACGGTAGAAACGCCATCGAGACCCAGCGTATGGTCTGCGCGCTCTACGAGTCCGGCAAGACCGGAGAACGGGTGACATTGGGCAAGTAGCGGACGCCACCTCCCTCAAACACAGAACGCCCCCGGAGTGATACCACCCGGGGGCGTTCCGCTTTGAACGTTCAGAGAGGCAGCCCCGTCACGACTGATTGCTGCGACGACGACGCGGCTGCCCGCCTCGGAAGAGCAGCTTTGCCGCAATTCCTGTTCCCAGCAGCAGAACCAACGAACAAAGGGCCATGATCAACCCCGTTGTGTCGTTCTCCGCCGGGCGGTCGGTCACCTGCAGAATCCCCACCACCGTCCCCACAACGCACAAGACAGCACACGCCCCGAAAATCGATCCCATGTAGTGCTTGCGCTCGATGATGAAAATGTAGATTACGGCTGCAGCCGTAACGAGCAGGACGGGAATGCAGGCGTTGAACATGGTGTGCTTTCCTTAGTAAGTGAGACCGAACGGGCCGCCTCGAGGGCATGGCAATCCGGTCAACGCAAAAAAACGACCCGGCGCGGTAAGGCGTTGCTCCCGCATCCCGCCCTCCTCTAACCTTGGCTGTTAATGTAAATATCTGTCGCTTCCATGCAAGGGCACCCGGAAAGGGCACCGTAAGCCCCCTCCGCCTGTTCTGCCACTTCTACGCTCAGGACTGGAAAACCTGCTTCTCCCGCGCAACCGTTATCAACCAACGCACACGGCATACAACGACCTAACAGACCTGTCCCCCCAGTCAACCACCAAGCAAGGACGCCGACCATGTTGACTCAGACCGAGCGCACGCTCCTCAAACACGTCGATCGGGAGCGACTCGTGGAGAGCTGTGCCGAACTCGTCCGTACGCCAACCGTGAATCTCTACTCGGGGGACCGCAATCCTCCCGGCGAGTTGGCCGGCCAACTGATTGTCGAACGGACATTGCAGCAGCTTGGCGCCCGCACTGAACGGGTGGAGTGTCCTGAGGACATTCTCGGGCAAAACGGGGTTCTGGGCCCCAGTGGCCGAATCCGCGCAGGACGCCCAAACATCATCGGCACACTGCCCTTTGGCTCCGGCGGGGGCCCTACCCTCCTGATCGACGCCCACATGGACACCGTGGCCGTCGATCACTACGACGGTGACCCCTTTGCCGGGGATGTCCGGGATGGCTGCCTTTGGGGCCGGGGGACAACCGACGACAAAGGAGGTGTTGCCGTTATGCTCGAAGCCGTGACGGCACTGCAGAACGCACAGCTCGATCTCAATGGAAACATCGTGTGCTGCAGCGTGGTGGAAGAAGAGTGTGACGGAGGGGGCCGCGGCAGCATGACCTGCATCGATCATCTGGCAAAACCCGATGCCGCAGTCGTGATCGACGGCAGCTTCGGATCCCTCTGGAACGGTTGCACCGGGGTCGTCACTGCCCATGTAAAAGTCAGCGGGAGAGCCGGACACGCCGCCTATGGCAACAGCGTCAATGCCATCGAGAAGGCTGTCTCCCTCCTCAACGCCCTCCGGCGTTTCCGCGAACTCCGCGGCGATCGCCCCGGCGACTTCAATCTCGGAACGTTCCACGCGGGAGACCACCCCGCGAATGTCCCAGATGAAGCCACCTTCGGCATGAACATCAAGACTGACATCGAAGACATGCAGCGTGGCGAACGAGAGTGCGGGCTCTGGTCCGGCAAGACCGTGCGCAATCTCTTCGACCAGTGCATTGCCGAAGCCGTGTCCGGTGACGAGTTCTTCCAGGAGTCGCCCCCCGAGACCAGTTGGGTGAAAGACCTGCCGGCCTCGCTGTGCCGCCCGGAACACCGATGGGTAATCGACAGTATGGAAGCGGCTTTCGAAGACGTCTGCTCAGCCAAACCAAGCGTGACCCTACTCGGCGGCTGGGGAGATATCGCTCACTTCCTCAACAGTGGAATCCCCAGCGTTGGCATTGGCCCAGGATCTCCCGGGGTCGCGCACAGTGCGTCCGAGAGCGTCAACATCGAGCATCTCCACAAGACTGCCGAGATGCTGACGCTGTTCATCCACAGGTTCTTCGCTGACAACGAACGGCACTAGAAGAACGACTACTCGAT
>Ga0209249_1003084_pt1 | contig 12408 bp, 13 predicted proteins | sample SaaInlV_200m_DNA_4_FD_184653 | JGI IMG/M metagenome (GOLD analysis project Ga0209249, IMG submission 184653) | Marine microbial communities from expanding oxygen minimum zones in the Saanich Inlet - SI037_S3LV_200m_DNA (SPAdes) (version 2) | ecosystem: Environmental > Aquatic > Marine >...
CTTAAGATTGCAAGGACAACCTTGGCTTTGAATTCAGCAGTGAATGTGCGTCTTTTGCTCATTTGGACTCCTATGTTAGACGGCGGTATCCACTATACCACCTGTCCAACTTTTGGGGTCCACTACAAGAGTTGCCAAACAATCACAAAGCGGCTGTACCAATCGATGATTGCAACCAGATACATAAAACCTTTTGCGGCATCAGTATATAGGCAATGTCGGTTGACCAGACTTGATTGGGGTGCGTGATTGCCAGCCCGCTCAACAAATACGGATACTTCTTGTGTTGCCGGTCAGGAATTGACGTTCTCGGCCTTGGAGAGACTGCTTGCAAGCCCATTTTTCGCTTCAGACGAGACACACGTTTGTGATTGACCTGATAGCCATGTACGTTATTGAGACGAAACGTCATCTTGCGGTAACCATAGAAGGGTGCTCTCGTATACTTGCGATCAATCAGGTGCATCAATTTTAGATTCAGCAATGTCTCGCCTGCTGGCTGCCAGTAGAAAGTTGCCCGGTTGAGACCGATCAGCTCGCACTGCCGCCGAATGCTCAAGGTTGGGTGATGAGATTCAATTAACATGCGTTTGGCTTCACTCAAATGGGGTAGCTTTTTTTTCAGCCACTCCAATTCCATCTTGAGACGCCCAATTTGCTCAAAGAGTTCGGCTTCGCGGGCGCTTTGTTCTTGTAACTTTTTCGCGGTCTGTTGGCCAAACACCGTCGGTCCTTCGACTAACAATTGCTTTTTCCAGGTACTGACTTGGTTAGGATGGATATTGTTGGCGCTGGCAATTTCATTGATAGTTATTTGCCCTTTAACAGCTTCCAAGGCTACTTGAAATTTGAATTGACCGCTGTATTTTTTGCGTTTTTTTGTCACAGAAAAGCCTCCACAGGTTTCTAAAATTCTATCTTAGCCTGTGGTCTAGTTTTTGGGGTTCATCATAGGCATCAGTTTTCTTTCCTTCAATTATTCTAAGAATAGCAGAATAAATACAGCGATACAACCCCATTTTAATAAACGGGGGGGGGCAAAATTTCGGAAAGGAGTAATATAGAAAATAACCCAAGCCGAAGGGAGTTGACCTGCCCCCCGAACGAAAATTCATCATACCAAACACGTAAACCTTTTAATCGTGTTGGAGGTTCGTGTCTGCTTTTTGGGGGCTAGTTCACAGGCAAGAAGCTCCTTTTTTGATTCAAAAATTCTGTACACGCTTGGGGGTACCCCACCTGATAACACGATAATATAGCCGCATACAAAATAGACATTAATCGAAATTTTACATGAAAGGATTGCCTATGATAAAAACGATTTATCTCCTCTTTGCAGCCTGTAAATCTGTATGAGACATGTACACTCATCACAAGTGAAAGCGCCCTCTGGCGAAGAGGCGATGTGCCCGAATATGGGTGAGCGCTGGGGTTCTGGCACCGCGACCTTTTTGATGCTGGGCGATGTTTGCGCGCGCTCCTGTGGCTTCTGCGACGTGAAACGCGGCATGCCAAACCCACTCGGTTGGACGAAGCCGAACGCGTGGCGCAAGACGTGAAGTCAATGGAGTTGAAGCCCTGAAAATCGTGATGGATGCGAAACCCGATATCCTGAATCACAACGTGGAGAGCGTGCCGCGCCTATTCAAGACCATCCAGCCGCAGAGCAATTACGCCAACACCAAAGCGACGCTGACGAACGCGAAGAAACTCTTTCCCAACCGGCTGACGAAACCAGGCGTTATTACACGCTTGAGGAGTTTGGAGAGTTGAAAGAGTTCGGGCAGAATTTGGGCTTTAGGTAGGTTGAGACGGGGCCGTTGACGCGGTCTATGTGAGATTGTATAAGAAAAGCATCCTTGTGCCAAGTGGTTCAGCCTTTATTCATTCCTAATGGACGATACATTTATAAGTTAGCAAACTTCCTGCTACGTCATTGCGAACCCCGATGCTTTTCGAGGTGAAGCAATCCCCCTGACGGCTGGCGAGACGACACTTTTATGAGAAGGTCATGGAGGGGTTTCAGGGGCATAAAAAGGTCCAATTAGAATAGGTATCTTTCTTGGTTCCAGATAGAGATACCGTTTGAATAGGCGTAAGCCTTTCCGAAAAAGGCTGTATTTTGGGTGTTTTCTAACGCAGTCAATCTGCCCACGAGTTTCTTCATCCAGGTTTTCAAAAAAATACCCAAGCTCAAGCACCAGGCATAAGCCAGCGCCATCGGTAACAAAACACGTTCAGCAATCTCAGGATTGCGTAGCAAGCTAGATTGCCATTGCCAACCAGCGCTCTTCAAATCACGAAAGCTTTCTTCTTGCCAAACGCGTAATTTGTATTCGCTGCCTGTCATGCCTTTGAGACTGGTTGCTAAACACCAAGGTTCGTCACAATCTTCATCCCAAAGAATGTGAACCGTGCAATCTTTCACCGCACGGTGTTTTGTAAATAACGTACCTGTTTCTTGCCAGATTTGTCCACGTTGAGCTATGTCTTGTAGAGAAAGAGAAATTCCTTCGTCTGATGTGAAAATTGCGGCACGGTTGACACGAAACAAAAACTCTATTCCTACGTCTTTTACTTCACGCATTAGGTTTGAAGAGTTTCCTATGCCGCGATCCGCTTCCAGAATAACCCTTTTGTCTTCTGGTAAGATCGGCTTCAGCGTTCCCAGCATCGCGCGGATCATTTGTACTTGCCCTTCAGCAGGGTAATCTTCGGACGAATTCGCTCGATAACACCGCCAAATAAGCGGTATCGCTCTCTTACGAAGGGCCAAAGAGATCATCATACAAGCGATGCGGTCGCTAATTTTCGTTTCATCAACCAGCAAAAAAACATTCTTTCCAACATATCCTGAAAGCACCCATCTAGCCCAGTGAATGGCTATTTGATCCATTTGAATGCGTGGATTTGCGATCCAGCGTTGAATGCGTCGTTCCACTGTAGCAGCCTTCCCAAATTCAGGGATTTCTTCGGCGATCAGGCTCGCTTGTGACTTACGAGATTTTATAATGCCATAGCTGATAATCGCCAGCCCAAGCGATTGCCACTTTTTCAGTTCGCTGAAATGTTTCTGAACTTCGTTTTTCCATTGGTAAAATGGAGTTGGGTTCATAGAGTTTTCCTTTTAGGCTTTGTGGTGATTGCCTTTAGGATAATCTATGAACCCCTTTTCAAAAAGTGTCGTCTCCCCAGCCCCTGACGGTGAGGGGGACTGCTTTGCAAAAAGACGCTCGCAGTGACGTAGATATGCCAATTTTTATATGTTTCTTCCATAAGGCAAAACCACTGTCATATAACCGAACTGTTGGTATCTCATGTGAATCCCCAACTTGCCTTATTCAGCAAAAAACACAAAAGGAGCCTCTCAAGCAAGAAGCTCCTTTTTGATTCAAAAAACTTGTACACGCTTGGGGGTACCCCACCTGATAACACGATAATATAGCCGCATGGAAAATAGATATTTACCGAAGATTTACATGAAAGGATTACCAATGGTGAAAACGATTTATCTCTTCTTCGTAGCCTGTAAATCTGCATGAGACGTGTACGCTCATCACAGAACTCATATCCACCAACCAGGCAGGAAAAAGCCTTGATTGTGGGCTCTTTATTCTTTAATCCCCTGACCTTGGGCATCGGGTGCCAGATAAAAGGTATGTTCATTTTGATTTCTGCCCCCCAAAGAGAGTCCAGTTGGATTCAAACTCGCGACCAAGCAGATACCCCCTTTTTTCTGAATTTATTCACTCTCTGAGAATTGCGTATCATCACCTGACAATGCACCTTTTCTCTGAAAAAATCTTCGTATATTTATATCAAACAAGGGGAGTACGTTATGCCTGATTCCCCTCTCTTTTTAGGATTTTCAGAACCAGAAGAAAACTGGTACCGCCTTCCAAACAATTGGTTTGATATCTGGCATATCGTTCGTGCTGAGCATGGTTCTCGTTTTGCCCCAATGCTCAAGATGACCGAATATATTCTCAAACATACCTGGGGTTCAGGCAGATTTAACGGACGGGTTCAACTATCAGCAAATGAGATCCGATCAGGGCGACGTCATAGGAAAGCTCGGCGCTTGGATAGTGGCACAGGCATATCTGCAAATTCAGTCCAAAATGCAGGGAAAGCTTTAGTTGAGTTTGGTTTACTGGAAATCGAGCAAGACCAGATTGACCAGGCACGTCGCTTGCGCACATATCGTCCTCACGTTCACGAAAAGATCGAAGAGAGCACAAACAAGCCTTTTACCGGTTTTTCTTCCCCTACCCAGAATTATTTCAAAGTACCCAAAGTCTGGACTGACATCACAACCAATATCACTAGCGCAGCGACCATTCTCACAGTTGAATATCTATTTCGCCATACCTGGGGCTTTCACAACAAAGATGGCGTCTGGCTCAGTGCAGACGAGATCGCAGAAGGTCGTCAGTATAGCGATGGGCGTCGCTATGACGCCGGCACTGGTTTTGATGTCTCATCTATTCATCGTGCACTGAAAGAAGCTTTGGCTCTGGGTTTGATTGTATGGATTGAGAAGTATGAAGCAGGTATCACTACTCGCCTGTTCAATCTCAGATTCAAAGGGATGCGCGCAAGTGAAAATGGGAAGTGTTTGGGGTTTGAAGCGGAATACGCAACCCAAGCTAGTGGCACTATTGAGGAGATCAGTGACGCTAATGACACTATCCCTATTGGGGCTGTTGACGAAGCCAATGACACTAATGAGGTGGTCGATTGCACAAATGAGGCAGCCAGTGGCACAGATCACGAGCGATCAGGTAGACAACACACTCAAAAAAACACTCATTCAAAACACGTAATAGAAATACCATCATCACAGAGGAAACCAAAAGTGAAACCCAAACGGTATCCACTGAAAGTTGCTGATAATGATTTACCAAAACTACCCGATGATATTGTTGAAATTCTCACTGAAATCGGCTGGAGCGATTCGCTGCTTCCCATTCAGCAACTCTATCAAAAAAAGCCAACACTGGTCTGTGAATGGGCGGAATATACCCAAAGCAAAGCCGGGCTAAAAAATCGAGCGGGGTATTTCCGCAAACGTCTATTCTCCGGAGAAGAGCCACCTGCCCAAAAAATGGTTGATCGTGAAGATCGCAATCGCTATCTCAATAGCAAATATGCGGAATATTATGACTAAGCCGCATAAAGAGGAGAAAATTTCTATGACGACTAAACAACCTGCACAAATTATCCTGGGCGAAGATCTTGGTATGGGTGCTAATAAGATCTTCGGCATGTCTGGGGGCGTCGAAGTCCCTTCACAGGTTTCGATCAATGGGGCACAGCAAGTGACCAAAATGCTCGGATTACGAAGCAAAAAGCCTCCCTTGCATGTTGAAAATGAGCAAGGCTCATTTTATATCGGCGGTAGCGCTCACGATTGGGGGCATCCGATTGAAAACCTGGACTACGATCGTCTTATTGGTGCGCCGGAAATGCGAGCACTCTTCTACGGCTCTCTAACACACTATATGAAAAGCTATGGTTCTCTAGATGGCGACATCACCGTGACTGTTGGGATGCCCTTGGAACCACTTACAGGCGAAGATGCTCAGCAGAATGTTTATGCTGTTCGGCGTTGGATGAAAGGCTCACATTGTTGGAAAGCTGATGGTCAACAATACGAAATTTATATCCAGGATGTCAAAATCACATCCCAACCTGTGGGTGCGCTTTTTGACTATTTACTCGATGAGCAGGGAGTATTTATCCCAGAACGCAAGGCCGTATTTGGCAAAGAAGTTGGGATCATTTCAGTTGGATTCAATACCGTTGAATTGTTGGTTGTCCGCAACAAGCAAACCGTCCAACGCTTTACTGTAGGAACAACAGCAGGGGTGCGTCGCCTGCTGGAAATCACCAACCCTCGAGGCATGTACTCGATGGGTGAACTGGATACGCTATTACGCAGCCAACAGCTTGATATCCGTGATGCGCTTGTCATTTGGGAGCGAGAGGTAACCGGTGTTATTGAAAGCACCTGGGGACAATCCTGGAAGCGTTTTGCCGCCATCCTGATGGTCGGCGGTGGAACGATCCTGCTGGCAAACTCCCTGTCATATCACTTCAGAGGCAAAGTCTACATTCCTGAAAATCCCGTACTCTCAATCGCCCGAGGTTTATACAAATTGGGTCTTTTCCAGGAAAGACGCAAGCGCCGCTAATGGGACGCTCACGGAAGACAGGGCAGCTTCATATTTATCGTCTGACCATGCGACTATGGGAAGGCGAAGATGACGACCTGATCGCCTTTTTGGAAAGCTTTCCGATTGGCAAAAGGGTCGTAGCAGTCAAGAGTGCCATGCGTAACGGGCAGCTGATCTTTCTGGAAGCAGATAATCTGCCCGATGAAGACGACCTAGCAGCCCTCGCAGATGACCTACTCCTGTGATTTCTGGTGACTAAAAACCAATTCTTATTTTTGGTGACCAAAAACCCCTCAGAAAACCCCGCTTTTTCCTACATGTCGGCAGATTAGTATCCGACATGTAGGAGAGAAAAAGGAAAGATATGATGAATACCTGGAAAGACTATACAGATTACCTTTACGAATCGGACATATCCCTCCTGACCGTCCGAGAATATTACCTAATCTGTTTTTGCGCGCTGTGAGCCTCCCCCGAAAAAGTGGACAGTAAGAAAAGCAAAAAGTACACTTTGAAACGGAGGTTCATGCATGAACACAAAGAAGAAAAAACGCAGTTATGCAGAAGAATTCAAACTGGAAGCCATTCGGCTGTATGAGATTACAGAAAAAAGCCAGGCTGAAGTCGAGGAAGAATTAGGTATGACTGCGGGGCTACTCTCAAAATGGATTAGTCGTTACCGTAAAGAAGGCCCTGATGCATTTCCAGGCAAGGGGAATCTGAGCGGGCGTGATGAAGAAATATATCGTCTAAAGGAAGAAATCCGAATTCTGAAACAAGAACGAGATATTCTAAAAAAAACAGTTTCCATATTCTCGAGCCCAAAATGAAACGCTACGAATTTATCAAGGATCAGCGAGAGCAATTCCCGGTGCGCAGGCTCTGTGCTATGTTGCAGGTCTCTTCTAGCGGCTATTACGCATGGCGGACCCGTCCTGTGAGCCAACGTGCCAAAGAAAACGCGGAACTGACAACTGAGATAGCCGAAGTTCACAGAGAAAGTCGAAAAAACTACGGTAGCCCAAGGATTTATAAAGAACTCCTTTCAAGAGGGTATCGGCTGAGCGAGAACCGGGTTGCAAGATTGATGCACGCTGGCAATATTGTGGCGAAACAAAAAAGAAAACGTAAGATTACGACGGATAACCGTCATAATTATCCCGTTGCGCCCAATTTACTCAATCGCGACTTTACCGCTGAACAACCCAACAAAAAATGGGTTGCTGACATCACTTACATCCCAACTGCCGAAGGCTGGCTCTATCTGGCTGTTGTCATGGACCTTTTTTCCCGCATGATCGTTGGTTGGGCGATGGATGCGACGATGAGTAGCGAGTTGGTAGAGAAGGCTTTCAGGATGGCTGTTCAAAACCGTAAGCCGCCCAAAAAATTACTTCACCACTCAGATCGGGGCAGCCAATATGCCAGCAAGCCATATCAGCAGGCACTTGCCGATCATAATGTTCGCGTGAGTATGAGCCGAACCGGAAATTGTCACGATAATGCTGTTGCTGAAAGCTTCTTTGGTACACTCAAGCGCGAACAGGTCGATGGACAAGACTACCTGACACGGCAGCAAGCTAAAACTGATATTTTTGGCTATATCGAAGGCTTTTATAATCCAGTCCGACGCCACTCAACACTCGAATATTTGTCGCCTGCTAAATTCGAACGGCGATATTGCTATTCACCTTAACTCACTGTCCGTTTTTTTAGGGGAAGCTCACTGCGATCAATGATGAAATTTGTCGATTGTCACAGGAAGAACCCGTTGACATGACTAAAGAAGAGCATGCAGAAGAAACAGAAAAGCAAGTATTCCTTTTTGAAGGTTACGCAGTAGATCCCATTGGTAATAAGCGCAATCTTTTCCCCTCGGGGAAAGAAGAAAAAGTCAGAAATGCTATCTCTGATATCCTGGATAAATACAATGCTGACGACAACGATTTGGCATTTACGGCAGGGCTTTCTGCTGGTACAGAGTTGATTTTTGCCGAGCTATGTGCAGAGCGTGGCATTAAGGTAGAAGCGCATTTACCCTTAGCTGATGCACAGTATGTGCGCGATTTTGTGAGCCCTGCTGGCGGTACTTGGGTGGAGCGTTTCTATAAAGTGCGCAATCACTCACATGTAGATGAGAAATATCAATCTGAACATCTTGGACCTGCAAAGCCAGGCGTGGATCTCTACGAACGTAATAACCGCTGGGCTTTATATTCATCCCTCTTGATGGGCGTGGATAAAGTGCGGTTAATCGCTTTCTGGAATGGTAAAACGACACTCAACGAAGACCTTGACGCACATTTGGTCAAATACATGGTTGATCTTATGCGTGATATGGGTGGTATTGTTGAGCAGATCAACCCTGAAAAATTACTGAAGCTAAAGAGTGCTGAGGCTATCTCAGTAAGCGAAAAAGAGAAGATTGATGCAGCCAAAGAATCTGTGAAAGAACCTGAAAAAGAGCCAGTAAAGGCACTGGCTAAAGAACCTGAAAAAGAACCAGTAAAGGCACCGGCCAAAAAACCGGCAAAGAAGCCCAAATCAAAGACACAAAAAACAAAAAAGACGAAGTAAATAAAAAGAGACCGAGTTTCAAAACTCGGTCTCTTTTTATTCCGCAGGGGTCATTATGGTTGACACCTTATCTTCTGGGTAGGGCCAAATTTCACCTTGAATGCCCAGCGCGAGATAAAAATCGCCTGCACGGACAGAGACCATTCCTTCTAAGGTTTCTACGATCACCTCTTGGTCAGCATCTCCCCCAATTACATCCACGAGCGGGGCAAGGTGAGTCAGGGCATTTTTTACACAGAACCCTGGGCGAGTGATGATATAAGTTGCTTCAAATATACTAGCCTCAACAGGCCAACGATCTTCTATGGGGGCATCCATTTCACTAACCAGATAGTCTCCCGCATTGGCTGTTAAAAACTCCCCCCACGGCGTTGAAATTTCAATATCTTGTGGCTCATCAGGGGCGGGCGTAAAGCGCTCAACACGACGCTCAACAATGCTACGATAGGCTTTAAAGCCTACCGTTTTGATGATCGGGTCATTCGATTTAAGTAAAATTGGATCACTCATTTTCCTTCCTTCTGAACTTTTCCATTCTAACATAAATAGCATATTTGACAGCTTTCGTTATGTATTTGAAATAGTTTCTAACGGTGAATACGGTGAGCAAATTTTGTGTTAATATCAACGTGGAAGTGTATTAATGCCAATTATCTTCAGGAGAAATTATGAAAATCGGCTTCACCTATGACCTTCGACGCAACCATCAGCCAAGCCAAAATTCTCCGGCTGATTTTTACGGGGAGTTTGAAACCGATGAAACAATAGACGCAATTACAGAAACCATTACGTCGTTGGGGCACGAAGTCGTCAAAATTGGCGATCTCGAATCTTTATTACCGTTTTTAACGGCAGGTAATCGGGTCGATCTGGTTTTCAATATGGCAGAGGGCAGGCACGGGCGCGCGCGCGAATCGCAGGTGCCTGGTGTTCTTGAAGCCTACCAGATCCCTTATACCTTTTCCGACCCTCTTAGCCTCGCTATCTGTCTTGATAAAGGCCTAACAAAAGACATTCTTCGCAGTGCAAATATCCCCACGCCTGATTATCAAATCTTCTATCCCGATCAGCCGATCACGCTAATTCAGATTTCTCAGGAAGCGATGCCTTTTTTCCTGAAGCCCCTCTATGAAGGCACCTCCAAAGGGATTGATAAAAACGCCATCGTTCACACAGAAGAAACCATGCGTACGCGTATTCGCTGGCTCTGGGCTGAATACAAACAACCTGTTCTACTCGAAAAATACCTCTCTGGGCGCGAATTCACCGTTGGTGTTTTGGGCGCAGGCACAGAAACGCGCATCATTGGTGTCGCAGAAATCTCGCTAAAAAAAGAACGCGAAGTTTACGGTTTTTTTGAAAAAGAAGCCTGCGAGCGCTTTGTTAGCTACGATTTTTTCACTGAGGAACCCCTCTACAGCGAACTCTCAATGCTGGCAGAAAAAACATGGAAAATCCTGGAGTGCCGTGACGGTGGCAGAGTAGATATTCGTCTCGATGAAAACGGATGCCCGCAAGTCCTTGAGGTCAATACCCTGCCCGGTATGCACCCCACTCACTCGGACTTGCCCATCATAGCGGCTCATGCTGGCATGACCTATGCCGCGTTATTGGATGAAATTCTCGGCTACGCCATAAAAAGGATGAAATAACGCGAAACGCTCGCCTTTCGGCTTGCTTCCGCTTAAGGAAAATTGACTGATGAAATGGCATAAAACCACCCTCCAAATCCGCACCCCGGGCAAAGGTCTCCACGAGATCACCCCCCTTGTGCGTGAAGAATTGCGTAACTGGCAAGTGCAAGAAGGGATGTGCACGCTCTTCCTGCAACATACCAGTGCCTCTCTTATTATCTCCGAAAGCTGGGATCCCTCCGCTCGTGCTGATCTGGAAACCTTCATGGAGCGCACTGTGCCAGAAAACGAGCGTTGGTATACGCACACCCTTGAAGGTGCTGATGATGCCACATCCCACATCCGTGCCATGTTAACGGATGTTAGCCTGAGTATCCCTGTTGATAATGGCGACCTTTCGCTGGGACAGTGGCAGGGAATTTATCTCTTCGAGCATCGCGCTCGACCTCATCAACGTCGGATTTTGATACGTGTTTTGAGCGTTACCTAAGAGAAATCTTAGAAAAAGAAGGGCTGGTTTTTATTGTCTTTTTTTATGGTATTATGCTCGCAAAGTTTACTAAAATAGTCTGAATAAGGAAATGTATATGCAAAAGAGAAAAGGTGAGAAAAATTTATTGATTATCGCTATTCTGGGAACACTGATCATTCTTGGTATGGCGTTTTTCGATCGGTGGGTCTTTAAAGGAGATTTGCCGCCAGGGATGGTGGCAACCGTTCCCGTGGCAGCAGATGTCCAAGATAACGAGAGCCAGCCTACATCCGTGAGCGAAGCGGAGATGCCGTCCGGTATGCCGCTTTTTGAGATCGATCCATTCCAATCTGAAGCGCGTTTCACGCTGAATGAAGTCTTGGGCGGTGTCCCGACGACGGTGGTCGGGACGACGCAGCAACTTAGTGGTATTTTTGCGGTTTCGTTGGAAGATCCACAGAATGCACAGGCTGGTGAAATTTTGATCGATGCACGCAATTTTGCGACAGATAGTTCTTATCGTAATCGCGCCATTCGTGATCGGATTTTGGAAAGCAGCCTCTACCCATATATCCGTTTTGTGCCTAATGAGATTATCACGCTGCCGGAAATGGTCAGCTTTGGTGAGAGTGTTTCCCTTGAGATCAGTGGTGATTTGACAATTAAGGATGTTACACAGCAGGTTACTTTCACGGCGAATATTACGCCTGTTTCAGAAACTGAGATCAGTGGCCATGCTGAAACGATGGTCACTTATGCAGATTATGGCATTAATATCCCCTCTGTGCCGCGCGTTGCAAATGTGGATAAGGAAGTGCTGCTTGAGATTGATTTTGTTGCCCTTCTAAAAACTGAGTAAATAGCCCAACTAAAAACTCCCCAAATTTGGGGAGTTTTTAGTTTAGTGGTTATGCTCGTGTTCGTGATGCACATGCCCGTGAGCGAGTTCTTCTTCGCTAGGTTCGCGGAGTGCAATTACTTGCACAGAAAAAAGCAACTTCTTGCCCGCCAACGGGTGATTGAAATTTAATTTGGCAATATTATTTTCCACTTTGTCAATGCGGGCGTATACAGGCTCCCCATTTTCATTTTGTACTTGTAATTCAGTGCCGATTTCTACGGGGATGTTTTCAGGAAATTCGTTCGTAGGTACTTCCATAATGGCTTCTTCGTCGATCTCGCCATAGCCATCAGCGGGCTTTACCGCTACCTCTTTACTTTCTCCGATCTTCATGCCGAGCATTTCGCTTTCTAGCCCAGAGATGATATTGCCGTGCCCTTGTAAAAACTCCAGTGGCTCGCGCCCTTCTGAAGAGTCGACCACCTCATTATCTACTTTCAGGGTGTAGTCTATGGCTACAATAAGGTCATTTCTTACGATTTTTTCTTCGGTCATATTTGCTCCTGTAATTACTAATCTTTTCTTCTCTACCGTACATTCTCTAGCTGAAAGAGAAAACAAGGTTCAAAGTCGACATTTCTTTTCAAGCAATGTCTAAGCCAGTCCATGCCCAAGCGAAAAATGCTTTTGTCATTTCGCTCTGTG
>Ga0209249_1003089_pt1 | contig 12386 bp, 7 predicted proteins | sample SaaInlV_200m_DNA_4_FD_184653 | JGI IMG/M metagenome (GOLD analysis project Ga0209249, IMG submission 184653) | Marine microbial communities from expanding oxygen minimum zones in the Saanich Inlet - SI037_S3LV_200m_DNA (SPAdes) (version 2) | ecosystem: Environmental > Aquatic > Marine >...
CGTTTTATATGAGACTTAATACTGACAATGAAACCGTTGCCGCAATGGATGTGCTTGTTCCCCGTATAGGAGAACTCATTGGGGGTAGTCAGAGAGAAGAACGTATTGATATTCTTGAAAAAAGAATGGACGAAACCGGTCTTAACAAAGAAGAATACTGGTGGTATCTTGATTCAAGAAAGTATGGGTCTGTAATACACAGTGGTTTTGGTTTAGGTTTTGAAAGGTTATTAATGCTCATTTCAGGAATAACAAACATAAGAGATGTTATTCCTTTTCCAAGAACTCCAAAAAACCTTGATTTTTAAATTACAACTAAAAGTCCAATGATGTTACTTCTAGAGCGTTTGTTTGAATAAAGTTTCTTCTTGGCTCAACCTCTTCACCCATTAGAAGAGTAAATATTTCATCTGTTTTTTCAGCATCATCAATTTTTACCTGCAGCATATTTCTTTTTTCGGGATTCATTGTTGTTTCCCATAACTGATCAGGGTTCATTTCGCCAAGACCCTTGTAACGCTGAAAAGATACCCCTTTTTTGCCTTCTTCTAATAGGTGGTAAAACAATTCCTTTTTATTATTAAAAATGTCCGGTTTTTCTTCCTTTTTATCTTCTGTATTATATACATAAAAAGGTGGTTTGTCATATTTTGTTATATTATCATATAATAACATAGCTTTTTGATATTCTGATGAATAAACAAGAATCCGACCTATTTCTACAGGTTTATTGTCGCCATCAATTAAAAAACTATCATCTGTTTTTTTCTTTTTTGCTATAAATCTATATCTATTACGCTCACTATTAAATATTAATTCTTCAGTTTCATAACCATTTTCTGAAATAATATCTTTTAGAGAACTCATTTTTTCCCTGTCCTGAAGAATTGTTTTATCTTTAATATTATTTTCTATCAAAAATTCAATAAGTTCTTTATCATAATTACGTCTTTCAAGTGTCATTATAGATGAAAAATATTCTGAATAATCGTTTAAAAGTAAAAAAAGGTTATGGTTTGAAATTATCTGTCCATCTCCGGTTTTTACATATTTTTTATCACATATCCTTTTTATTATATATTCATTATATTCCAACTCATTTTTTAGATACTTTTCACTTTTCCCTTTACCAACTTTAAACAAGGGTGGTTGGGCAATATACAGATAGCCGTTTTCTATCAGGTTTGGCATTTGTCTGTAGAAGAATGTTAATAAAAGGGTTCTTATGTGAGACCCGTCAACATCAGCATCTGTCATTATAACAACTTTATGGTATCTTATTTTTTCAATATTATATTCCTCTTCACCTACACCTGTTCCAAGGACAGTTATCATGTTTTTTATTTCTTCACTTCTCAAAAGCTTATCAAAACGGGCTTTTTCAACATTTAAAATTTTTCCTTTTAAAGGGAGTATAGCCTGAAATTTTCTATCTCTTCCCATTTTTGCAGAACCTCCGGCAGAATCACCCTCTACAAGAAATAGTTCTCTTTCTGAAGGTTCATTGTTCTGACATTCCGCAAGTTTTCCCGGCAATGTTGAATCCGATAATGCCCCTTGGCTTCTTGCCATATCTCTTGCTCTTTTTGCAGCATCTCTTGCCCTGGCAGCATCAACTGCTTTTGATACTATTTTTTTTCCTACAGATGGGTTTTCCTCCAAAAATATCGACAAATTTTCATTTACCAAAGATTCAACAATTCCTTTAACTTCACTGTTTCCAAGTTTTGTTTTTGTTTGACCTTCAAACTGAGGATCTATTATTCTTACACTAACTATAGCTGTAAGTCCTTCTCGTACATCTTCACCACCAATTTTAGATTGCTGATTTTTGGGAATATTATCACTTACTGCATAATTATTTATAGTCCTTGTAAGAGCTCCTTTAAATCCGCTGAGATGAAATCCCCCTTCATTTGTTTTAATATTATTTGCAAATGAATATATTTTTTCCTTAAAGGTATCATTATATTGTATAGCTACTTCTACCTGAACTTCATTTTTTTCGCCTTCTATTATGATTGGTGTGTGTAAAGAGGTGTGAGACCTGTTCAGATATTCAACAAAAGATGATATACCCCCTTCATAATGAAACTCATCCTTTTCATCAGATCTTTCATCTTCAATTATTATTCTTACACCCCTGTTTAAAAAAGCGAGTTCTCTTAATCTTCTGGAAAGAGTTTCATAACTGAAATTATCATGCTCCATAATTTCCATATCAGGCCTGAAAAATATTTTAGTTCCATTTTTTTCAGTTTCACCTATTATTTCTAACTCACTTGTTTTTATACCTTTACTGAAGGTTTGTTTATATATTTTTCCTTCTTTGAATATTTGAAGTTCAAGATGTTTAGAAAGTGCATTTACAACAGATATTCCAACACCGTGTAGACCTCCGGAAACCTTATATGAATCACTATCAAATTTTCCGCCGGCATGAAGTTTTGTAAGAACTACTTCTGCTGCAGGAATATTTTCAGTTTCATGTATTCCAACAGGAATACCCCTTCCATTATCTTCTACACTTACACTATTGTCTGTATTTATAATTACATTAATAGTATCACAATATCCGGCCATTGCTTCATCAATACTGTTATCAACAACCTCATAAACAAGATGATGAAGACCTTGTTCACTTACATTACCAATATACATGGAAGGTCTTTTTCTTACAGCTTCAAGACCTTCAAGTATTTTTATATTTTCTGCATTATATGTATCGTTTTCTATATTCATATTTTCATCGGCATTATAACACTTAAAAAGTTTTTATCACCCTCACCCTGAACTATACAGGGATTCTCTTCATCTTTTATATTAATGTAAACTTTTTCTTTATTTATTACATTAAGGGTTTCTATAAAATATTGAGGATTAAAAGAAATATCTATAGAATTACCATTATAAATAATATCAACATCTTCTTTTGATTCACCAAGATTTGGATTTGCAGCAGATATGGTAAGATTATTCTCTCTGAATTTAAAAATAACCCCTTTATAATCATCTGAAGATAAAATTGACATTCTTTTCAACATCATTTTAAAAAGATTTTTATCTATCTCTATTACATGATCATCACCTACACTTATAATATCTTCATATTCGGGAAAATTTCCTTCAAGAAGACATACTATAATGGTTTCATTATCTTTTTTTATTATAAAATGATTATCTTTGACTCCAACCTGAACAGAACCTGTTGTTTCAAGAAATTTATTAACTTCATTAAGAGCTTTTTTTGGAATAATTATTTTTTCTATTTCCGGAATATTTATATCTTTATTAAATACATAATCTACCTTGGAAAGGCGTTTACCATCAGTTGAAATCATTCTTAATTTTTTTTCGTTTTCAAAATCTTTTATTTCAAGATAAACTCCTAAAATATGAGCTCTTTTTTCATCTGAAGAAGCACTTATTAAAATAGTTTTTTCGATCATCTTTTTTAGATAATCAGAATCAACTTCAAAAAAATCAATGTCTGTTAACTGTGGTATATCCGGAAAATCCTCAGGATTCATACCTACAATGTTATATTCCACATTTTTTATACTTATTTTAACCCATTGTTTTTCTATTTCATCAATTAAAATTTCGTTTTCGGGTGAGTTTCTAATTATATCGGAAAACTTACTTGCATTAACTGCAATTATTCCTTCACCACTAACTTCCGCCGGATAAAATCCCTCAAATCCTGTTTCAAGGTCTGTAGCAGAAATAGATATTCCTGAATCTGTTGTTTTTATTAATATGTTTTCTGTTATTGCAAGATTACTTTTCCTTCCTGTAATTCCCTGTATTTTACTCAAAACTTCATTTATGTCATTTTTATAAATTTTAAATTTCATATATTATCCTATAAATTATTTTTGTTGTTTAAAATGAAGGATATGTTTTTTATAAACATAAAAAAACAGGTCAAAATATGAATTGAACTTTTCTGGTAATCAAAATTGTATAGTTATTTAATAATATATATTTATTTTAAATAAAATAATAATAATAATATAGTATGTTAATAACTATAATATAATTTTAAAATATTGATATAATAATAAATATTTTAAAATTTAATATTAAAAAAATGTTATTAAAATTAATAAAAAAGGGTTTTATAAATACTTATATATATTGTTGTTAATAACTATATATATATTAACAATAATAATAAAAAAAACCATAATTTTATTTTTTATTATAAGCAGCCATTATTCCAAAGAGATCTATAGCGTTTGGAGGATTATTATCCCCGCCAAACTCCCTATATAAAGTATCAACATTTATTATAATTCTTTCTTTATCCAATAATGTTGAGTATTTACCAAGAGAAATATCAAACGCGGCATCTACAGCCGACATGCCGGAATCAAAACGTTTTTTAGTTTCTTTTATTATAAATTCAAAATATTCTTTAACTGATACTACACAGGTTTTATCTGAAACAGGACCATGTCCCGGAACAACGATATCTACATCCATATCAAGAATTATGTCACAGGCATTTAACCAATTTGAAACAGGTCCTTTCCACATAATAGGTGTTCCACCATGAAAAATAATATCACCTGTAAAAATAGTTTTATTATGAGGTATATAAACAAGTATATCACCTTCTGTATGTGTTGGGCCCACTTCTATTAGTTTTATTTCTTTATTACCTAAATTTATATCTAATTTTTTTTCGAAAGTCTTTGTAGGTAAAGTTAATGTAATGTTGTCGAATTTAAATTTTTCAAAACAATGAGTAAAATATTCACCCATCTCACCTAATTCGGAAGACATTTTTAAAACATCGCCAAGTACCTGGGGTGGAGCTTCAGCCATCTCTATGGCAGCAGCCTTAGAAGATATTATTTCAGCATCTTTTACAAGCTCATTTCCATAAAAATGATCTCCGTTGGCATGAGTATTAACAAGTATATCTATTGTTTCTGCAGCTATAGTTGTTTTTCTCATTGTTTCAAGCATTTCCCCTGTAAGATCAAGATCAAAAAGAGTATCTATAAGAAGGGATTTATCACCATCAACAACAAGACCCGCATTACTCCAGCCCCAGGAACCATCGGGCAGAGTATAAGCATAAACATCGTTTCCAATGCGATGAAGGCCTTTTGTATAATTAATTTTTTCCATATAATAACCCCTAGTAACAAACAATTATTATTTATGTGTTTTTAGAATATTTTCAATTGGTTCTTCAGTTATATCATAACCCGCTTCTTCAGGTATACACAACACAAGGCCCGACTTACCTTCCTTTAGTTTTGGTAAAACCGTAATAATTTTTTCAGAATTAGCTTTATATAAAAGATCCTCAATGGTTTTATTTTTCTTTAATTTAAGAATATTCATTCTTGTCGGAAAAATAACATTATATTTACCAGTCTTTTCATCGTTTATAATCTGTTCGGCTGTAAGCCATTTTGAATCTACAGATTCTTTTCCGTCATGAACACCTGTTTGTCCAACAGGTGCTGCGGCAACATAAAAACGAGTATCAAAACGCTTTGGCATCATTTCAGGTGTTATCCAGTGAGCAAACAACACAAGGTTGTTACAGGCCAAAACAAGATCTTCTTTTTCAAGAAACACTCCAATTGATATTTTTTCTTCATTAAGAGGTTTACGATAATGGTCAAGAGAAGCAAGTTCATTGGCCGATAATAAATTTTTACCACCTCTTTTTTTTGCTAAAAGTATTCCACTTTCTTCAAAAGATTCACGAATAGCTGCCACCCTGAACCCTAATTCAGTATCATCCAGAGAATCAACTCCCTCACAGTAACTGCGAATGTTTTTATTATTATCACCATCACAAACCTTACCTCCCGGAAAAACAAGAGCCCCGGAGGCAAAATCTATTTCTTTGTGACGTAAAACCATAAAATATTCCGGACCGGATGAACTATTCCGGCCGATTATTATAGTAGCAGCTGGTATTGGAGTAGAAGGTGTGTTGTCAGGCATAATATTTCTAAAAACGATCTCAATAAATTTATTAATAAAGTAATATTATTACACAATATAATTGTTGTATAACCTACAAATAAATATATTAATTGTATAGCTTTTTATTACTTGTATCGCAAGCAATTATACTGATAATATTTTTGCAATTAACCCAAATAAATAAAACTATTGTTTTAAATTTAGATGAACTCGTAAAAAGTATATCCGATGATTAAGTAAAAACCTTCATATACAAGGCCTGGTGGTTGATCAGCAGTGATGGTATACATGTAGTATGTCTAACTTCTGATCAACCGCTTTAACCCAGTAGGTGTAGACTTTTTACGACGCCATTAATTTTTTTATAAGGGAAAAACTATGTCTATATTATTTAAAAAGGGAAAAATCGGTAATTTGACCCTTAAAAACAGGTTTGTTAGATCTGCTACAGCTGAACTTCTTGCATCAGACGATTGCAGGGTTACAGATCAGTATATTAATGCTTTTTCTCGTCTGGCAAAAGGTGGTGTTGGTCTGATAATTACAGGCAATTATTATGTAAATAATATTGGACGTTCTATTCCCAGGACAATAATTGTTGATAAGGATGAAATAATTAATGACCTTAAAAGGGTTACAGCTGTTGTTCATGAAAATGGTGGAAAAGTTATAGCCCAGATTAATCATGGGGGTCGTCAATGTAATCCTGAAATAATTAAAGAAACACCTGTTGCTCCCTCACAAGTCAGGGATCCGGTATCTTTTGTTAAGCCCAGGGAAATGCTGGAAATAGAAATAGAGGATACAATTAATGATTTTGCTAAAGCAGCGGGACGAATTAAAAAAGCAGGTTTTGACGGGGTACAGGTTCATGCGGCCCACGGGTATCTTGTTAACCAGTTTCTTTCCGGTCATACCAACCGCAGAAAAGATAAGTGGGGCGGGTCTATTGATAACAGGATGAGGTTTCTTGTTGAAATATACAAAGAGATTCGCCTGGTTGTTGGACCTGAATTTCCGGTTTTAATAAAAATAAATTCTGAAGATTTTGTTTCAGGAGGACTTACACTGAACGAAGCTGTTCTTGTATGCAAAAAACTGGATGAACTCGGAATTAACGCAATTGAAGTAAGTGGAGGAACACCTGAAAAAGGGATGGTTACAATCAGGGGAGATATACCAAGGGATCTCCTTATGCGGAACAGAAGTTTTTTTGAACGTATTCTTATACGCCTGTTTGAAAAATCCATAAGAAAGCATTCTCTTTTTGAAGAAGCATATTTTCTTCAACAAGCTGCCATAATAAAAAAAGAGGTAACAGCTCCGATTATCACCGTAGGAGGAATACGGAATAGGGCGGTTATGGAAGACGCCCTGAATTCAGGCAAAGCTGATTTTATTTCAATGTGTCGTCCATTTATTCGTCACCCAAACCTTGTTAATTTGATGGAAAAAAATGAAAAAAATCCGATAACATGTACAAATTGTAATAGGTGCACCTTTGAGATGGTGGCTCACCACAACCCGATGAAGTGTTATAAATCAGAATCACCAGCTTAAAACGTTAGGATTATATTATATGAGCAGTAAATACCCAAGACTATCTTCTCCGGTAACATTAGGCTCAACAGAACTTTCAACCCGTCTTGTCATGGCTCCTGTAGACACACAATATTCTACTAAAGAAGGGCATGTTACTCAAAAACTTATAGATTTTTATAAAAGGCGCGCCGGGCGTGGTGTGTCTATGATTATTACAGAAAACACAGGTGTTGATAAAGGTGGAAAATCAAACATAAGTATGATGGGATTGTTTAATGATACATATATCGAGGGTATGAGCAGGCTTGCTTCAGCTGTTCATAAAAAAGGGTCTAAAATAATTATTCAGTTAAACCATGCGGGTAGACAGACAAACTCAAAATACCTTGGAGGGGGTCACCCTGTAGCAGCTTCGGCTATACCTTGTCCTCTTGTAAAAATAACACCACACGAACTTAAACCAGAACAGATAGACAGCCTGGTATATAAGTTTTTAGATGCAGCAACCCGAGCCGAAAAAGCGGGAGCAGACGGTATAGAACTTCATATGGCACACGGCTATCTTCTATGCGGTTTTTTATCTCCTTTTTCAAACCAAAGAGGTGATAAATATGGTGGATCAATTGAAAAACGGATGCAATTTCCATTACAGGTATTAAAGGTTATACGTGAAAAACTACCCGAATCTTTTATTATTGGATGTCGCATAAGCGGAGATGAACAGGTAGCGGGTGGTTTAACTCTTAAAGAAACAATACCAATAACACAAACACTAGAAAAAAACGGGGCTGACTATATACACGTATCCTGTTGTAACAATGCATCAGGACATAAAAATATTCCAAGTTACTATGAACCCCCGGGTGTTTTTCTTGAATATGCAGAAGCAATAAAAAAGGCTGTTTCAATTCCTGTTATTACCGTTGGCAGGCTTCACAGCCTTGACTTTGCTGAAGATATTATAGCTGAAAAAAAAGTCGATCTTATAGCTGCGGCAAGGCCTTTTGTTGCAGATCCTGATTTTGGAATTGAAGTTGGAAAAAAGAACAACCTTGATAAAAACTTTAAACAAGGACCTGTTTGCCTTTCCTGCAACCAGTGTATAGCCTCTCTTGTAAAAACAACAGAAGGTATAACCTGTACTATAAACCCCTATCTTAATTCAGAAAAAACAAAAAAGGCACAAAGGGTTGATTTAAAAAAACATGTTTTAGTTGTAGGTGGTGGTCCTGCCGGAATGGCTGCGGCTGTTAATGCTAAAAAGCGGGGACATAATGTTACCTTGATGGAAAAAAAGAACCGGCTTGGAGGAGCATTATATTATGCCGGTCTTCCTTCAAATAAAGAGGGTTTTATATCTTATTGTAATTATTTATATGAAAACCTTATAAAAACATCTGTAGCGGTAGAAACAGGTAAAGAGGCGGATATCAACACAATAATAAAACTTGAACCGGATGAAGTAATTATTGCGACAGGTGCCGCAAAGCCGTCTCCCTCCATACCCGGATTAAATAAAATCAAATGGGAGCGGGTATACAGCGGTTTTGACACCCCGATTGAAAAAGGGTCAAAAGTAATTATTGCAGGAGGAGGGGGGCGAGGAGCAGAACTTGCTGAATTTATGGCCGAAAGGGGTTCAATTGTTACACTGGTTGAAGCAAGAAACAGGGTTGCATATGATACACCGCTCCAAATAAGGTATTATTTGGAACAACGACTTAATAACAGCAACATTGAACTTTTTATCAATACAACCATATTGGAATTTACCCATGAAGGGATCAGGGTAAAACACAATAACAAAGAAGAAACCCTGACAGGTTTTGACCGTATTATAATGGCCCTGGGCGAAAGCCCGAATACCGGGCTATACAAGGAGCTATGCGACAAAGGGATATCTGCAAGAATAATTGGCGATGCAGTTAAACCCAGAAATCTTCTATATGCTGTTCATGAGGGCTCTATCGTAGGTGATTTAGTATAATCTGATTTTTAAAACTGTTTTTCTTTAATGTATGGTAAAAAAAACTTGACAATTAGTCGGTTGACTGAGCAAGTGTTTAGTCAATCGACTTGCTAAAAGCAGCCACACCAAATCATCGTATGGGTAATTGAAATGGTATGTTAACAAAGATAGTATATCATAAGATACAACAAAATAATTTAATAGGTGTTTGTTCGCGCAGGTGGATAACGCTTACCAATTATATTGGTTTTTTTTAGAATAGATGTATAATTATTAAAATTTTTAGTCATTCGCGTTGAGAATTAATATTAAAGAGAACGTATTTTTTTTGCATTGGTATAAATCAAATTAATAAAACTAAAAAGGGGTATGTATGACAGAATCCACACAAAAAGCTCCCAAATGGGTTGAAATGTATGCCGGTATGTACCCGGATAAGCCAGCTGTAATAGGTCAAAAACGTACAATTACCTGGGGTATGCTGAATGAAAGGAGCAAGGCTCTTGCAAAGAAGATGTTTTCCATGGGGTTGAGGCCGGGGGACCAGGTGGCTATAATGGCTTATAACCGACCGGAATGTTACGAGATTATTGAAGCTGTTAATTGGCTGGGGTGTGGAAGAGTCTTTATCGGGTATCGCATGAAAGCACCCGAAATTGAGTACATAGTGGACCATTCAGACTCAAAACTTTTATTCTTTTTAAATGATTTTGAAGAAAGAATTATGCCGCATAGGGAAAATTATAAAAACCTGCTTCCCAACGGTCTAATCTGTATGGGAGCAACATCTTATGAAAATGTTCTGGATTTTGAGGAGTTGTTTGCAAATACTCCTGACGTGGATCTAAACAACCTGCCGCCTGCGGTTAAAAGGACTGAAGGCATGGTTTACACTTCCGGTACAACAGGAAAGCCCAAGGGGGCTTCTAGGAATGTGGCCAACTTAGCTTCCGAGTCCTTTATGAACCATATGAAATCAATAATTGAACTCTTTAAGTATGATAACAACGAGGTTCATCTTCTTTGCTGCCCAATATATCATTCGGGTCCTTCCTTTTATGCATTTTTAACATTAATGCTTGGCGGCACACTCGTCCTTCAGGAAAGATTTGATCCCGAGGAGTTTCTATCACTTGTATCAAAACACGGGATTACGTCATCACATCTTGTTCCTACAATGATAAGCTCCATGCTTGATGTTTCTGAAGATTTTACTAAAGACCTTGACTTCTCCAGTCTGAAGTCTCTTCTTTTAAGTGCCGCCCCTGCACAGCCAAAACACAAGCTTGGGTTTATGGAGCGCTTCGGGAATGTTCTTTACGAATATTACGGGTCAACAGAGACAGGCATAAACACTTGTATTACACCTGAAGAAATCCTGCAGTACCCTTCAAGTGTGGGTAAGGCTTTCCCTGATAATGAAATAATTCTTCTTGATCCTGATGGAAAAGAGGTGCCAGATGGTGAACGTGGTGAACTATATGCACATGGTCCTATTATGATAGACTATTATTATAAAGATGATGACGGCACTAAAGATGTCTATAATGGAAAATATATGACCGCCGGTGATATAGCGATTCGTGACAAAGAAGGATACTACTATATTGTAGACCGTGTAAAAGACATGATCATAAGGGGAGGGGTGAATATTTATCCTGCGGAGATAGAATCAGAAATGAATAAAATTCCCGGGATAAAAGAGGTAGCTGTTGTAGGCAAACCGGATTCTCACTTTGGTGAGACAGTAGCATGTTTTGTTGTAAGGGAAGGCGGTTCGGATGTAACGGAAGATATAATAAAAGAATATTGTGCCAAGCAAATGGCCAATCAAAAGATACCGGTTTTGTTTGATTTTGTTGATGAACTTCCGAGAAACCCGACGGGAAAGGTGTTGAAGAGAGAGCTTCGTGACAGGCTGACGGATGCTGTTTAAAAAATAAGGTTTTTTCAAGGCTCGCCATTTGGCGAGCCTTTTTTCTATAGTCTTTTCAGATTGGGTTTAAAGGAAAGATCTCATATATTGTTTATTTGGTTCCTCAAAAGATTGACATTCTAAAAAATAAATCATACAAATTTAAAAAATCGTTCAAGCTAACCTTGGCACAGAAGATATAATTTCTTCTTTACTTTTTCAGTTCCGTTAAAAAATAGCTATTTACGTTTACTCCTGACGCATTTAACCTGTGTATCGTTTTCAGATCAAAGTAATTAGTGCCCACCCAGAAATGACTAATTGGGCCGATTTCTGGATGGACACTAACTAATACTCAAAGGAGGCATTATGCCGGAATCCGTACAAAAATCTCCCAACCTGGTTGAAATGTATGCCGGTATGCACCCGGATAAACCTGCTGTAATAGGTAAAAAAAGAACAATTACCTGGAGTATGCTTAATGAAAGAAGCAGGGCTCTTGCAAAGAAGATGTTTTCTATGGGGTTGAGGCCGGGGGACCAGGTAGCTGTAATGGCTTATAACATACCTGAATGTTTCGAGATTATTGAGGCTGTTACTTGGCTGGGATGTGGAAGAGTATTTATCGGGTATCGCATGAAGGCACCCGAAATTGAGTACATCGTGGATCATTCTGACTCAAGTCTTTTATTTTTTTTAAATGATTTTGATGAAAGAATTATACCGTATAGGGAAAACTATAAAAAACTTCTTCCCGATGGTCTAATCTGTATGGGACCTACACCTTATGAAAATGTTTTGGACTTTGAGGAGTTGTTTGAAAATACCCCTGACGTGGATTTAAACAACCTGCCGCCGGCGGAGAAACAGGCCCAGGGTATGGTTTACACCTCCGGTACAACAGGAAGGCCCAAAGGTGCTACAAGAAATGTGTCTAAGTATGCCAGCGAACCTGCCATGAATCATATGAAAGCGATTATGGACCTGTTGAAGTATAGCCGT
>Ga0209249_1003093_pt1 | contig 12374 bp, 4 predicted proteins | sample SaaInlV_200m_DNA_4_FD_184653 | JGI IMG/M metagenome (GOLD analysis project Ga0209249, IMG submission 184653) | Marine microbial communities from expanding oxygen minimum zones in the Saanich Inlet - SI037_S3LV_200m_DNA (SPAdes) (version 2) | ecosystem: Environmental > Aquatic > Marine >...
CGACAACAGCAGAACGTACGGCGCGGCTTCCGCCAGGCCCTGACCCAGCTTGAAGCGGGCGACCTGATCCGTGCTGCCGCCCAGTCGGTGTGCTTCATCGACGATCACCAGGTCCCACCCGGCGGTCACCAGATCCTCGAAGCGAGTGCGGTTGTGGGCAGCTACGCGTTCCGCCGACCAGCCGCGACGGCCGTCGATGGGCTTGACGGAGTCCAGCGTGACAATGACCTGGTCGAACATCGACCACGGTGACGCTCGGTGGTCCATGTTGGGCGAGAGACGCTGCAGCGCGCTAATGTCTTCGCCGAGGATCACCTGGAACCCCTCGTTGAAATGGGTCTGCATCTCTGCCGCCCACTGGGCCGCCAGCCCCTTGGGCGTAACTATCAGCGTCCTGCGGACCAGGCCGCGCAGTTTCAATTCCCGCATCACCAGCCCGGCCTCGATGGTCTTGCCGAGCCCCACCTCATCCGCCAGCAGGTACCGGACGCAGTCGTCGGAAACAGCGCGAGACAACGCCTTGATCTGGTGAGGCAACGGGATGACGTTCGACTCCATCGGGGCCAACAGCACGTGACTGTCGGATGCGGCGCTCTGCCCCTCCAGCACATCCGCCACCTTGGCGGCCGCCGCCGTGTAGGCGATGCGATGGGCTTCGGTTTCGGGGTTGACGCTGCCGCTCAAGGCCCGCAGTGCGGAACGCGGCACGCGCACCACTGCGTCCCGTGTGGGAAGCCAGACCCGGCAGACCTGCTGCCCCCACAGGGTCTCCTCCTCGATGACCCGACAGGGCGCATCATGCGTCACGCTGTATTGCCAGGCGTCACCCATCGAGCAACCCCATCTCGTTCAGGAATCTTGAAGGGCGCTTGCTCCATCCGAAGTAGCGTCGGGCGTAACTCAGGTACAGGTTCTGCGAAGACCGTGTGATTGCCACGAAGCAGTTCCGGCGTTCCTCTCGAATCGCCGTCTCCCCCTTCTTGATCGCAAAGTACGTAGGGAACTGGTCCTCCGCGAGCCCGATCACGAATACATTATCAAACTCTGCGCCCTTGGCCGTATGAACAGTCTGGAGTCGCACGCAGTCCCTTGATAGGGCTTTCGCCTTCGGAGATAGGTCCATCTCCTGCAAGAAGATGTGGAGGCTGACGCTTTCACCATGTGAACGGCGGATATCCTGCGCGATGCGCTGCCAGTTCTGCCTGTCGTCCGAGTAGTCGGGGTAGGCTTCCTCGTCCCCGTCGGTCATGTTCAGTTCGTCAAGCAGCTCGAAGCACGCCTCCACGAACTTGGGATACTCAAGCGAATCACACAACAGCTCTTGCCCCTTGTCAGCAAAGGGCTCAAGGGTTTCACTCGTCGCCGCAAGGGAGAAGAACGCGCGAAGCGGCGTGAGGTCCTCCACCTTTGCCTTGGCCGAAACATCCTCCGCAGAGACAGTGATGTCGTTCACCAACGTCGCTGCCGAGCAGAGCTTGTTGAGCAGGCTGCGAGAGTCGGGTGCGTTGGCTACCTTCAGAGCGAAGTACATCAACTGCACCAGGGGGCTGGCGAAGTCCTGGTGCCTGCTGACAATCTCCGCGTTCAGCCCTTCCTCATGCATGGCAGCCTGGACCTGCGCCAGCAGCTTGTTGCTGCGGGCGATGACCAGGCAGGTTTCCCGGTGATTCTTTGGAATGGGCTCAATCTCTGAGATCAGTCCGGCGATCTCGTCGTTGAAGTCAGCGAATGCTTCCAGCTTGACGGTGCCTTCCACTTGGTTCTGCGAGACGCCATCAAGCTTGGCTGATGCCCTGCCGGGGTTGTGCGCAATCAACCGGTTCGCTATCTCAACGACCTCCACCGGGCAACGGTAGTTCTCCGGCAACTGGATGATCTGGGGATCGTAGTCGCGCTTCAGTTCTTCCAGTCGCTTCGGGTCTGCGCCGTTCCACTGAAAGATGATCTGGTCATCATCCGCCACCACGAAGAGATTGGAGGACGAGTCAGGGGCAACCAATCGCAGCACTCTGTACTGTGCGAGGTTTGTGTCCTGGAATTCATCTACACACACGTATCGGTAGACCGTCCTGACCTGTCTCGCGATGCGCGGCTTCGACGCGAGTAGTTCTCGGGTGAAGTGGAGCATTGAGCCGAAGTCGAGCTGGTTCTCTTTGACGAGTCTGGCTAGGTAGCCTCTGAAGACATCCTGCAAGGTGCGACACGTGCCTTCCTGCCCGGCATCGAAATGCTCAGGCAGTTCATCGGCTGTGATCCCATGCGTAAACATGGTGTCGATCTTCTTCAGGGAATCCTCGGGATCGTCGATTTCCAGTTCACTGCTGTCCCGCATCTCGCCGAGAATCGCGAGGCGATCCTTGTCGTCGGTAATCACGGAGAAGTCCGGTCTCAGCCCCAGCTGGCTTCCGTGCTGACGGAGCAAGTCCGTGCAGAACGAGTGGAAGGTACAGAGCTTTATGCGTCGCGACTCTTCGCCCGTGAGTTCCCGGATGCGGTTCTGCATCTCGTTCGCCGCCTTGACCGTGAACGTGAGTCCCAGTATTCGGAAGCTCTCATCCGGGCTGTTCGTGATCAGATTGGCGATGCGCAAAGTCAGAACAGCCGTCTTGCCTGAGCCGGGCCCTGCCAAGACCAGCAACGGCCCCCCGTCCCATTCAACGGCCTGTCGCTGATTCGCGTTCAACATGTCAATGGTGATAGTCATGGAGTCGCGTCCCCCAAGGCAGTGGTTCGGTCGAGAATGTCCTTTAGTTCGCTGGGAACGCCACCGGTCCCCGCCGTCTTCATGTCCAGGATGGACTTGAGAGCGGCTTCCGGTTTGGAGAACCTCCTCGCCTTGTTGACGATCTTGTACACCTTCTCCCAATATTCGGGGCTGCCGATGGTCAGCCCTGCAAGGTCGGCCTCTTTCTTTGGGCCAACTCCGTCACGGTATGGTTGTCCATAGCCACAGCAGCAGAGGAGAATATCGATATTGGAGTGTGTGAGAGGGGAGATGTGATCCGTTTCAGGTCTGCCGTTGAGCAGTGCCCTCGCATCCTCGATGTACTTCTGGCCCCCAGGATCGCTGTCTGCGACCAAATGCCAGTGGATACCCAGTGCGTCAGCCACCTTGACGAAGATGCCTGGGCCTCCAGCCTGGCTGCACTCCACGATGCGGACGCCCTTCCCGTGAAGATCGACACCCAGCATTTCTGCACATTCGGCGAACACCGAGACATCTGTCTCACCCTCTACGAGTAGCCAGCACCGGGCAAACAGCAGTTCGCCCCGATTCCGCCGGACATGGTGATTGAACTTGCGTAGCTCGTCATCAGTCAACAACCCGTCAGGGATGGCCTTGCACTCGGTGGCACTGCCATTGCGGTTCATCCTTCGGAGTTTCGGTACGGGGACCTCAGACAGGATGTCGCCCGAGTGTGTCGCCACAATCTTCTGCCCCGGCAGATCACGCAGCAGGTGCCACACTGCTCGGACGGCGTTCGGGTGCAGGTGCGCCTCCGGTTCCTCGATGGCGATGATCGGTTCGGCATGTCTATCGACATCGGCTTGAAGGCGTGTCTTGAGATAGGCACTGAACAGGAGCAAAACGGACAGGCTCTGGGTCCCCTCGCCATGGCTGCGGATTGGGATCTTGGCGTTGGACGCCGTCAGCAGGTTCACTTCCGTATACCTAAGCGCCTTGTAGACATCGGCTGGGGCCGGATCGACGGTTACGGCGTCAGCCTGCCCAACGGCCACCAGGTCGGAGATGCGTTTGACCTCATCGGTGACATCCTTGAAGCTCGCATGGGCATTCACAATCTTCTGGTTGACCTGGTGAAGCTCCGCCTCAAGCGCCTGCCGCGTAGCATCGTCGATGTCCTTGTTCTTCAGGAAGGACGCCCAATACGTCGACTGCCCGTGGAACTGGTCTTTGGCCGCACGCAGAGCTGTCTGGAAGAAAAACGGCCTAAGTCGCCGAAGTTCCTTTGTCATCCCCGCCCTGCCGACCATCTCGTTGTCGGCATCATCGAGGAAACTCCAGCTTTGGACAGGCTCCCCCGCGTCCGCGTCATATCTCGCCGTTACCCGGAACTTGATCGCGGAGTAGTCACTGCCGACAATCACGTCGTTGAGTCCCTGCGTGATGTGCTCGGGCCATGGATGCTCTTCGGACTCGAGGAAGCTGAGAGTGATGCTGATCGGTTCGCACGACGGGAGATCGCTCCGCGTCTCATTCCGGTGGAAGTCGAATTCCGAGAAGTTACAGGTCTTGTCGGACCTCACCGTGTCGAGGCACAAGCGAAGGGCCTCCAGAACACTTGTCTTCCCCGTGTTGTTCTCGCCGACAAGGACCGTAACGTCGCGGTCAAGCTCGATCTCCGCATGCTCAATGCCGCGGAAGTTATCGATTGTGATCTTGCTCAGGCGCATGCTCAGTCACCCCTCCGCGTCACAGCCTGGTCGTACCACATCAGGAGCTTCGGATCTTCCTGGAGGATGCTATCGGGAATCAGCTCGGCGACGCCGATGATGGTTCCGTAGTCGCGGTCCTGCCACGCCTTCTTGAAGCCAGCCCGGACGGCCTCCATACGGAAGCGCTCGCTACGACCAAACTTCTTCGTCCGCTGTTTGTATTGCTCAAACTCGCGGAGTAATCCGCGCTCGCGCAGCTTCTCAAGGTCTCCAGCTTTGTTGGGGTCGGGCACATAATACCGGTCCTTTGCCTTGGCCCGCAGAGCCGGATCGTCCTTCTGCCGGTTTCGCAGCTCTTTAAAGTTCGTTGAGAGATGGCTGTGTATCTGGTTTGGAACATCTCCTTGGCCATCGTACCGAAGGAAATTCTCCTCGAGCAAGGCGGAAAGTTCCAGAGGCTCTTCATGTTTGTCCCAGCCTCCAATCTCCTGCAGGAACTGCGGGTGCAGCTCCTGGAAAGTCTGTGGCTTCAGCGTAAGCTGTTGCCGCAACCACTGAATGGCAGACGTCTCGTCGGTAACAAACAGCTCAAGTTGCCTAATCTCGCTGGCAGTGACGCGTCTCCTATCGTATTCCACGACCTGATCCGGTAGGAAGTACATCCCGTCACGTTCCGCAAAGCGTTGGGCAAGACCCGCCTGGAACTCACCAGCGGAAAGCGGAACAGTGACACTGCGCTGTACATGGAATGCTATCATTCTGTCAAAGAGGAGAGGACGAAATCGCTCGGCTACCATTTCACTCTTGCCGCTATCATCCACAACCGCTACGGGAAGCTGACGGAGATGCGTTCGGACGAAATCCCAGACACCTTCCTCAGTACCCGCCTCTCCTGCAAAACGTTCTTCAAGAACTCCGCTCGGTCTATATGCAGAGATGATCAAGTCCTTCCTAATGCTCTGCCCCATGTCCTGCCTTATGGTGCCCTGCTTCTTGTCAAATACACGAACATCTGCAATCACAAAACCCGCGACCTGGATAGCCTCACTAAGCGCATTCCACACCGCGTTGCTTCGGTTCGAAAACTCGACAGTCATCCACCGCCCAGGCTTCAAGACACGGTGACATTCAGCAAAGACCTGACAGATGAGTTTTCGATATTCATCTATTCCCTTGCCGCTGTACTTACTGATTATCGCTTCATTCCCGGAGTTGGTGAAGACGCCGAGGAAGTACTCCCAGCAGAAGCTACTTTCGGCATAGAATATGTTCTGGCCGAATGGGGGATCGATGAAAACGTAGTCAATGCTCTTGTCAGGCACATGGCTGAGCCGAGACGCTTCTGTGGTGATCGCTGATGCCGAAGGGCGCGCTATCGCGAAGGAGGACTTCTGCTTCTTCGCTGTCTTGTCCCATGTATTGAAAGGGTTTACCTCGCATTGGAGTTCAGGGATATATAGAGAGTTAGAGAGAGGGCCACAAGTTGTTCCTGCTGAGTGATGCCTATCGATCAAGTAGCGATTGCGTTTCGATGCATGGTTGTCCACAAAGCCAGTTAGTACAAAGAGCATTGCTTGAGGCATCGGGGTCTGCAAAGCGGCTTCCCGCAGTGCGCCGAGCGTAGTCAAGTTGCGTTTGGTGAAGAAATGGTGGGCGTGGGTGACCCCAGCGTGGTACCCTGAACGATAGAGATCTCCCCATGGAGGATCACGGAAGTTCATTTTGACAGGACGAATGCCTGGCGGCGATGGCAAGTCGTCGATTCGTCTAAGCAATGCCAGATCGTCCGCGTCAGGAGCTTTCTCGAATCGTGAAGATCCGACTTTGTAGTGAATCCACACCAGTTCGCTTTTGTTGCGCTCGCTCGCCTTCCCAAGCAGAGAATCATAGTAGGTTTCGGTGACTCTTCGCAGGGAGTCCTTTTCGAGCATGGTGCTGCAGAACGGACAGTTGAACGATTTTCGGAGTCTGCTGTTTTTCCGGTCAACGATTGCGTCCCAGGCCCTTATGGCACTACTGCAGTTGCTACATTCGTAGAACTCGCTCCATATACAGTATAGGATGTCCCCCTCGGCTGTGGCCTTGCCGTCTCTTCGATGCTTGGTCTTGTACATCCAAGCATACTCCCGTTTGACCTTGTTCCGCACTCCTGATGCACACGCTGAGAATTCATTTGGAGAGGCAGATGGCCTCGCATTGACATTGGCGATTGAGGTGGCCAAAGGGGAAATGTCTGAGAGGATAGCGTATCGTGTGCCCGCTTCGCCGCTAAATGAGCCCAAGTGGCTGGCAGGGTCTGCACAAAGTGAGGCAGCCACCCCTAGCATGCCCGACCCAGCGAAGGCATCAAGCACAACGTCGCCGGGGTTGGTGTAGTGCAGAAGTAGTCGCACAAGTGCCTTTGGAGGCACCTTTGTATGGTAGGGATGGGCATTATAGATGGCATCGCGCTTCCCTTCAGTTATGTCCGTAGCTAGCGGCTTGCGGTCGTATGATTCAGCCGCAGAATAGGGCTGACCGTGACGTTCAATAAACTCGGCAAGGAAAGGATTAGGGCAAGCCGTGTAATAGGGCGGGTCGGAAAGCGCGAGGATGTCCTCGTCGGAGCCGATAGGGAAACCCTCGATCTTACGGAACTCCGGGTCCTGGAGCTTCTCGCGGAGTAGTCCGAGGAAGTGCTCGCGTCGCTCGTCGTCGCTGGCGAAGGTCATGCCCAGGCACTCGACGGGCCCGCCGCCCCCCTCGTAGCTCACGTCGAAAAGCCGGTCCGATCCGGCTTTCGCGGGGACAATACTCTCGTTGAACAGTCGCGGGTCTTTTTTGTCTGCCATATTCATATCCTCGAAATCGGGTTGCCCGTGTCTTGCGAAATGTGCATCCGGCTGACTTGGTCACTGGGATTGTGGACAAGTCGCCGAGTTATGTCCCTTGGCTTACTCACTCGGACTTCCTCCAGGACTGCACAAGTCGAAGGCCGTCGTCGGTCAGCACGTACTTCTGCTTGCTGCTGGTGGGCTTGTTCGGGATGGTCATTCGGAGCAGGTTCGCGGCGAGCAAGGGGTCGATGACATTGCTCTTGAAGTAGCCGCGATTGCCGAATCCAGCCTCATCCTGGAGGTCGGAGAGTGCCTGCGGCACCTCGCACGAGGGCAGGATCTTGCGCTGAACATCCGTCAAGTGCACAAGTCCAGGCTTGCCAGTGGACAAGTCGTCGGGATGGCGGCGCGCGACTTGTGCAGTCTCAGCGGACAAGTCGTCGTCCGGGCCCGGCTCGACTTGGTCAGTCGGCGGTGTGACCAACTCCTCCTGAGCTTGGTCAGTCCCGACCTGATTGACCAAGTGCTCAGCCAGAGAAAAGGCGCTTTCGGTCTCGATTTCCCGGACCAGTCCCTGCGTGACCAAGTGCCGGACCTTCTCCAGGGATTGTTCGGTGGAGAGAGCCAGGACCGCTTTGGCATCGGCGATGGTGATCTCTTGTTCGCGACAGACGTAGGCAAACAGCCGGGCCGATTCCTCGTCGAGGTGGACGCCGATCTGGGCCTGGAAGAGGATCTGTTCTTCGGAAAGGAGCGTTTCTCGGCGCAGTACGAGTTCGAAGGTCTTTCTGGACTTGTCGTTGGTAATGACGGGCGGAACGTTCCCGAGTTGCTGCCAGTTCGTGAAGACATCGCGCAGGCCCCACCCCGCGTTTTCGCTCAGACCGATACGCCGGAACACCGTCACGATCCGCGGATTGCGAACTTCCTTCTCACCGGGGTCGAGCAGGTCAGCCAGCGAAGCGAACGCATCTCCCGGATTCCAGAACATGGTCTGGTCGGTGAAGTGGCGGATCTCGGCCTTGCGGCTGTGGTCAGCGTAATCCTGATGGATAAGAACGTTCACGACCGTCTCGCGGAAGGCAATGTAGTCGGGCGGCATGTCCGTGCGCTGCAGGGAGGTCGGATCGACATTGAAGGGCGTTGCCGTAATCTTCTGATACCAGTCGAGGAGCGCCTGCCAGCACCTCACCAGGTTGAAGTCGAAAACGGCTCTATCAGCCCAACGCATCCCTGGCACATACTCCCCGAAGGCCGTGGTGTACCGTTGGCAGTCCGCGACAGGTCTCGGAAGGAGATCGCGGAAATAGCCGTCCTGACCGAACATCAAGATGGCGGCACGCGACGGCTTGCGGCCCCCTTGCGTGTCGCGGAGAAGACCGAGTTCGAACAGGAAGTCGATGTCGCTCTTATCGGCGTAGGAACGATTGCCCGGCTTGCGCTCGTAAACGTTCCGGTACCAGGCAATAGCCGTGTCGTCGAAGCAGTTCTGCAGGTCGCAGTCAACGGTGAAGCCGTCGTATCGATCCGTCGATGCATCCCGGAGAAACCGCTCAATCTCTGTTGGCGTGCACTTCTCGTCACCTGCTCCGCGTCTGATGTAGGACTCGCGAATGTCCCGTCCCATGTAGACCGGCTTTTCCGTACGAGCCATCTCCGGGATGTGGAAGACGAGGAGGGTCTTCTCGTCGTGCGTCAACATGCTTTCGGTTACCACAACCCGTCGGTTGAGCTTCTGTGCGCTACGCAGTACACTCAGGAAGTCGTTCTGCACCTTATCGACTTCCAGGACGCCCACGACTTCGTAGTTCCCATCACCTTCCTTGACCCCGAAAACCAGCCAGCCGCCTGCCGTGTTGGAGAATGCGGACACTGTCTTGTAGGCGTCCTCGGGCACCCCCCGTTGAGCCTTTTTGAACTCAACGTCGTTCCATTCGTATCCTTGCAGTCTCTGAATCAGCTCGTCTTGTGTCATCTACCCCTCCATCACGATTCGGACCTTGGCGGGGTCGTTGCCCTTGGTCAGGCTGTCGATGTACTCGTCGAAGCGCCGCTTCATCTCCACCGGGCTGGCGGGACCGTCCACAGCGCGCAGTGCGTCCTGAAGATCCTGCGTCGTGACGCTGACTTTCACTAGGCCGGACAGCACCTCTCGGAGCGCATGCACGACGTTGTTGTCAAGCGGCGTCGGGAGTTCGCGGGAACTAATGAAGGACTCGATCATCTGACGGTCGTCGTCCTTGAGCAGGTTCAGATTGGCCTGGGTAATCGGGTCCTCCAGGTTCGTGACGAGGGTGCCGGTCCATCCGGCCAGCATCTCATCCAACTGCTCGTCCATGTGGTCGATGACCTGGGCCCCGGCCGCGACGGCCGTCTCCACTGATGGACGGAATCCGCAATGCGGACAGACGGGTGTGGAATCGAGATCCTGCTCGGACAGTTCGAAACAACTCCGAAGCCCGGCCAACCGGTTCTGGAAATCCGTGAGCTGCTGGCGAGGCATCAGGTCGATACCTGCGAGTTTCAGCAGCGTCTGCAGGCGCGCATCATTGAGAAGCGACGCCTTCCGCTTGTCCTCGTTCACGCCCAACCTGGCTTTCGAATGCAAACCGACATAGACCACGATGTAGTCGCGCTTCAATCCCCACAGCTTGTTGCCGACGTTCTGGGACTGGCTTGCCAGATTGGCTGCATCTGTCTTCTTGAGTGCCTCAATGATGTCGGTGCGCGCCGCTCGCATGCGGTCGACCCAGTCATGGCTTTCCGACAGGACACCTTCAGCGGTGCTCAGCCAGGACGCGACCGGGCCATGGTCCATGACGAACTCGCGCATGGCGTCGATCCCGTCGAGGGTGCCCAGCGCCTTGCCGTGACGTTCCACTTCCGGGGCGGTGCAGCGCAGATTCTTCAGCTTGCCTGGCGACGAGTAGGCTTGAAGGCCTTCGAAGAAGGTCTTTGCCTCCTCAAGCGTCGTTGCCTGTGCCGCCAGCCCCGATGCCGCCAACAGGTCCACACCCCAAAAGGAGGTACCCTCCCGGATGGCCTGCTGCGTGACGACGATGCGCTTGACGACCTTCCCGACGGCCTGCTGCAGGTCCTGGACGGGTTCGTCCTTGCCCTGGGTGACAAGCTGGGCCATGCCCGGGGTCATGCCAAGGGTCTGGAACAACGCCTTCAGGGCGGGGAGATTCCAGTCCTTGGGCGGCTCGATGTGCTTGAAGCGCAGTAATTCCTCCATGCCGGTACCGGCAAGCTGGCCGACACCGGTGGCATCGAACTTCTTGCCCGGAATCGCGAGCACGAGATCGCCGGAATATACCAGCGACGCGAGGATGACAGTGCCCCATTCGGGCTCCAGGCGCGCTTCGCTCGGAGCCATGTATTCGACGCCGTGCCGGTCGAGGACCAGTTCGTTGCGGTTGACGACCTGTCCGTGCCCCTTGGACTGCAGCGTCTCGATGACGAACTTGGCGTAATTGGATTGATAGGGATCGACCTTTGCATCGCCGCTGCCCAGATCGAGCAGGCCCAATGCATCGAGGACTGCGGTGGCCTGCTTGGTCCGGCTCTGCCCGGCGATGGCGCGGAGTGCGTCCTGGGCGGCCTGGGCCCGGTTGGCACCGGTGATCAGGACCGAGAAGGTCGGATACTCCGGGGCCTGTTCGGCGAAGTGCGTGGCAAGGCAGATGCCGCCAATGGTGTTGATCAGGTCACGGAAGTTGATGGTTTCATGCGCACCGATCCCGGAGGCGGCGCGAATGTTCCCGCCTCCCGTTTTTGCCCATTCCACCATGGCCTTGGCGCGCCCCTGGTAGGTGACCTCGAACGCGTCGCTCATGTGTTTCTGCAGCCACTGGACCAAACCCCGCAGGAATCCGTTGGCCTTGGACTCGTAGGTGCTTTTGGCGTGCCCGGAGGCGGTGGCACCAAGTTCGAGGGCGGCGGCGTATCGTTTCAGGGCTTCGAGGAACTCGTCATCGGTCCCCTTCAGCTGAAAGAACACCTCGTCGCTGCGCTTCTCGTCCTTGAAGCGCGGCGGATCGAAGGGCTGGATGAAATAGAGGTAGAAGTCGCGCTGGGGTACGGCCGTGGAGCGCTCGTTGGGCGCTCCGAAGAAGAGATAGCCGGTGCGCGCGGCCTTGCGTTCCTGCCAGACCAGCTCGTGCTGCCAGATCTTGTAGCCCGTGACGTACGTGGCGTCCTGGAATTCCATCACCCGCCGGAGTGCATCGTAGTAGAAGCGGTCGAGCTGGGCGTCACTGAAGCTCTCCGCCCGCTTGTCGATCAGGGCGTCGAAGTCGTCCGTCTTCTTGAGGTCAAGATAGAACTGGCCGTTGTCCTGGTTGAAGGAAATGAACTGGCCGCTGACCGTCTTGTGGATTTCCCGGAGCACCGTCTCAACGTGCGTCTGCAGATCGCTCTCCGGCTCGTCGCCGCCCAGTTCAGCGATCATCGGCTCAAACAGGCCCAGGCGGTCACGCAGCTCTGCAGCCGACGCTCCCATCGGGGCGTAGATGTCGCCGGTGGTCAGGCGGTGGACGGACAGGCCGTGGATCAGCCGGATGGCCATCGGCTTGTACTGCTTACGGGTGATCGCGCTCTCTATGCGCGATTCCAGCACCTGGCTGCAGTCGATCACGGCCCGGATTTCGGGAACCGCCCGGAACGACGGATTCTGCCGCAAAGTGGCCCAATAGCTGTCGAACGCGACCAGTCCCGGGTCGGCCTCCGGCACGTCTCTGTCAAGTAGGGCTTTCATGCTGGCGGACAGCGTGCGCAGGACCTCGCGCTTCTCGGCCACTGTGACCCGCTCGAAGGTGTCGATGTAGTCCGGGTGAACGGGGAACAGGCGCACAAACTCATCCATTCGCTCGTTCATGTTGCCGTAGAACTTGGCATACGGGGTCAGGTGATCGCGAATCTGCGCCATCTGGTCCGCCGTCTTGTGCAGGAGACGCTCGGCCACGACGAACTTCACATCGTTGCGGGCAATCAGGAGCTGTTCAAACCGATCCTTCACGCGACGAAGCGCATCCGCGACGTGCTGAAAACGGTAACTGTCAAAGATCGCTTCCTGCACACCGGCAATGAAGCGGAAGTTCAGGTTCTTGCACACTTCCCCAACTTCACGCAGGAAGTTGAGGTCGAGGATAATCGCCT
>Ga0209249_1003095_pt1 | contig 12371 bp, 10 predicted proteins | sample SaaInlV_200m_DNA_4_FD_184653 | JGI IMG/M metagenome (GOLD analysis project Ga0209249, IMG submission 184653) | Marine microbial communities from expanding oxygen minimum zones in the Saanich Inlet - SI037_S3LV_200m_DNA (SPAdes) (version 2) | ecosystem: Environmental > Aquatic > Marine >...
TGGCTCTTTCCCGCTTTTCTTTGCGCTTTCGGCGCTCTTCATGTTTGCCGTCTTGAGCATGGGAATCATCATCGGCGTTTTCATGAAAAGTCAAGCCGCCGCAATGGGCGTCTCATTTTTGATGATTTTCTTCCCCGGATTCTTTCTGACAGGCATCTTCTTTCCCATTGTCTCAATGCCAGAGATTATGCGGCTCGAATCACTGGGAATGCCCGGCACACATTATGCAACTATCACACGCGGCATCTTCCTCCCCGGCGTTGGGATGGAAATTTTATGGCCCTACGCCGTCATGCTAGTTCTTTTGGGTTTTTCTTTCACTGGTATTGCGTCGCTCTTCTTTAAAAAGAAACTCGGATAAAACAAAATAAACCGCGAATTTACGCTAACCTTCGCTAAATACTTTTCCAATTAGCGTAAATTGGTGCAGATTAGCGGTTCAAAAAACTTATGCTAAAACGTATTCTCGCCCTCACAAAAAAAGAATTCATCCACCTGCGCAACGACTGGTGGTTGCCAGCCTTTATGCTTTTCGGCGGCGTGCTGGAATTGATGGCTGTCGGCTGGGCAACAGCCCGCCCCATCAGTAATCTTCCACTGATGGTTTTAGACCATGACCGCAGCGCAGCCAGCCGTTCTCTAGTCATCTCTTTGGAAAATACCGAAACCTTTACTTTAGAAGCCATGGTAGATGATTTCCAAACGATTGAAGATGCTCTTGAGCGCGGTCAGATTAGCGCGGCGATTATCATCCCGCCTGATTATGCAGAGGAAATGGCCGCCTCCGATGGAAATCCAACGCTATCTATGATTTTGAACGGAGCAGAAAGCGTCCCTGCAACTGCAGCGTTACGTGCTGCTGAAGGAGTCATCGCTTCGTTGAATGAGAAGCTCATCATTAAAAGGTTAAAACTCTCCCCCGATGAATTCTCTGGCTTTGCGCCCCGTCTACGCGTCTGGTTTAACGAGGCACTCAGCGAGGCTCTCTACACCACCCCCGCTGAGATGGGACTAATGCTTGAATTCACGACTCTGCTCTTTGCCGCACTCGCCTTCTCCCGTGAAAGAGAATTAGGCACGCTCGAACAATTGCTCGTAATGCCTTTCTCCTCTTTAGAAATTATTATCGGCAAGGCAATCCCCGTCATTGTCATTGCCTTTACCGATTTTGTTCTCATGCTCTCGATGGTGCATTTTGTCTTCAAAGTGCCGATTCGCGGCTCGCTACCATTACTCTTCATCCTCGCCTTCGGCTACTTGCTTGTTGAGCTAGGCAAGGGGATGGTGCTTTCTGTCATCTCCAAATCTCAGATGCAAGCCTTTTTGCTGGTCTTACTCTTTGGCATGACCGACTTTATGTTTACGGGCTACGCGGCTCCAGTCGAATCAATGCCGCAAGCATTGCAATTTGTTGCGAATATCGTCCCCGCACATCATTGGCTGGAGATATTACGCGGCATCCTGCTCAAAGGCGCGGGGATGGATGTTTTGTGGCCCCATGTCGCTGCGTTAGCAGTTCTTGGCACATTTATCATGACTTTCTCTTTGAGATTTGTGAGAAAGGCATTGGATTAATCATATGACACCTGCAATTATCACCAACAATCTCACCAAACGCTTTGGCGATTTTACCGCCGTCAACGGCATCAACTTTGAAGCCAAACGCGGCGAGATATTCGGTTTTCTTGGCCCCAATGGGTCGGGGAAAACGACCACAATCCGGATGATGTTGGGGCTGCTGGCTCCTTCAGCGGGGGATGTTCAGGCACTCGGAATATCGGTTAAGGGCAACCAAGCCGAACTCCAGCAGCGTGTCGGCTATATGTCCCAGAGATTCAGTTTGTATAACGACCTGACAGTCCAACAAAATCTGCAATTTTATGGTGCAGCATATGGGTTGAATAACACGGATCTTAAATCCCGTATCCAGGATGCGCTTGTTATGGCTGGTCTGGAAGGTCGAGAAAATGCCAAAACCAAAGACCTTTCGGGTGGATGGCGGCAGCGGCTTGCACTCAGCGCAGCGATTTTGCATCGCCCTGAATTGATCTTTCTCGATGAACCCACCGCAGGTGTAGACCCAATCTCACGCCGTGCCTTCTGGGATTTGCTCTATCAGCTCGTCGCCGATGGCGTGAGCGTTTTTGTGACCACCCACTATATGGACGAAGCCGAGCATTGCCACCGGCTGGCGTTTATTCAGCGCGGAAATATCATTGCGCGCGGCACGCCCGCTGAAATCAAAAAGAATATGATGCAGGGGCAGGTACTAGAAATCGCATCATCTGATGCGGTCAATACCATCAAAATTTTGCGTGCCGCCGAGAGTTTAGACCTCCAGGAAGTTGAGCTTTACGGCTCGCTGGTACACGTCGTTGCCCAAAATGTTGAGAAAAAGAAAAAAGATATTCAGAAATTGCTCAAAAAAGAAAAAATTCAGATTGAAGATATGGCAGTGATCGAAGCCTCGCTTGAAGATGTTTTTATTGCGAGTATGAAATAACACTTGTCATTGCGAGCGTCTTTTTGCGAAGCAATCTCCCCGGCTTTCTTTGGGATTGCCGCGCCGATAAAGCTGGCTCGCAATGACGCAAATTGAAAAGGAGTTTGATATGAAAAAAACACTTTTTATAATCCTGATTTTGACCTTAGCCTTAAGCGCATGTGTTGCGGATGAAGGAAGCGGGGCGCTCGAGGCATCGGGCGTGGTCGAAGCCAATGAACTTAATCTCAGCCCCGAGCTGGGAGGCCGCATCGTTGAACTTAATGCCGCTCAAGGGGAATCCGTCTCGGCTGGGACAGTGCTGATCCGCCTCGACAATAGCCTTTTGCTGGCGGAACGCGCCAATATAGAAGCAGCCTTCGATGCCGTGAATGCCAATATCAATGCCGCCGAAGTAGCCGTCGCCAGCGCAGAGCTAGCCTATGATCAAACGCTCTCAGCAGCAATTTCAGTAGAAGCAGAAACGCGCATCGAAACCTGGGATAAAACAAAGCCTAGCGAATTTGAACTCCCCACTTGGTACTTTGATAAGGAAGAACGCAATGCCGCTATTGAAGCAGAAGTAGGTGCCGCACAAGAAGCCCTTGAGAAAAAAGAAGATAAACTCAACGAAACCAGTGAAAAAGCTGGAAGCAAAGATTTTCTCGAAATAGAAGCCGCACTCGCCGAGGCCCGCCTTGCCTTTGAAGCCGCGGAGGAAGTTCACGATTCTGCACCCAGCGGAGATCTAAAAGATGCTGCTATATTGGTGCTAGACGATGCCAAAATTGATCTCGAAGAATCTATCGAAGATTATGATGATGCCCTCACCACAGAAGGCGCAGAAGATATTCTCGAATCTCGTGCAGAATATGTAGTCGCCAAAGAACGCTATGATTTAGCTATAGACCGCCTTCGCACCACCGAAACAGGCGCAAACTCTCCAGAAGTGATGATGGCAGCGCAAAATACCGCTCAAGCTGAGGCCATGCTAGAGCAAGCTAAATCTGCTTTGGTACAAATTGAAGCACAACTGGCTCTAATTGACACTCAACTAGAAAAAGTAGACTTAATCTCCCCCATTGATGGCGTAATCTTGACCAAAAGCATGGAACTCGGCGAAACGCTCTCCCCCGGTCTTGTTGCAATGACTATCGCTCCACTCGATGAGCTAACCGTGACCATTTACATCCCCGAAGATCGTTATGGAGAAATTAGCTTAGGTGATGTCGCGACGCTGAGAGTCGATTCCTTCTCCGAAGAGTCTTTCGCTGCAACTGTTGTCCACATCGCCGACCAAGCCGAATACACGCCGCGTAACGTCCAAACAAAAGAAGAAAGGCAAACAACTGTTTTTGCTATCCGCTTATCCGTTATGAACGTAGATGGGATGTTGAAACCAGGCATGCCTGCCGATTTGGTATTTGAAGAATAGGAGCAATAAATCAGTATAGTAGGACGTAGCAAATCAGAAAGAGCCAAGCGATTTTATTCGCTTGGCTCTTTTTCTTTAACCCAATTCATAAAATTGCCTCTTGACATTATTATTCAAAAATGCTAATATATGCACATAACCCGATTTCGCACATAATAGAAATAAACGCAAGAGACTACAAATACCCAAAAGGAGAAAATCATGAACAATTTTTTATTCGTAGAACAAGTGACCAAAGAGTACCGCCGCGACATGATGGCTAATGCCGAAAAACACAACCAACATGCCCATCTCTTTGAGAAGAAAACCCCTTTCTTTGCCTTCTTAGTTAAGATTGGCACATTGCTTCACTAAATATATACTTTGACGTTTTTTGCAAAGCCAGCTCCCCACTCAGGCTTGAGTGGAAACCAGAACTTTAGAGAAGCGTCAGATTTTACAAACGGAGAATACCATGAACGACTTTTTATACCAAGAACTCTTAGCAGAAGAATATCGCCGCGACCAAATGGCGAGAGCTGCAGAACACAATCGCTTTGCTCATCTTTTTGAAGGCAAAGCAACAATCTTCACCTACAAAACTTTATCAAAACTAGGTACAATACTTGAGAATTTAGGCTGCAAAATGCGCGCACGCTATGAAAATCTTGCCCTGCAAGAAAAACACAACGCGCTCCCTACTCCTATTAAATAGAAACACCTATTGCATGAAAAACCCTGCTAAAAAAGGAGGCTCCAAATGAAGTACAAAGTCCATCACTTCCCACTAAAAATGACTAAAGATCGAGAACGATTAGAAGATTTTTTAAATAATTTGCGTGGTGAAGTAGTATCAATCACACCCAATATAGCCCCCGTGCTCTTCAGTTTACACGCACACGTAGATTTTCTGCTGATTGTTGAAAAGATAGCTTAAGGAGATATATATGGCCCCACCCATTGACAATTTCATCGAAGAGCCCGCTCGGATTCGCGTCCGAGTTGGGCTTGCTCCTGTTCAAAATGCAGTACACAGCCTTTTACTGCTTACCAAAACAGAAAAGCTTTCAGGGCTTAGCGACTGGGTAATTAACACGGCTCATCAACTTTCCCCAGAAGAACGAGAGCATCATCACCGCGTGATGATTGCCTTTTACCATGCTATCGTTCCAGAGCGTAGATGGAGCAGCTTCCCCGTATATCTTCAACATTTATCCAATATGGATGCAGAAGCCTTACGCAACAAGATGATCAAGAGCTATCTTGAAATGGGCTCTCACAACGCAACTGATAATTTCACCAAAGAAACGGTTATAGCCAGTGAAGAGAATTATATCGCCTTTCTAAAAGAACGCTTCAGTGAAAAATATGTAGACGAAGAATTAGAAGGCTGGGCATATAGCTACGTTATCAATCCCTCAGCCATGCAAGAATTGATTATCTCTCATCTACAACGATATTGGGATGATTATCTCTCTACAGAATGGGAACGAACTCTCCCAACATTAAAGAAAGCAGTCAAGGCTTTTCAACTTGTCGATTTCAAAGAGATGGACAATATTGAAGCCATTGAATATATTACAGGCCAACCTCTTGCCTCGGAGTGGACGGAGGATAAATGCAAAAGTGCAGAAGGTCTCTACTTTGCGCCATCTTTGCATGTTGGCCCCTATGTCGGGAGGTTTTACGAAGAAAATCTGCTTGGCTTTATCTTTGGTGCGCGCCTGCCCGACAACGCATCTATCCACGCCCCTGAGCTGAGCCAAGCTGAAATTTATATGCGCCTAAACGCGTTAGCAGATGAGAACCGACTACAAATTCTCCGCCATATAGGTGAAAAAGATGGAAGTTGTTCAACCGAGATTATCAAAACTCTTGGTTTAAGCCAGTCAGCGACATCCCGTCATCTAACACAACTCACAGCAGCAGGCTATCTCACCGCCCGTCGCATTGATGGCGCAAAATGTTATCAACTAAATAAAGAGCGCATTGCCAATACAATGGATACTGTCAAGGCATTTTTGATGAGCTAAAAAACTCTCCACCTTCTCAAAAACTCCTGCGCTATGACGTGGGAGTTTTCGTTTAATACAGCCTGCTATACAAATATTAGCTCGCGACACACTTGGCTCTCCCAAATCTGCCAGATATGATTATCAGTACGAGGTTTGGTAATCCAATTCTCGCCTAAACAGCTTGGATATAACGGTTAGTATCGAAGCAAATGGGAGTTTCTTGTTTGGCTTGGTAATTTGTGCATTCCAAATTATGCTATATATGGCGGAGATACTTATGAACAGTCCAATCGTTGTTTCATGTTTTTGGTGCGAGGCGGCGTTTCTGCGGAGCCGAATAGGGTAAGCCCCAATCCAGATGAGAGAATTACATTTGTAGAAGTGTTTTCCTAATTCAAGAGCAAACGCCGATGGGTGCAAATCCCCTCCTCCGCACTACAACAAAGAACAGCTCCCACATTTACAGGAGCTGTTCTTTGTTGTAGTCGCACCATTCCTATTTAAGAAATCTGCTCAATTTATGGGCAATAAATACTCACTATATCCACCTAAATACCGAGCTGAATCCCTATACTCAATTGCCAGCAATAGTCTCATCGCTCTTTCTTTAATTTTAACTTTTTTCTCAATGATATAACCCCTCCGCGGGTTTGTTTTGACGCAGAGAGTCACTTTTTCTCTTACGTTTCTTCTTCTCTGTGAGAAAGATTTTTGTAAAGCTCTTCCACATCTTCACTACGAATAAATGCAGTCAATTGATCGCCTATATGCAGCTCTGTTTCACCATGTGGGATGAGAACATTCCCCTCACGGCGAATAGAGATTAATATACACTCGTGGGGCAGAGTACAGGCGATCTCTCCAATATTTTGTCCGAGCACAGGTGAATTCTCTTTCAAAATTAGTTCAACAAATTCTGTTCCATCAATATTGCGCATTTTCATACGTTGAGTACGGTGTTGAATTTCAGCACGCTTAGTGAGCGCAATTCGATACGATTCAACAATATCTCTTCGCTGAATAAGTCCCAAAAGATGCCTTGAAACATTTCGGGAAATAACTGGCAAGCGACCAAAACCGCGTTGGCTCATCTTGTTGAGCGCATCACCAATGCTTTCATCGGGATAGACTACGGCAAGTTTGTCATAAGGAGTACCGATTTCTGAGACAGTGGTTTTCGATAGATACATGCCTTTGCTAATTGCATACTCCATATCACTGATTGTGACCATGCCCCACAACTTCCCTTGTTGATCTAAAATCGCAACTCCATGATGGCGTATCTTATTAAAAACGCGCGAAAGTCCTTTGATGTTCACGTCTTTAGTAATAGTGTGAATATCCCGTGTCATCACCTCGTTGACCAAAACACCCTGCAAAACATCTACATCTCTACCGCGCTGCAAACGCACACCACGGCGAGTGAGCTTCAGTGAATATATTGATTCACCTTTAAGCAATTTTTGGGCAAATAAAGTTGCGATGACTACGGTAAACATGAGCGGTAGCATAATCTTGTAATCACCAGTCAACTCAAAGAGAATTAGAACAGCAGTTAGCGGGGCATGTGCAGTAGCTGCAAAGAGTGCAGCCATGCCAACCAACGCGTAGGCACCAGGTGGAGCAGCAACGCCAGGGAAAAGCATATTGACGATCAACTCAAAAGCTGTGCCAAACATCGCGCCCATAAACAAAGCTGGCGCAAAAACACCGCCTGAACCACCTGAGCCTAAAGTCAGACTCGTAACAATCATCTTCAGGACGAGAAGAATAAGAACAGTTCCCAATGCAAGTTGATTGGCTAACGCACTTTCTATAATTTCATAACCAACATTATAGATTTGGGGCATTCGATCCCAAGTGATTCCTGTCAACGCTGGGTAGGAGAGGGCAACAACACCGAGCAATACACCACCAATCGCTGGTTGCACCCATTCAGGCACACTTTTCCACTTGTCAAATACATCTTCTGACCAATATAAAAGGTAAACAAAGCCTGCGCCAACAATAGCAGCAGAAAGCCCTAAAAGGGGGTAGAAGGCAAACTCCCATAGACTGTTGACGCCATAATCGACTGGAATATGGAAAGCGGGAATATCCCCAAAGACAGCGCGTCCGATGACACTGGCAGTTACAGCAGAAACGACCACACTGCTAAAATATTTAACGCTAAACTCGCCCAAGATAATTTCTAAAGCAAATACTACCCCAGCAATCGGCGCATTAAATGTTGCAGCAATACCCCCTGCCGCACCACAAGCCACCAAATTTCGAATTCGGTCATCTGAAAGCCCAAGTTTTTGCCCTAGAGATGAACCTAAAGCTGAACCAATCTGCACAATTGGCCCCTCACGTCCTACCGATCCACCACTTCCGATTGAGATCGCTGAAGCAAGTGATTTCACCACAGCTACGATCGGACGAATTCGCCCACCGCGCAGGGCAACTGCTTCCATGACCTCTGGCACACCATGCCCTTTTGCCTCGCGTGCAAAAAAGTAAACCAGCGGGCCAACGATTAAACCACCAATTGCAGGAATGATGAGAACATATGCTTTTCCCCATCCTGCGGTGATTGCGGGGAACCAATCGTAGCCGATCCACTCAACACCTTGAATCAAATAACGAAACGCCACTGCGCCAAGCCCTGTCCCAATACCAACTATAAGTGCAGTCCCAATAAACAGAGCATCCGATGATGAATTCCAATTGCCCAATGCTTTAAATGTAAAAAATCTTGATTTCACAATAAGTGAGTCTCCTTTTTTGTTCCTGTGATATTAAATTAAAATGTGAGGCGGCTTGATGGGGATTGTTTGTAAAATTTATACAGCCTATCAGTAACCTGAACAGGCTCCGAATCAGTCGTCAAGAGAGGTGATTATACTCCTGTCTATGTTCCGAGACAAAAGTTTTTTTTAGCTATTAAACAACGACTTTTCACGCCATTCGCGTTAGAAACTTCTAATCACTAATCGTTTCCAAATACTCACTATACCCACCCAAATACCGCCCTAAATCCCTATTCTCAATCACCAGCAAACGCTCCACTGTTCTATCCAGAAAATAGCGATCGTGCGAGATAATCAGCACCGTGCCGATGAAATCTTCGAGTGCAATTTCGAGCATTTCGGCAGAAGCAATGTCAAGATTATTAGTCGGCTCATCGAGCAGCAGGAAATTTGCCCCCGAAAGCACCACCAACGCCAACTGCAATCTGCTCCGCTCGCCGCCCGAAAGAACGCCGACTTTCTGATTCGCCTGCTCATAAGTAAAAAGGTATTTCGAGAGCAAAGCCATCGCCTTCGAATCGCTCATATTTCCCGTCATACGCACCACGTCAATCACTTTTTGCTCAAAATCGAGTGTTTCATGTTCTTGGGCATAATAGCCAATCGTCACACTAGGCCCCACTTTTATCTCGCCCAAATCTGGCATTTCTTTGCCTAAAATCATCCGTATCAGCACCGATTTTCCTGCACCGTTCGGACCAATTAGTCCCACTCGCTCGCCATGCCAAATCGTTTCTTGCAGCTCATCAAAAACACGATGCGTGCCAAAAGCCTTCTCTACACTTGCCAGTTCCAAGACCTTATTTGAGCCTCTATAACCGCTTAACTTCAAATCCATTTTGCGACGATCTATAATCGGCTTATCAATTTTATCCATCTTATCGAGCCGCTTTTGCATAGAGCGCGCCTTGATCGCAAACTTCTCACTATCATAAACCTTCGCCCAAATCGCAAAACGCTTAATTGCCTCTTCCATCCGCCCCACCTCACGTTGCTGCACCTTGAATAATTCTGCTTGCCTTGCCAAACGCGCTTCTTTATCCAGCGAATATGCCGAATAATCACCTACAAAAACGCTCGTTTTTCCATCTTCAAGTTCAGCGATATGCGTTACCACTGCATCCAACAAATAACGATCATGGGAGACAATAACGACTGTGCCATCATATTCTCTAATCAATTTTTCGAGATAGATTTTTCCGGGCAAGTCGAGATGATTATCTGGTTCATCCAATAAAAGCAAATTAGGATGTAAAAGGAGCAGCCGTGCCAACCCGACCAATTTCTTTTGCCCGCCACTTAAGGTGTTAAGCGGCTTACTAAGGTCTCCTGATCTTAACCCCAGCCCCAGCAGCATCTTTTCTACGCGTGCCGGATACGAGTCGCCGCCGAGGGCATCGTACTCTTCGATGAGATTCTGTTGACTATCGAGAGCAAGTCCAAGTTTACGTTCGTTTTCGTAAATATTTGGGTCACCCAAGCTGTCTTCGACACGCATCAGCTCACTGCGCACTTCCTCCACACGTGGATTTCCATCCAAAGCAGATTCTAGTGCCGTTTGCGACAAATTTAGTTCGGGAGTCTGTGCTAAATACCCGGCTGTTAATCCACGTGAACGTGTTATTGAGCCGCCCTGCTCAGCATTATATTGCCCAACGATGAGTTTATAGAGCGATGATTTGCCCGCGCCATTTGCGCCAATAAGGCCAATTTTTTGCCCATGCTGAATTTCCCAGCTGAGGCTATCGAAAATATGCGTGGCCCCCAAGACGAGGGAGATATTGGAAAGTTGTAGTTCTATCATGATTACACCAAATTATAATACGACATAAATGTCGTGCTATGTATAAATAAAAAACGCCGCAGGGGAACCCTGCGGCGCATAAAAAAATCAAAGGAAAAGTTCGCTATTTTCTGCGTACAGGCGTGATTCGAGGATACCCCGCGGAGATGGAGCCACGCATATTTGTAAAAAGTGGAGGTTGCCCAAGACAGAAAGCGTAAAACATGGCAATATTATACCAAAATTTTGTGGTTTAATTAGGGTATGGATAATTTACTTTCATCCCCCTTTACCTTTTCACAATCTTCTTTACAAGATTATAACGATTGCCCACGCCGATTTAAGTTACGTTATATTGAGCGTTTACTGTGGCCTGCGATTGAAACCGAGCCAACGCAGGATTATGAACGACATCAAATCGAAGGCTCACTCTTCCATCGGATGGTGCAGCAAAATATCATTGGCATTCCCGCTGAAAAGTTATCTAAACTGGCACAATCGGATAATCTTAATAAGTGGTGGGATGCATATATGCAACATAAACCAGACTTCGATGGCTATGCGCTGTACCCTGAATATACTTTATCTGCGCCTTTGGGCGAGCATAGGATTGTGGCAAAATATGATTTGATTGCGATCAAGCCCGGCGAGAAAGCGATTATCTACGATTGGAAGACTTATAGAAAACGCCCTAAAAATGAGTATCTTGCTGCACGTTGGCAAACAAGACTTTACTCTGCTCTTTTAGAGAAAGCGGGCAATCATTTAAACAAAGATGCGCCCATATTTCCTGAAAAAATTGAGATGGTGTATTGGTTTTCAAACTTCCCCACTGAGCCAGCACGATTAAACTACAGTAAAGAAAAAGCACAAAGTGACTGGGACTTAATCTCGAAGACAATCACAGAAATCAACGCTGAAAAAGAGTTCGCAATGAGCGAAGATGAGCGCCCCTGCAAGTTTTGCGCGTATCGTTCTTATTGTAATCGTGGAGTAAAAGCGGGAGAATGGGATGAGTTTAATGAGGAGATAGATGCAGAAGAAAGTTTCGAGATTGATTTTGAACGAATCGGGGAGATTGCTTTTTAGTTCAACAGAACGCTGATTTCTGCAGATTTTGCGGATTTACACGGATTTCAAAAACTTAAACACAAAGAACAGAAAGGGTCACAAAGATTAAATCTTTTTCTTTGTGTCCTTTGTGTTTAAAAAACCCTTATTGATCAACAAAAACACCAAGATGATTTGCAACGGGTCTCTCCCGCCCAGGGATATGGCTATCTATAGGCGAATTCAGCACTTCTGCTTTTCCATTTTCATCTTCAATAACAAGCGTAGATGAACCCCCTCCGTCCATATTCATGGCTGTGTAAACGCCATATTCGATCATCAAATCTGCGAGTTGGGTGAGGGTTGCGCCTTCGCTATAAAAGGGTTGTCTGCCATCCACAACGACGATGACCAGGCGGTCGGGGCCAAAGTCCACGCCGAGGGCAGTGCGCGGTGCGGGAATTTCAGAATCTAGCCCTTCAATTGGCTCACCTTCGACGATGAGCATATGGCTACCTGAAATCGCATTATAAACTTTGTCATCTGGCTTTTCAAATGTCGCCACATTATCTTTTGAGATATATAAAACTGGACGATTGCCCTCTGAATACTTTTTCCCGCGTGAGGCAGCAAAGCCTGTTGGGGCAACTGGGTCACCAACATGGGGGTAATAGTCTAAAAAGGAATTTGAATGCCACGGAGAGAATTCACCGCCATTAACGGCTATTTGTAAATTATAGTCTCTCAAAAATGTAGTTGTAGTACGCGCGTTGAGTGGCATATCTGATTTTTTATTATCGAGCGGGGTAACAAGAAACCTAATCCCTTCTGTGTG
>Ga0209249_1003099_pt1 | contig 12351 bp, 7 predicted proteins | sample SaaInlV_200m_DNA_4_FD_184653 | JGI IMG/M metagenome (GOLD analysis project Ga0209249, IMG submission 184653) | Marine microbial communities from expanding oxygen minimum zones in the Saanich Inlet - SI037_S3LV_200m_DNA (SPAdes) (version 2) | ecosystem: Environmental > Aquatic > Marine >...
ATAATTTTTGTGCACGATTACTGAGTCGCCGATCCCATCACTTTCACAGAGGAGCAAAGCCATGCCGATGATTGTCGCCAATTCGCCGTCAAAGTCGACCTCGCCGTTGGTCGCAACCGGGCAGCTGAAGCCGCAGGCCCTCGCAGATGCCTGTATCCGGAATTTCACCGGCGTCGCCCAGAACATGAATTGTCCGTAATGCATCAAGTAGTTCGCATTCGACAATTTTGACGCATCGTTTCTACGGGACACTCAACGGAGTGCTCCCGTAAATTTTTTTAAATAACCCCTATTATTAACGCTGTGGAAAAAGTTTGCATTTAGTAAAAGAATTTGATATCCTTAATTTAAGGACGGGACAGGAAAGCTCCCAAGCCGAAAATGACAACCCGCGACGGAACACACGTTTCGTCGCACTTTCTTTTTAAAATAATTTACAATTTTGCCTAAAATTGGATAAAAAAACGAGGCAGTAGCTTGAATTAATTAATTTAATTTGTTATTCTGTAATTAATTAAATATGCAAAAAAGAACAATCTTTTATAGATTATTAGAGATGATTCCAGGTTCACTCATTTGGATGACTTTTATTTTTTCAATAGTTTTATCATTTTATAGACCACTTTGGGTAATCTATTTTATTATTGTTTATTACTTTTTATGGTTGCTTAGAATTATCTATTTTGTATTCTATATTTTCTTTTCGTTTATTAAATATAGAAGAACTCAACAAACTGATTGGTTTGCAAAAGTTCAAACGTTTGATAACTGGGAGGATTATTATCATATTATTTATCTACCTACAGCGGGGGAATCTGTTGATGTTTTAAGAACAACATTTAACAGTCTGCTAAACGCAACATATCCGAGTGAAAAAATGATAGTCATTTTGGGTGGTGAAGGTCGGATGTCTGAAGATTTTAATCCTAAAGCAGAGATTATTAAAAAAGAGTTTGAAAATAAATTTCATAAACTCTTGATAACTGTCCATCCTGATGGATTAGAAAACGAGATGAAGGGAAAAGGTGCTAATGCTCATTGGATGGGACATCGATCAAAAGAATTAATTGACGAACTTGGTCTTGATTATGAAAAATTAATCGTGTCTTACTTTGACAGCGATACTTCAGCACATCAAAAATATTTTGCTTACTTAACTTATAAATATTTAACTCATCCAGATCCGACAAAAGCTTCTTATCAACCAGCAGTTAATTATAATAACAATATTTGGGACGCGCCTGCTGCGATGAGAGTAACTGCGTTTGGAACTGTCTTTTGGTTAATGGCAGAGCTGATGCGACCGGATAGAATGCATACTTTTTCTTCACACTCAATGAGTTTCAAAGCTCTTGTTGATGTTAATTTCTGGCAAAAGGATATTGTGACAGATGATTCTAGAATTTTCTTGCAATGTTTTTTCAAATATCACGGTAACTACACAGTTGAACCAATGTACATTCCTGTCTCAATGGATACGGTGATGGATAAAAACTATTGGCAAAGTTTTAAGAATTTGTATAAACAGCAAAGACGATGGGCTTGGGGAGTTGAGCATTTTCCGTACATGGTCAGTAACTTTTTCAAAGATAACAAAATTTCATTATACAAAAAACTTAAATTTACTTTTAATCAAGTTGAAGGAATGTATACTTGGGCAACTGCTCCGATCTTGCTATTCCTAATGGGAAGATTACCCCTGTTTGTTGTTAGCTATCAAGATCAGTCAAGCTCTGTGTTAGTCCAAAATGCACCTCATATTTTGGAATGGCTAATGGGACTTTCAATGATAGGTCTGTTCGTCTCAGCAATCCTCAGTTTACTTATCATTCCCAAAAAACCAAAACAATATAAACGCAATAAGTATTTTGTAATGCTACTGCAGTGGTTACTTTTACCTATAACATTTGTTATTTTCGGTTCACTCCCCGCAATCGATTCACAGACAAGATTAATGTTAGGTAAGAAGTATCACCTTGGATTCTTTGTTACGCCGAAGGCGAGGAAATAAGTTGCGGATCTCAAAACTCAGAACTCAAATCTCAGAACCACCAGTTTGATAATCTAGTTATTAATCTCTTCGAGACCTCGTTTAGCCTCGTTTAGCCTCGTATAGCCCCCTTGCGATTTTATGTCTAAATTCTCAATCAATTTAATCACCTGGAACGGTGAACGATATATCGAAGACTGTTTGTACAGTGTCTTGAAACAAACCTTTCAGGATTTTTCTTTGATTATTATTGATAATGGATCAACTGATCGAACTGTTGAAATAATGAAGGAGCGATTTCCGCATTTAAACATTTTACAACATAAAGAAAATGTTGGATTTGCAAAAGCTCATAATCAAGCGATCCATTGGAGTAAATCAGAGTATGTACTGTGTTTGAATCAGGACGTTGTTCTAGAACCTGACTTTTTGGAGAAAATGAATGTATTTTTAGAACGAAACAGTCTAGCTGCGGCAATAACACCGAAGGTTCTGCGAACTCAAGAAAAAGAAAAAACTAAATACATTGATACGCTCGGGTTGAAGTTAATGAAAAACTTCTCAGCAGTTGAAATTGGAGCAGGGGAGCAAGATGACGGTCAGTTTGATATACCGCAAGAAGTTTTTGGTATAAGTGGCGCTGTCCCAATCTATTCAAGAAAAGCCTTGGAAGAGATTCGATATAAGAATGAATATTTTGATGAAGATTTTTTTAGTTATAAAGAAGATGTTGATCTCTCTGCAAGATTTCGGTATGCCGGTTGGCAGTGTTGGTATAATCCAGCATCAGTTGCTTACCATGATAGATCTGTCGGAGCGGAGCGAGAGAAGATGAGTAAATGGAAGGTTCTAAAAGCTAGAAGAAGAAAATCAAAGTTTGCGAATTTTTATTCATATCGAAATCATCTGTATTTTCTTTATAAAAATATTCCGAACTATAAATTTAAAAACTTTTGGCCAATTCTGTTTTATGAGTTTATAAAGTTTTTCTACGTCCTAATTTTTGAAATAAGAAACATGAAAGCTTGGTCAGACTTTTCTAAAGTAAAAAAGACACTTAAAAATAAACGTGATTTAATTAGAAAAGAACGGAAGATTCGTGATGAGGAGTTTTTGAAATGGGTTAAGCATGAAACATGATCCCACTGATATCCACTGTTACAACATGATAGTTATCAATTGTATCATGTTTATATCACGTTGATCACGTTTCACATTATCATGAAGTTATCAATAATAATCCTAAACTACAAAATGTCAGGTTTGGTAAAAAATTGTATCAAGACAGTTTTAGAATCGGATATGGATTTTAATTATGAAATAATTGTTGTTGATAATAATTCAAAGGATAATGTAGATCAACTATTGAAAGAATCTTTTCCTCAGGTTAAATTTATTAAATCCTCTAAAAATATTGGCATGGGTGGAGGGAATAATTTAGGAATAAAAGAATCAACAGGGGAGTACGTCTTAATATTGAATCCTGATATACATCTTTTTCAAGATAGTATTAAAACCATGCTTGAACACCTTGAATCTCAACCTGAAATAGGTTTACTCGCTCCAAAACTACTTAATCCAGATAAATCTTTGCAACATACTTGTTATCGATGGCATAATTTTTGGACACCTATCTTTCGACGAACGGCTTTATCGCAGTTTAGCTTTGCACGACGTGAATTAAGGCGGTTTCTAATGGAAGATTGGGATCATGCAACTGTTCAGGAGGTAGATTGGATTCAAGGTTCATGTTGTTTATTACCGAAAAAGGTACTAGATCAAGTCGGGTATTTTGATGATAAGTTTTTCATGTATTTTGAAGATACTGATTTATGTCGACGAATAAAAAAGGCTGGTTACAGAAATGTTTATTTTCCAAATAGTGAAGTTATTCATTTTCACAGACGTCAATCAGCTGACAGCAATTTCTTATTAAACAAGATGACTCGTACTCATATTGTGAGCTGGTTGAAATACATGTATAAATGGAGAAAAATGAAACAGTCAGCCTAGTCGTTGACTTGTTTTTTTGTTATAATTAAGGAGGCTATAGGAGGCTAAACGAGGCTAACACTAAATTAAGTCACTCCGGCGGAGGCCGAAGTTTGGACAGATAAAAGAGCCAATAAAAATTATTCCTTGTCTATGAAAAGTCAGAATTTTCTATACAATGAACCAAGTGAAAAGAAGAGAACTGTGACGGGTTTGTCTGTGTTTTTGGTTGCTTTGAAAGCTTTTTCTTATTTTCTTTTGACAGCCTTTATCTTTGTTGTGATTGGATTGGCGATTGTTGGTTTGACTTTGATACCGCATTATTCAACGATTAAATCTGCGTATGCTAGTGGCATGCAAGCGAAGGAACATTTTGAGTTGGCGGAGAAGTTTTTGAAAAATAAAGATTTTGAATTGGCAATGGAGGAGTTGGATAAATCTAGAATAGGTTTTGCAAAAACTAAAGAAAGTTTAAGCTTGATTGAAACGTCTGTCTTATTTAAGAATGATTATTTGAACAATCAACTTTTAATAGCAATGGATCTTACGGAGATAGGTGAGGACGCAGCAACCGCTTTGCAGGACCTATCAACTGTGGGAGTAGAAGCGTACAAGATCCTAGGATCGTCAGATGTGACTTTTTCTAATCTAGATTTGGAAACAAAACAAGGCTTGCTCGCACTTGTGAATGATTCTCTGAATAAGTTCGAGGACTTGCAGGTTTCATTAGCAGAAGTTGATGAAAAGTTAGTAGCGATCAATAGAAGAAATCCTTTCTTTGTTTATGATGAGATTCTCACACCTTTGCAACAGCAGTTACCTGAGTTGAAAAGAACAATTGATAACTCAATGCTCGGAATTAGACTGCTGCCAGCTCTAAGTGGATTTCCAGAAGAGCAAACTTATTTAATACTACTGCAAAACAACCGAGAGATGCGTCCTAGTGGAGGATTTATTGGTGCATATGGTATTTTGAAAGTAAAAGACGCTGAAGTTAAAGAGTTATTTATTGATAATAGTTACAATTTGGACAAATTAGTAAAAGATACATTAAAAATTGAAGCACCAGCTCCGATTCAGGAGTATATGAAGCAAGAACACTGGTTTTTGCGAGACAGTAACTGGTCACCTGATTTTCCAACCTCTGCGCAAAAGGCGATTGAGTTTTATAACTTAGAAGGTGGAACCGAAAAAATTGATGGTGTGATTGGTTTAACACCAACGTTAATTGAAGCGTTAGTTAAGAAAACAGGTGCAATCTCTGTTCAGAATTTAATATTTGACTACAAAGATCTTTGGGAAAAGCTTGAGTATGAAGTTGAGTATGGATATAAGAATCGCGGGATTGAAGAGTCTGATAGGAAAGATGTGATTGGCGAGTTAGCAAAAGTTTTAATTGAAAAACTATATAAATATCCACTAGATCAGTGGCCAGATCTTCTGGGTGTTATTGATAATCAGTTGGATGAAAGACAGTTGCTGTTCTATTTTAATGATAACGATTTCCAGCAGATAGCTGTTGAGAATGATTGGTCAGGCCATGTCTCTGATTTTGAGAATGATTACATTCAGTTAGTTGATGCTAATTTAGCAGCCTTGAAAACTGATTCTGTTATGGAACGAACTTTAACGTATAAATTAGATCAAACTTCTGATGAACTAATAGCTCAAAGTTGTGTTAATTATCAAAACACTGGTAATTTCGGATGGGCAACAACTCGATACAGAACTTATTCACGACTGTATGTTTCAGCTGGAAGTGAATTGATTGCTGTTACAGTTGGTCACAATCAAGAAAGCAAAGTTGATACTTATAATGAATTCGGAAAAACAGCTTTTGGACTATTTCTCGAAGTAGAACCTCAGAGCAGTAAGCAAGTTTGTTGGAATTATAAATTACCTGAACGAATGAATGAGAAGTTGTACGGTGATGGTGAGTATAAACTTTTATTCCAAAAACAAAGTGGTATCCCGAAAATCAATTTACAGTTAGATTTTAATTTTGACAGTAAAAGTTTCAATCATTACGAGTTTGATTATGCAGAACAGCTGACTCATGATGAAATTTATAATATATATTTAGATGAAGTAAAGTATTAATAATATGGCATTAACAAATGAAAAAAAAGTTGAACAAAATTTATTACCAGCTTCTAAACAAGTAGAAACTCCGGTAAATAATGAAAATCTAGTAGACCTAGCTGTAGCAAGAGCTGCAAGGGAAGCAAGAGAAAGAGAAGCGGCTAGTCTTGAATCTGCAAGAGCAAAAGTTGAAACTGCTCCTGTTCATCTAGTTCCACCGCCAGAACCAGAACGTCCATTAGGATATGCAAAAAGGAAGAAACCTTCTTTTTGGGCTGGAATAAAAGCTATTTTATCTAAAAATAAAATAGAAGATAGGAACTTGAGCAAAGATGAGAAAAAGATTGAGCAGGGTTTTAATAAAATCTCTGTTTTGTTCGGAATTTCTGTCCATCCAGAATATTATAAATATTTGGATGAAGAAAGAGAACTGGAATTTGGTCGAGAACCTGCTAGGATGAGATTTAATGAGGATTTTTATCATAAATCAATTTTACCAGCATATCGTGAGTTCTTTGATCCAAAACGGTTTGTTGAAAACGAATATTTTCGAAGAGCCCTGCATGAGTTAGCTTTTTATATTCATGAGGTAACTAATCAAAAGGAAGAAGATATTGTTCAAGAGAAGTTTGAAACAAGTTACAGAGCAAATCATGAAACTTATAGAATTGTCTGCTTATCTTCAGGTAATCGAGTTGTTGATATAAAAGTTTTTCGAGAAGAAGAAGATCGAGACATTTACGTTTTTGGTAGTCATGTTCCTCTTCGTGAATACGCTGGTCAACCTGAGAGTGTCATTCAGCCAACTAGTGAGGACTATCGAAATGGATTTTATAGAGCTAGTACTTTGAGTACAGAATATAAACGAAAAGAAAATTTTTATGATGGCTCAATTGGTGTTGAAAAATCAAAAAAAATTAGTGCTATATTGGAGAAGTTAGATAATTTAGTTGAATAATTGTAAAATTAAATATCGTATAAATAAAACAATCAGATAACTGATTGTTTTTGGATTGAAAAACCGCTCCTATTTGGGGGCGGTTTATTGGTGTTTGCGAAGGAATCGCGTGAGTGCTTTTCCGTTGTCAGATGCCAGTAGTTCAATGTCGCAAAAACCGATGAAAGCAAAAAGGATAACGGTGAGTCCTTGGACAGAGAACCAGCCTTGGACCATTTGCTCCATTGTGACCGAATCAATATTAACAGCGTTGTTTATAGAGATTGCAGCTCCGTAAAGTATCACAAGTAGAGGCAACCATTTTAACCAGGCATGGAGTCTTTCGAAAGATAGGAAAAACAGGTGCATGATTTTATCCAATACTGATAGCATTAAATATATCATGACGACTGCTCCAAACATGGAAGTCCAATCGTTTGGGTATTGATTTGTGCGTTTGCTTTCTGGCCAGAAGAGAAGAGATATGCAAAAGGCAAAGAACAAGATCAAACCTTCTATCCCATGAATGAAAAGATCTTTTTGTTCTTCTGTTCGATTGTTCCAGTTTATCATCGACATGATACTTCTCCTTCGTAAGGTTTTTTGAATGGCTGAAAAGTACAATATATACACATAAATTAGCAGTAAACCAATCTTTTGTCAACTACCTGATTTTGATTTTATATGTTAAAATGAGGAACATAGAAGTGATTGTTTATTCCTACTTTCTACTTACTACTTCCTACTTTCTAATTTATGAAATACACCCCACTACACGTCCACAGCCACTACAGCCTTCTTGACGGATTGGCTAAGCTTGATGACCTTATTAATAAGGCGAAAAGTGATGGCATGACAGCTTTGGCATTGACTGACCATGGTGTGATGTATGGAGCGATTGAGTTTTATCAGAAATGTAAGAAAGCTGGGATTAAACCTATTATCGGAGTGGAAGCTTACATCGTAACTAACCGAAATGTAAAAGACGTTGCAACTGAACAACGATTCCATCTTATTTTATTAGCGAAAAACAATAAAGGGTATAAAAACCTAATTAAACTGACAACGATTGCTCATCTGGAAGGATTTTATTATAAACCAAGAATTGATTTTGAGGTTTTGAAAAAATATAGTGAAGGACTTATCTGTTGTAGCGCTTGTCAGAACGGTGAACTTGCTAGAGGTATTTTAAATGATGCTTCAGATGATAAATTAAAAAAGATAATCGATAAATATCAAGATATTTTTGGTAAAGAAAACTATTACTTAGAAGTTCAACATCATCCAAACTTACCAAAACAGAAAAAAGTTAATGAAAAAGTGTTTGATCTTGGAAAAAAATTCGATGTGCCAATTGTTGCAACTAATGATACTCATTATGTAAATACAGAAGATGCGGAAGCTCATGATATTTTGATCTGTTTACAAACAAAGAAGACGATTAACGCTGAGAATAGAATGAGTTATTTAGGTGAAGATTATTCACTGTATTCTAGTGACCAGATGAGCGATTTTTTTCGAGGTAATTTAGAAGTATTAGAAAATACAAATAAAATCGCAGAGCAGTGTGAAGTAGAGATCAGTTTAGGTGAAACTCAACTGCCTTATTATGAAATTCCTGAGGGAAAAACTGATGATGGCGTGCTTCGTGAAATGTGTATCGACAATTTCCAAACTAGATATGGGTTTGATTATCATAATCCAACTAATGAGAAACAGACTAGTATTATTGAAAGACTTGATTATGAGTTGGAGATTATAAAAAAGACAGGCTATCCGTCTTATTTTTTAATTGTGCAAGATTTTATTAACTGGTCAAAGGAACAAGGTATTGTGGTTGGTCCTGGTCGTGGAAGTGCTGCTGGAAGTATTGTGGCTTATCTAACAAACATTACAAATCTTGATCCAATTGAATACGATCTTCTGTTTGAGCGATTTTTGAATCCAGAAAGAGTTAGCATGCCTGATATTGATATTGATTTTGCTGATACTCGTCGAGACGAGGTGCTTCGATATACGGAAGAAAAGTATGGTAAAGATCATGTCGCTCAGATTGTAACATTTGGAACAATGGCAGCTCGAGCGGCGGTAAAAGATGTTGGTCGAGTAATGGAAATGCCATATGCTTTTTGTGATCAGATCTCGAAGTTGATTCCGATGAACTTGAAACTGGATGAAGCAATCTCTCAAATTCAAGAAGTGAAAGAACTCTACGATACAAATAAAGATGCAAAAAGGATAATTGATTATGCTAGGAGGATTGAAGGTGTAGCGCGTCACTGTTCAGTTCATGCTTGTGGTGTGGTTATTACAAAGTTGTCACTTGATGAGTATGCACCATGTCAGTACTCTCGTGATAATGAGAACGTTGTAGTTAGTCAGTACTCACTGCACCCTGTTGAAGATTTAGGTCTGTTGAAAATGGACTTCTTGGGTTTGAAGAATCTGACAATCATGGAAAATGCGTGTGAATACATTAAAAAAATTCATAATGTAGAGATTGATATTGATAGTATTTCATTAACAGATGAAAAAGCTTATAAACTTTTTCAAGATGGACAAACAACTGGCGTGTTTCAGTTTGAATCTAGTGGAATGAAAAAATATCTGCGACAGTTAAAACCCAATATTTTTGAAGATCTAATTGCGATGGTGTCACTGTATCGTCCCGGTCCGATGGATTTGATTCCAGATTTTATTAATCGTAAATATGGTTTGAAAAAAGTTGAGTATATTCATCCTAAACTAGAACTTTCCTTGGCGAAGACATTTGGAATCGCAATCTATCAGGAGCAGATCATGCAAATTACTCGAGATTTAGCCGGTTTCTCACTAGGAGAAGCTGATGTTTTGCGTAAAGCGGTTGGTAAAAAGATTGCAGCACTTCTAGCTGAGCAAAAAGAGAAGTTTATCAATGGTTGTGTTGATAATGGTATTGATAGAGAGAAAGCTAAAAACGTATTTGCCTTTATCGAACCGTTTGCTGGATATGGTTTTAACAGAAGTCATGCTGCTTGTTATGCAATGATCTCATATCAGACTGCGTATCTGAAAGGAAACTATCCAGCTGAGTTTATGGCAGCTCTGATGACAGCAGATCAACGGAATATGGAAAGGATTGCGATTGAAATTGATGAATGTAAACAGATGGGAATTATTATTTTACCACCTGATATAAATGAAAGTTATTCAAACTTCACAGTTGTTGCTGAAACGCTCGACTCTGATAAACCAACTATCCGATTTGGATTAAACGCGGTTCGTAACGTTGGTGAAGCGATTGCAAAAAAGATTATTCATGAACGAAAAGAGAATGGTAAGTATCAAGACCTAGAAGATTTCTTAACCAGAATTAACTGTCGAGATTTAAATAAAAAGTCTTTAGAAGGATTAGTCAAAAGTGGAGCCATGGATTTATTTGGAGAAAGAACCAGTTTATTAGAAAACATGGAGAAGATTTTGTTGTTCATTAAAGAAATTGAGATAGAAAAAAACTCAAATCAGACTAATCTGTTCAGTTTTGGTAATAGTGAAGACGTAACAACGACTAGATTGATTTTAAAGGAGACAGAACCAGCTTCAAAAACGAAGATTCTTGGTTGGGAAAGAGAGTATCTTGGTTTGTATGTGTCTGATCATCCTTTCGCAAGTTACGCAGAGTATTTGAAACCATTCATTACTTCGATTACTTTGATAAATGAAATTCAAGAAAGTGATAAGATCGTTAGAGCTGGGGGAGTTATTTCCACAGTAAAAAAGATCATGACAAAAAAAGGTGATCCAATGTTGTTTGTTGGTTTTGACGATGGTGTTTCTTCGACAGAGCTTTTGATCTTTCCTCGGTTGTACAAAGAAGATAAGATTGAATGGATTGAAGGTAAGGTTATTGTTGTTGAAGGTACGTTGTCTGATAAAGATGATGAGAAGAAAATACTGTGTAATAATGTTTGGGATGTTAACGGTGATAATATAAAAGAGTTAACCGAAGAGTTGCGGAACACTCCGTATAAACAAGATAATCGCAAAAGTTTTTTTCAGAATAAGAATGCTGCTATTCCAGTAAATACTGAATCTAGTCGAAAAGTCGTTTTGAAATATCCGGTTGGTGCTTCTGCTGAGTTAGCTGGTCAGATTAAGATGTTATTTATGACAATTCCTGGTCAGTATCAAGTTTATTTAAAAATAGGCGAAAAATTAATAAAAACCAACTTTAAGGTCAATCCAAACGGTGACAATCAAGACAAAATTGAGTCAATTTTAGGCAAAAACTGCATGATTACGATTTAACAGCGTTGATCTTTGAATGGCTTTATGTATAATTGAAATAAGAAAACCAATGAGGCCATCAGGCGCTATTCTAGGCAATTAATTAAGTATAGCCTCGTTTAGCCTTGTTTAGCCCCCTTGCTCTATATGTTCATGAAAAAAAACGCAAAAGTATCGGAGGGGTATAAAAAAATTATTTTCGGATTTGTTGTTGTAACTGTTATTCTAGTTATCGTAGTTCTTTATTTTTCTGCAAGCCGAGCAATAATTCGAGTTGCTGCGCAAAGTACAACAATTGAAACAGATTTTGTAAGTGATGTTGCAACTGATGGGGGAATGAGTTCAGCGTCTGCTCTGCAAGGTGTTTTATTTGAAACAGAAGTCATGGCAGAGGAAGTTGGAGAATCAACCGGACAAGCTGTCGTACAAGGTGACTCAATTGGAAAAGTGAAATTAATTAATAAAAGATCAGAGAACCAAACATTAGTTAAGACAACTCGGCTACAAACTTCAGATGGAATATTACTTAGATTAGTAGAGCGTGTTGATATTCCTGCTAATGGTGAGTTGGAAGCATTTGTGTATGCTGATGATCCAGATTCTTTTAAGGAACTTGAACCAACTAGCTTCATTATTCCTGGACTGTTCGAGAATTTGCAAAAATTAGTTTACGGCGAAAGTTCAACAGTTCTAAAATCAACTGGGCAGTCTGTCAAAGCTGTTCAAGAAGTTGATATCATTACAGCAAAAGAAATTTTAGATAGAAAACTTGTTGATAAAGCAATGACAGAGTTTAAGGTTCAGTTACCAAATGATTCATACCAAATTATTGAAATTAAAAGTCAGTTACTTGATGAAGAACTGTCTGATGAAATAGGCGATGCGACTGATCAGTTTAGTATTAGTCAGAAAAAGAAAGTAGTTTTATTAGCAATTAATCGAGAAGATGTGTTACAATTAGCAGGAGAGAGGCTTGGTAACGTTGTGCCTTCAGGTAAAGAACTTGTTACAGTTAATCTTGATAACTTCACATACAGTGTGCAAAGCTTTGATGATGCTTCAAAGTCAGGTGTAATAAAAGCGC
>Ga0209249_1003103_pt1 | contig 12345 bp, 12 predicted proteins | sample SaaInlV_200m_DNA_4_FD_184653 | JGI IMG/M metagenome (GOLD analysis project Ga0209249, IMG submission 184653) | Marine microbial communities from expanding oxygen minimum zones in the Saanich Inlet - SI037_S3LV_200m_DNA (SPAdes) (version 2) | ecosystem: Environmental > Aquatic > Marine >...
CTCTTACACCTAAGAAATATATTTCTGCGTCTGACATGTGGTACACCTCCAATTTCTGTACTGTCAACCAAACACCTTTCTATCATTAACAATGTTTTTCAGCTATTAGAAATAAGCGATCAATATTTTTACAAAAACAAAAAGATTTATATATTATTTTTAGTTAACCAATTATATGCCTCATAATTTAGATCTGAAGGATAAGAGAATAATAAACGAACTTTGGGCTAATTGTAGACAAAGTGATTCTGCAATTGCAAAGAAAGTTGGCTTAAGCAGGGAAGTTGTTAGCTACAGAATAAAACGTTTAGAATCTTCGGGGTTAATCAAAGATTACATTACTTTAGTTGATACTGCTGCTTTAGGTTACATAACTTATCAAGTTTACCTTAGATTAAAAGATTTCAATAGAGAAACCGAAAGTAGAATTCTAAAGATAATAAAAAATAATCCCTACATAAAATGGTTAACCAATCTTAGCGGGCAATGGGATATTTTCTTTGTAATGATTTCAAGAAGCCGAGTTGAATTTGACTCTCATTTGAATACATTGATTGAGGCGTTTCAGGATAATGTTGCAGAACGTTTAGTTTTGAATGGTGTTGAGATATACAAAGGGGTTGAACTTGCACTAGACGGATTAGAAGAAGATCAAAGACACCATCATGATGAAACCATTGAACTACATCCTGAGATGAGTCGTGCAAAGATAAACACTACGGACTATGAAATACTTCGTATAATTTCACGAGATGCGCGAATGAATGTTGTCAATATATCTAAGTTATTAAAAAAGAACAAGATAAGCTTAACTCCTGAAGCTGTAACTTACAGGATGAAGAAACTTTTTGAACAAAAAATAATTAGGGGATATAGGGCGGTAATAGAACACAACAAACTTAATTTATTGTGGTATATGCTTCTACTAAATTTAAAAACGGTTCCAACAGATTTCGCAAAGAAGTTTAAACAGTTTCTTAGAATGAATAAAACAATTCTATTTGCAGATAAAACTCTCGGCTCTTGGAATTTTCGATTAGAACTATTAGTAAAGGATCATGATGCGTTCCAAGATCAATTAATTGCAATACGAAACATTTGTTCAGAACATCTAAATCAATACGAACTGTTAATGGTCTTTAATGATCATACCATGGTTTCATTTACTGAAGGAATTTACTTAGATTATATTAAAAAAAGAAAAAATTAGACTTTCGCTGGAAAGCCATCTTGAAGTACAAACGCACTCTCTCTGATTCTTACCGATCCATCTGAGGAGAAACTCACATCACCTGTAGTTCCTGCAAACTCTTGTATGTCTAATAGTCCTTGTTTAACATCATCAGATTCTAATGCTTTGGCTATCACTTTAACTGTGTCATACGTTGGATAAGTTGCAAGATCTAATATCGCAGGTCTTCCTTGTTTGGCAACAAATTTTGCAGTAAAACTCTTAGCAGGTTCTTTATCTTTTTGTGCATCCCAGAATGCAAACACAGTTCCTTCTGCATTTCCTTCAGCCGCTTCTTGTAATGAAGGACTAGTTACTGTTCCAGTTGTATAAAACTGACCTTCAAAACCTAAAGTTCTTGCTTGTTTCATTGCAAGTCCTGTTTCATCATATCCTAATAGGATAATTGCTTCAACATCTTGTTCTATCATTTTTGAAATTGAAGTTCTGAAGTCAGACGTTCCTACAGAGTATCCTTCTACAAGAACCACTTCACCATCAAACTCTGATACGAATACATCTTTTACTAGAGGCATAAATGCATCACTCTGAAAAAACAGTATTCCTGATTTTTTTACTTCGCCGTTTTCTGCTTCTTCAGCAAGTATTTCTGCAATACTCTCTGAATCTGTTGCAAGGCAAAATACATGATCTCCTAATGCTGTTAGTGCGCTGTTACAATCCAAAGGATCAACAAGTACAACTCCATCACGTTTTGCTCTCTCTGATAACGCAAACACACCACTATATGTGCTAATAACAATTACCTTTGCACCATCAACATCAACAAGTTTCTGGTATGCACTAACTGTTTTTTTCACATCGTATTGATCATCTTCTAAAATTAATTTTATTTTCTTTCCTGAAACACCGCCTGCCATATTTATTTCTTCTACTGCAATCTCTGCGGCTACTGCGCTGTCCATTCCTAACACTGCGCTCTGTCCAGTCATTGGTCCGATCCAACCTATTACGATCTCATCATTTTCAACAATTCTTCCATTTATTTGATCTGCACATCCTGATAGGAGTGCCAGAATCATTATGGACACCAATGCGCTCATTATTTTCTTTTTGTTCATTTTTCATCCACCTCATTTGTGTTTACTTAGTAGTAACTACAAAAGTATATAAACAAGGGTGTCCTTCTACAAGACGACTATGGATTTGCATGATTTGAAGAGGATAGGGCTTACAGAAGGGGAGATAAAAGTATATCAGGCACTTCTTGAGCTTGGCGAATGCACTAAAACGACTTTAGCAAAGAATTCTGGAATTGCACCTAGTAACATATATGATGTGACAAATAGACTTCAAGATAAGGGAATAATTTCTAAAGTGGAAAAGAACGGGGTTGCACATTTTAGTCCTGCTAATCCAAGACATATTCTTGATTTTCTAGATCGAAAAGAAGATGAAATAAAAAACGAGAAAGAGTTCGTAAATTCTTTGTTGCCTTCATTATTATTAAAGTTCCAAGAAGCAAAAGAGAAAGTCAATGTGGAAGTATTTCAAGGTTGGAATGGTATGAGAACAATATTTGAGGATTTAATACAAGAATGTGAAAAAGGAGAAGACAATTTTGTTTTTGGTGCGAGCAAAGGTGAATCAGATGAGCAAGCTGACAGATTTTTCTTGAATTATTCTCTAAAGAGAGAAAAAAAAGGAATCATAACAAACATAGTCTTCAACGAGGATCTAAGACCAAGAAAAGAGAGAATTAATTTTTTTGTTGAATCAAAGTCATGTAATGTGCGGTTTATTCAACAATCAACACCTGCTGAAATATTGTTATACAAAAATAGATCTTGTATACTTATTTTAACCAAAGAACCGTTGGTCATTAGAATCACTAGTCAAGAAGTTGCAAAGTCATTCTTACAATACTTTAATGTTATGTGGTCTATAGCAAAACCCTAGAGAACAGAACCAACGTGAATCTCGCCGCTAACTATCTGTGCAACAATCTCTAATGAATCTTTACCTTCTCTCAATAATTTTTGAACAAACTCGAATGCCACATCGTGCAATCCATTCTTTGCAGGTGCGCCGTCGATATTAATTACACTTCTCAGTCCTGCGATGTTATGCTCATAGATTGCTTTAAGCCAAGCCATTTCAAACGCATAAGCTTTAGCTTCTTCATCTTGTTTATTTAACAAAGTCTTACTCATCAAATGACCTATCTCATGTCCTACTACTAACATAACATGAGCTAATTGTGCACTCTTAACAACAACATGGCTAACTCCACCTTCATGTTTTCTATTTATTGCAAAACCTTGCAAACCTGCTGTTGGCTTACCACCAAAATGTTTATGCAATTCATCAAATCTTTTTTCATTTGCAACTTCAATCGTAATATTGCTTGGAAATTCTTTGCCTGTTACTTTTTCAAAACTCTCCTCGACAGATTGTTTTATCGCGCTAGCCTCTCCAATGAATTCCGTTTTAATCCAAGGATTGATGAATGGTTTAACCGTTGTTACGCCATCATTAGTTGTGGGTGTGGAATTATTATAATTTGAACTTACACTATCTTCTTCTTGTTTCTTCTTTTTGTATAGGTCATCTCTTTCTGCGCCAAAGTTAAATGCATTACCGCCACCCATATCATCATGAGCACTAGTACGAACCATGTAAGATGCACTATGGATTGCACTATCAATATTATCTAAATATTTTGGAGATGCGACTGACTCCGACATTGCTGCTTTCTGTTGATAGTGTGGATCAAATCCTCCCAAATCTTGCGAATAATCAAAGTTAGATCTAGCGTAAGTAACTATCTTCTCTATTCCTGAACCGCAATATCCATCACCGCAGCACCCACCGCCACAATAGCCCATTTATATAGTCCTCCTGATGAGACTTTTATCTCATATAGGGTATAATATGTCCTCAGGGGATATAAATATAGATATCAATCAATAACTAGATCTGAGACAATAATATCATAGACTAGTCCCTGAGAAGTAGTTTTACTGCCTAATTGTCCACTGAAACCATTTTTCTAAATAACTTTTTATACTTTCTAATCTCGGATAATGATGTGGTAAACAAACGTGTTGCAAAAAAGCTAAACAAGTTAGCTGGTGAGATATCGGAATTAAGGTTAAGTAACTTTAGGATCTTCTGGAAAACAAAAATACGAGAACAAAGAGTAAAACTACTATTGAAAGATTTTCGCATACTACGTGAGCAAGGATTAGGCGACACCGAATTTCTTTATTGGCTTAGGTTTATTGAAAGAGTAAGAAGTGCACACAAAGGAGATGCAAACGCAATGAACTATCTAAAAGGGCTACCAAAAGGAACTGTAACAAAACTAAATGATTATATTGAGACTCTCACTAACGTTACATTACCTGCATTCTCAAGACCAAAGGTGGGAATATTAGCAAAACCATCTGAGGATGGCAGACTTTATGGTGAATCAAATAATTTTTACAAGTCTTTAGTAGAAGTAGGTCATGATTTAGGTTTGTGTGTTTTTACTTTTGGAGAGTCAGATGTGAACTTTGAAAAAAAGTCGTTAGATGCAAATTTTATAATAACTTCAGGATCTGGAAAAAAACTTTGGGTTAGACGGAAAGTGTCTTTCCCAAAAGTAGTTTATGATCGTGCAACAGGAATACCTTCCACTTTCAGAACAAAATTAGAAAAAGCGGGCATGATTCTAGTAAACCCTCCTGAGTTAATTGGTCTTGCAGGAGATAAATGGCAATCCTACTCTGTACTAAATAGAGCCGGAATAACAGCTACTTCCGAAACAAAACAAGCAGAAACAATGCTGTACTCATTGCCAAACTTAAAGACGATGATTGCAAAACACTCTGTAGTTTTCCTAAAACCACGGAGGGGTAGCCAAGGGATCGGAATTATGTCATTAAGTAAAACACAAGATGGTTATTTACTCAAACCAAACAATCAGAAATTCAAATCATCACAACTCAACTCGATAAGCCAATTCGTTTCTGGAAACTATATTGTGCAACAAGGAATAGCTGTAACTAAGTACAACAATGCTGTTTTTGATATCAGAGTGCTTATCCAAAAAAATAATAGGGGTAAGTTAAGACTAACGGGAATGGTGGCAAGAGTATCTACTCCTGGACAAATCACCTCTAATCTTCACACTGGCGGCTCTAATCAAAGGGTTAGTAAAGTACTAAATAATTTATTTGGTGCATCAGCATTTAGAAGTGAGTTTAAGAAGAAAATAGAAAACGCATCTTTCAAAACTTTCCATGCAATCGAGGATCACTTAAGAAAAAAACTATGCGAAATAGCGATTGATATCATGGTAGATACAAAAGGAGATCTATACATTATAGAAATTAATTCAAAACCTGGCAGAGCCTCTTTTAGATTCTTGGGAGATGATTTCAGAACAAATGCAGTAAGAAGACCGATGGAATTTACAAGTTATTTACTCAACAATACCTAATTTCTTAGCTTTCCTATGCAGAGTTTCATACCTTAATCCAATTTTTCTGGCTGCCTTAGTAACAGAACCTCTAGCATCTTCAAGTGCTTTTCTAAGATATGCTTTTTCAAATTCTTCTTCCGCTTCTTTCATAGTTAACTGATTAACTGGTAAATCTTCTAGAATATCTTCACTAACTTCACTAACTCCTCTATACATTTCTTTCAATTTGTCAGGATGGATTATTGTTCTATATTGATCTAATGCATTCTCAATCATGTGATTGACTGCTTCTCTTTTAATCTCGTACGGTCTTATCATTTCTTCTCGTATTCTACCAACTTCTATTCCTGTTTCATTAATCAATCTATGAATTGAACGCCTGTCTATATCCGCAACTTTGGCCGCCAAAGAAATATTTCCTAAGTTAGTTTGTAACAATCTTCTAAGGTACTCTTTCTTGAACAATTTTTTAGATGTTTTGAAAGGTATGTTTGTATTTATCTTAAAATCGAATAAGGGATTTTTTTCAAGCTTTGCTGTAATGTCTTTATTCAATTCTGCAATCGTCACACCTGCTATTCTATGCATAGCCTCTGAAACTATCTTTTCCGTATTCCTTACTTCTCTCTCTAGATCTCTGTGCTCAACCATAATGACAAATTTGTCCCACTACTTTATATTGCTTCTTATTATTTGCCTCATTGACTATCTTCTAATGGTTAACAAACTTAATAAACTCAGTTTCAGATTAACATTTAAAAAAGGGGTGTAAATATTGCGTTTTAAGAGCGAACCACAGCCGCATAAGAATCAGGAAAATTATTCGAAGGATGAGTTTGAGATCTCTCTGAAGTTTTCTAAAGTTATTGTTAAAGAGTTTGAAGAATTTGTAAAAGGGATTGTATTATTCGGTAGCGCGGCAAAAACGGTGGGCACTTCTGATAAATCTGATATTGATATCTTAATCATTGTAGATGACGTAACTATTATCATGAATGATCATCTTGTTGAAGCATACAGAATCATTGTAGAAAAAGCAGTAAACGATGTTTCAAGAAAGATTCATGTAACTACATTAAAACTAACTTCCTTCTGGGAATATGTAAGATCAGGAGATCCAATTGCATTAAATATTCTAAGAGATGGTGTACCTATTCTGGACGCTGGATTCTTTAATCCGTTGCAAGCTCTTCTTGCGAAAGGTCGAATAAGGCCAACACCTGAAGCAACATGGGCATACTTTGTGAAAGCTCCCGCCACTATGCACAATTCAAAGTGGCACATTTTACAAGCAACTTTAGATCTATATTGGGCGGTTATTGATGCAGCACATGCTGCACTAATGAAATATCATCAAGTCCCACCAAGTCCTGAACATGTAGCAGATCTTCTTGAAGAAAAACTTGTGAAAGCAGGAAGACTTGATAAAAAATATGCACACACTATGCGAGTGTTCTATAAACTTTCAAAACAAATTATTCATCGAGAAATAAGAGAGATGCCTGGTGCAAGTTATGATAAATATTACAAGATGGCGTTCAGCTTTGTTAATGAGATGAAACGGTTAATTGAATCCAAAAAATGAGATACATTCATTCTGTACAGGGTAGTTTCTTTGCATTTGTCGTCTTTGTAATTGCAGTTATTTTCATACCTGGCAAAGGTCCTTCCGATGAAGTTGAGATTATTCTAACAGTTAGCACATTTCTTTTAGCAATTCTATCTGGATTCTTCATCTCACGTCTTAGTTCTAGATATAATGCGATAAGAAGTTTAGTTGCATCAGAGGATGGTTATTGGTTGGCTCTCTACAAAATTGCAGAGCTCAATGGGAAACGTTTTTCTGATAAAATTAGGGAAAAGATTGACAAATACTATGTTGCTTGCTATGATTTTGATGTTCCTTATGCATACAAAACTTCTGCACCACATTTTTTAGCAATCTATGATGAATTAAAGAAAATAAAGAATCCCAATAAATTCAAATGTTTTTCTTCAATGACTGATTACCTATTGAAAATTGAAGAACGAAGAAATCAAACATCCGTTTTAGGTATAGAAAAACTGACAAAAGGACAATGGGGTGTACTATTCTTATTAATCGGTATTGTGCTATTCAGCTTATTTTATCTAAAGACTGATGCAATATATTCTCAAGTTGTTACCGTATTACTGTCTACGGTACTGATATTAATTTTATTAATTCTAAGAGATCTACAGAATTTAAGACTTAGCGGCGCCGCAATATTAGAAGAATCTGGGCAAGAAGTATTAGATGCGATAGGTTGCTTAAGATATTATAACCATGTTTACATTGATGATACCATCATTCCAGATCATATTAAGAAATACCGTTTAGGTAAGCACAAACCAGGTGAAAAGCCGAAAATCGTTATTGCATACAACAAGAAATAAAAATAGTAACCTAATTCTCTAAGTATGGACTTTGATAAAGACAAAAAAGAATGCCTTGACAAGTTATACTTGCCAGACAAGTCAAAGAAAGGCAATGTAGATGATGCAATAATCGACTTGATAGATGATCTAAACAAAACAGAAGATTACTACACAACATCTTCATGCGCCGGCAGAATTGTCTTAATAGCAGTCCCAAAGATTAGAAAAAAGCACGAAGCAGAATGGTTATTTGTGAGTCACGATCCAATAACTGTTGACAAAATACAAGAAATCATCACAAATCCTCCTGAACTAAAACTCTGGTTCAAACAAGAATCTCCTATATTTCATGTTGCTTGTAGAACAATTGAAGCTGCGCAAGATATTGTTGATAAAGCAAAACATGTTGGTTTCAAACGTGCAGGAATTATGTGTTCAAGAAAAAGAATTATTGTAGAGATGTGCGGCACTGAAAGTATGGAAACAATCATTGCAGAAAAGAATAAACTTCTTTGTTCTAAAGAATACATAGAATCGTTAATTCAAGAAGCAAATATTAAAATGGCTACTTCTAGAGATAAAATGAATGCTTTCCACAAACAAATAAAAAATTAAATTAAAAAGAAAGCTATCAACACTGCTAAGATAATTATCAACAAAGCAACTGTCAAAAACAAGAATATTGATATTCCGCCAATTGATACAGTTTTACCTGACAAGTCTGTTATCTTTGTCTTAGGCATTCCTGTTGCTGTGCTAAATGCAGTACCTGATGATGCAGTATTGCTTGGTCCGATAAACACTACGCTTGAACCACTACCTGTGTAGGTATAATCGTTATTATCTGATGTTTGCTGATAATTGTGAGATGAACACTCTTTTACTTCTAGCTTAGCAACTTGGCTATCGTAGTATGATCCAGTTCTTTCATCAAATACGCTAACTTCGAAATTATATGCATCTGCGTTCATCGCAGGATCTAAGTTAAATTCAAAATCAACTCTCTGCCTGTTGCTTTTTCTGTCAGGATCTTCATCTAGAGATACTCTTTGTTCTTTCTTGATACCTAATGCAGCATTAGCAATAATTACTACCACATCTTTATCTCTTTCTCCTAAGTTGATAACGTCTGCAGTAACTCTTACTCTGTCAAAACAAGATCCAGTTTCAGGTGAGAATCTTGCGCTCAACACTCTCACGTTGTTACCTTCTCTCTCTATATCAATTTTAAATTTGAAAGTATCAGTAAATGTTTGACCATTATCTCCGTAACCTCTTGCTACTAAGTTGACAGTATAATCATCTTCTTCAGCAGCCCATGGTATTTCAAATGTGATTGACTCTTCTTCTGTATCTCCTGGATCAATATCAAACTTCCTTGTCTCGTCTTCTATATCTCTACTTCCATCAATATTGTTAATAGTTAATTCGACTTCAACATCATTTATTTGAATATTAGTTTCTCTATTAAACAAGTTCTCAACTTCAATATCTACAGTAACTGTATGACCTGGTTCAAAATCTTTTAGTTTTTCATTCTCTCTTACATCTCTTTCTCTGTCTTCATCCCAGTCAACATCTATAGTGATAATGTCAATTCCGCCACCTACTACTAGTTGAACATCTTGAGTCGCAGTTATATTACTATAAACAGCAGTTGCTACTCCAGTATAAGTGCCTGTATCAAAATCATTAGGTAAAGCACCACTAAATTGTAATGTTTTGGACTGACCTTTGCTTAGACTTACAGTAGAAAATGCAAAATTAACATCAAACTCTTCTAATCCGGTTAAGTTCAATGCGATATTGCTCATATCGTAATCATATTTGTTAGTCAACATAACAGTTCCTTTAATGGCTCCGTTATTGAATGTAGTACTCAATGCACTAAACGCTAACTCTGAAACAACAGGATCTGGTGTAGTTGTGTTAGTAGTATTTGTAGTGGTATTAGTTGTAGTGTTTGTGGTAGTATTAGTTGCTGCCTGAGCTATAATTGAAACAGTAACACTCTCAGACCCATTATGACCATCGGCGGTAACATAATCTACGCTACCCAAATAGCTATCTACTGAATCAATGTTAAATGCATAAGCCTCATAATAAATAGCGGATGAATTACCGAATGCTGATATAGTAATTGGCAAGCTGCTTGTAAGATTCATATCAAATGTAATATTATTAGCACTTAGCTCTACATTTTCACTTAAACTAGTGATTGTAACATCATAATTTCCTTCGTTAACAAAAACAAAGCTAATATTTTCTGTAGTATTTTGATATACGTTAGTATCAACTTCCTCAAACTCTAAATCAAATGTCTCTGTTACATTAACAACAACTGAGTCAACTTGAGTAAAGTTTTCTGCTTCTACAACAACATTACCGGAATACATTCCTGCTAAAACATTGTCTGAAGCAACAAGTTCGATATCAACAGTTTGAGAGTTTGCGCTTAATACAAAAGTATCTGGGTTAGCGCTACATAATACGGGAGAAAAATCTTCACACTTAACTGCAACATTATAGAAATATGCGTCATTCTTTACAACATTCATAGCATAACTTGTACCAGTTCCAAGACTTAGTGATACATCAGGAACATTCTCAACATACAATGAAGCACTTGAGATACTTACTACAAACATAAATAGAACCAACATTACGCCTACTTTTACATAATCAGTTAAGTTACCCATACAATTAACCCCCTATTGCTACTCGTGAGTAATTATCTTTATTTAAGCATTTCTATTCTCGAGAATATATTAACTCTTCTACTTGTCAGATATGAGCTCTAGAATGGCTTTATAGTGTGATATGCTGCTAAAACTTGCAAATGCTTTTTCCTTATCTACTTTCTTGCCATGCTCGCTGCTAAGCATGCTTATTACCTTTACACCCAATTCATTACCTGCGCTAACTGCATCTGTTGCATCATCTAAAACAAACGCTACACCATCTGGAGAAATATTTCTACCTCTTTCAAGAGCCAATGCCATAACACCTTTTCGATTTCCGCCTTCATCACCATAAGCAAAATCATCAAAGTAATCTCTTAATCCCATAACTTCCAGTAAAGCTTCTCCAGTTATTCTAGAATTTCCCGTGCCTACAACCAAAGTATGTCCTGCTTCTTTAGCGCTCTTAAGAAACTCCTCTGCTCCATTAAACAAACCTACATCTTTCAACGGTTCGGCATAGAAATCATGATCGTCTGCATTACATTCTCCTGTATTATGAACAAGAAACTCACCAATCCTTTCTTTATACAATGTTGCCATAACTTTTTCAGCATCTTCTATCTTAGAATTAAATTCTTCTTCACTCATTTTATCTTTTACAGAACACCACAAATAACCACGAGTAGTAGTTGGAACAAAACTATCAACTTTTAACTCTGTGCCACCCAGATGCTTACATCCTTCTTCATACACTCCCCAATGTATGCCTAGAAATCCCCACAACGTACTGTCAAGATCGCATATTATAATTGCCATATTCGAAAGCTATCCTCAATATATTTATTCTTTTCCAAAGATTTTATAAGTTAATATTTGACCTAAGCAACTATGAAACTAGCATCCTTATTTTCGGGAGGTAAAGACTCTGTACTGGGATTGTACAAAGCAAGTGCGAAACACGACGTAGTTTGTCTAATAACTATAGAATCTGAAAATAAAGAAAGTTACATGTTTCACACTCCTAATATTTCTTTAACACAAACACAATCAGAAGCACTGGATCTACCTTTAATCAAAGTAGTTACCAAAGGTGAAAAAGAAAAAGAACTGGCAGAACTAAAACAAGCCATTCAGCAAGCAATAGATGAATATCAAATTGAAGGAATAGTTACTGGTACAGTTGCATCAACTTATCAAGCATCAAGAGTACAAAAAATTTGTAATGAATTAGACATCTGGTGTTTTAATCCATTATGGCAGATGGATCAAATAGAATTACTAAATGATCTAATAGAAAACAAGTTTGAAGTTTACATTGCAGGGGTATTTGCATATCCTTTTGGTGAAGAATGGTTAGGTAAAATAATTGACAAATCCATGATTGGAAAACTAAAACAAATGCAAGAAGAACTAAAGATCAATCCTGCCGGCGAAGGAGGAGAAATCGAAACCTTCGTAACAGACTGTCCTGCTTTTAAGAAAAAAATAATCATAACGAAATATTCTACTGAATACGACAACTATGCTGGAGTTTTCAATATTGAAGAAACAAAACTAGAGGAAAAATGATTTTAGTAATTGATACTTGCCGGGAAAAAGAT
>Ga0209249_1003108_pt1 | contig 12339 bp, 14 predicted proteins | sample SaaInlV_200m_DNA_4_FD_184653 | JGI IMG/M metagenome (GOLD analysis project Ga0209249, IMG submission 184653) | Marine microbial communities from expanding oxygen minimum zones in the Saanich Inlet - SI037_S3LV_200m_DNA (SPAdes) (version 2) | ecosystem: Environmental > Aquatic > Marine >...
TAAAAATAGGTGTGAGAAAATTACCAAAAAGAACAATAACTTTAATTTCTGAGGATAAATCTAAAATCATTGGACTTGCAAAAAAAGCGGGACTTCCTTTAGAAGAAGAAGTTCTTAATTCTTAAGAAATAATTCTCTTAGTAAACAAAAATTTATATATTTTGAATGAATTATTTTAGAATGTATGTTTTTGATGAATTTCCCTGCCCAAGAAGTATTGAAGGTATTCTTGCTGCAATGGAATCTTTACTTGAAAATGTAAAAAATAATGAGCCTTTTATAGAGGAAGGGTTAAGGGAGTTAGTTGATAGATATAAATTTTATATTAAACAAGGCCTGTCTGAAAGAGATTCTACCTATAATTCTGTTCAAGAAACTGCTAAATACGTTGAAGCCTTTGAAAAGGGAGTAAAAAAATGGGCGAATGAATATAATCCCCCAAAAAAGAGTAAAAAGAGTAATTTTAAGAAGGATATTGAATAATAAAGATTATCAAAATGGAAAAGAAATTAATTGATTTTATTGCTAAATCGAAAAAGAAGACTTATGCTTCTACAAATTCTAAACCCAAAAGGACAAAAGATGGTGGAAAGACATACACTGTAATTGAAGGAGATTATGTTTATACTGATACTTATTTTGGAAACTTGGTAGATTGTGGGCAAGAAAGAGTACTCTTTAAGGGAAAAGTTATTTGGGCTATGTCTTATAGAGGGGGAATCTTAGAGAAATATGAAAAGATGCATGATTCTGCTTTTAATTTTCTTAAAAAGTGTATTAGCAAAATGCCTAAGGATTTTCCTGCTAGAGGTCCAAGAAAAATGAAAGAAGGTAAGTGGAAATATGAAAATAAATGGAAAGGAGATATTGAAGGATTTGTGGGGGAAGAGAATATCTATTTTTCCGGGAAAAAAGTCTGCTTTAGGAATTATGTTGGCGGATTAATTAAGAATAGAAAATGATTATTTTAAGATGAAAATTTCAAGAAAAAAGGTTAAATCTTTATTGACTAAGAGTAATTTACCTGAAGCAGATTATGTAATTAACCCGTATACTGGTTGTCAACACGGATGTATATATTGTTATGCAGATTTTATGAAGAGGTTTACTGGACATGTTGGAGAAAAGTGGGGGGAATTTGTAGATATCAAAGAAAATGGGCCAGAAACAATAAAGAAAATTAATCCAAATTCTACTATTGTTATTGGTTCTGTTACGGATCCTTATCAGTCAATTGAGAAAAAAGAAGAGATAACAAGAAAATGTTTGCAAAAGTTAACCCCTCATCAACCTAAAATAGAAATAATAACAAAATCTTCTTTAATCCTGAGAGATATAAACTTGCTTAAACAATTCAATAATCTTAAAGTGGGACTATCTATAGGAATTTTGAATGATCGCTATGCAAAAGAGCTCGAGCCTAATGCTCCCTCCCCTACTCAAAGATTGGAAACTATTAAAAAATTAAAAAAAGCGGGAATCCATACTTACTTATTTATGTCTCCAATTTTTCCAGAATTTTCTGAAATAGAAAATTTGATCGATGAAGCTAAAAACTATGTAGATGAGTTTTATTTTGAGAATCTAAATGTAAGAGCTAATAACCAAAAAGCCATTTTGGATTTCGTTGCAAAACATAAACCAGAATTAGTTAATTTCTATAGAAATTTGGCAAAAAATAGAGGTTATTGGGACAAAATTGAAAAAGATATCAGAGAGAAATGTGATGAAGAAGGAATTAAATATAAAATCTTTTTCCATCACGGAAAATAGATTTCTCTTCCTAATAAAAAAGAGTAAAAAATAAAAAAAATAAAAGTGAAGCTACTAAAAACTAGTATCTTCGTGGACCACGAGAGTCTCTTCCGCCATCTCGACCTCTTGGTGGGCCTCTTGAGTCACGGTTAAATTCTCTTCTTGGTGGTCTTTCTTCCATAGGTCTTGCTTCGTTAACAGTTAACTTTCTGCCTTCAATTTCTTTCTCATGCATTTCTGCAATAGATTTCTTAGCAGCTTCGTCGTCATTAATAGTTACAAAACCGAATCCTTTAGATCTATTAGAAAACTTATCTTTGATTAATACAGCTTCTGCGATTTCTCCGTATGGAGCGAAAAGCTCTTTCAAAGCATTGTCATCAACACTAAAGGGTAAATTACCAACATATATTTTCATCTTATTGTCCTCCTTCAATCCTATCTAAAATAGTCCGAGGAACTACAACTTAAGGATTAAATCTTGGTATTTAAGGTTTTGCTTTGGCAATATTTATATAGTATTTTTCCCATTATTGGTTATGGGAAAAAAGATCTTGGTGATAGATGATGATTCAGATATTCTCAATACAATTAGGGATCTTCTTGAATCTGGAAAAATGGGTTACGAAGTGACTGCTGAATTAGATGGTAGAAAAGCCATAGAGCTTGCTAAAGAAAACAAATATGATCTTATTCTAATTGATGTTATGATGCCTTTTCCTGGAAGGGAGGTTGCGAAGATTCTAAAAGATGAAGCAATAGGAAATCCTAAATTAGTTTTTTGTACTGTTGTACCTAAACCTGAAGTGGAGTTAAAAGATATGCATGGTTTTATCCAGAAGCCGTTGGACCCTAAGAAATTTCTTTCTGATATTAAAAAATTATTATAGTTTTGATAAGTTTTAAATAGTCCAATTCATTTTAAATTTTAGAAAAAGATGGTGAAAAGAATTTTAGTTGTGGATGATGATCAAGAAGATTTGAACACAATGAAAACTGTTTTGAAAAAAGAAAGTTATGAAATTGTTACAGCTACTGATGGTGCTAAAGCTTTGGAAGAGCTTAAAGGAGATGGATTTAGTTTAATTCTAATAGACATACAAATGCCAACACTGTCTGGTTATGATTTGTTAAGATTAATGAGAGAGAGACTTAATCACAAGGTAAAAATGATATATATTTCAATTGTTCCTGAACAAGAAGTTAATATGGATGATGTTGATGGTTTTATTCAAAAACCTTTTTCTACCGAAGATTTAATAAATAAAGTGAAAGAGGTTTGTTGAATGGCAGGAAAGAAAATTCTAGTTGTTGACGATGAAGCAGATAATAGAACGACTGTAAAGACTGTTTTAGAAAAAGAGGGTTATATTGTTGAGACTGCAATTAATGGGGATGATGCTTTGAAAAAATGGAAAGCAAATAAACCGGCTTTGGTTGTTATGGATATTATGATGCCAGGAACTCCTGTGAAAGAGATTATTCCTAAAATGACTGGGACAAAAGTTGTTTATCTTTCTGTTGTTAGAACCAGTGAGGCGGAAAAAGAGGATTTGATGAAGAGTAAGAATATTGTAGGTTTTATCCAAAAACCTTTCGATATTAAAGATCTTGTTACAAAGGTTAAAAAGTTGGTGAGTTAAAATGACTGATATTAAAAAAGCACTTTCTTCTAACCAAACGGTTTTATTAGTTATGCCAAGCGTTGAATATAATGAAATTCTTGTTGATGTTGCGAAACAATTGAAAGGAAATATTTGTTATGTTACTGCCAATAAAACTTTTGATGCTTTGAAAGAAACTTTTAGCAAAAAGAAGATTTCTATGGAAAAAATGGTTTTTATTGATGCTATTTCCAAAACAATGAAAAAAACTCCGGATCAAGCAAAACAGGTTTATTATGTGAGTTCTCCGGGAGCATTAACAGAATTATCTTTAGTTATTGGAAAATTTTTAAGACATAAATTCGATTATTTGATTTTTGATTCTGTTACAAACCTTACTATTTATCAGAAAAAAGAAATGGCTTCAAAATTTATTACAGATCTTGTAAATAAGGTTAAGAAAACAAAAACTAAGGCTGTCTTTTATGGAGTTGGTTCTAGAAACGATGAAATAATTAAGAATGTTGGTATGTCTGTAGATAAAGTTGTTGAGGTTGGTGGGGGAAAGGCATCTGTTAAATCTGAAGATAAAAAAAATAAAGTTGTAAAGAAAACTGCGACTAAAAAATAGTTTTCATAAAAAGAGAGAGTATGGAATTTAAAGGAGTTTTAGCTGGAAAAATAAATAGGAAGTTTGCTTTAATATTTGGGATTATCTTGTTTATGGTTCTTTTAATTGCAATATTGATCATTCTTCTTCAGAGTCAAATTCTTAAACAGCAATTTTTTAATGCTATAACTGAAACAGAAAAGGATTTCTTAGATATTCAGGAGGAAAGCACGAGAACTCTTTCTGCTGTTTTGGAAGTGATTTTGCAGGATGAAAGCTTGAAAAAAGTTTATTTAGAAAAAGATCGTGAGAATTTATTTAATTACGGTCAACCCTTGTTCCAGGATTTGAAAGAAAAGTATAGTATTACCCATTTTTATTTTATTTTACCGGATGGAACTAATTTTGTAAGAATACATAATAAAGAAAAATATGGGGATCAAATTAATAGGGCTACTTTTCTTAAAGCTAGAGAAACAAAAAATGTTGGGGCGGGAATTGAATTAGGAAAAACGGCTTATGCTCTAAGAGTGGTGATGCCCTATTACGATGAGGGAAAACTTATTGGGTATGTTGAATTAGGACAAGAAATTGATAATTTTCTGGAAATTTTAAAGAAAGAAAAACCTAATGAATTTTCTTTAGTTATTGATAAGAGTTCTTTGGTTAAGGAAGACTGGCTTTCTGTTCTGGATGTTCATGGTTTGAGAGATAACTGGGAGGATTTGGAGGAACATCTTGTTGTGGAAAGTACAACAGAAAATATTTTTCCCTGTTTTTCTTCGGAGAATGTTGAATTATTGGAGCGTGAAACACTCCTTTTAGGAGAATCGACAATAGAGAATAAAGTTTTTGCTTGTGGGGGCTTTGCATTAATAGATGCTAGCGGGAAAAAATCTGGAGCGATTTTCTCTTTGATAGATGTCACTGAAACTAGAAATTCAATGTATAAAGCAAGGTATGTTTTTTTAATAATTTTGTTAATAATTTTTATTATCTTTACTGGTTTGGGTTTTTATGTCAATAGAAAAATCACAAAACCTTTAGATGAATTAAGTTTTGCAAATAGGGAATTGCAAAAGAAAAATTTCAAAGTTAGGGTGAAAGTTAAAACAAAAGATGAGATAGGTGAGTTGGGAGAATCTTTTAATCAAACTGCGAATGTTTTGGAAAAGATGGACCAGGAATATAAACAGTTGGAAAAAGCTAAGACAGAATTTTTAAGCATTACTAGTCATGAACTGAGAAGCCCTATGACTCCTATGCAAGCACAGTTACAAATGCTTCTTGGAGAGTATTATGGAAAACTTAGTGAAAAACAAAAAAATGCTTTGAATATTGTTGCGCGTAACACAAAAAGATTGGATAATATTATTGTTGATTTCTTAGAAATTTCTAGAATTGAAGCTGCGAGATTAAAATTTAAATTTGTTAAAAAAAGTCCTACTGAAGCTGTTAAAAGAATTATTGAAGAAATGAAAGGGTTTATGCCAGAAAAGAAAATTAAGATTAATACTAATATTGGAAATCTTCCGATAATTGAGCATGATCCGGATAGACTTGAGCAGGTATTAAGAAACTTTGTTAATAATGCAATCAAATTTTCAAAACCGGGAACCACTATTGACGTAGCTGCTAAGTTAGATAAAGGCATGATTCTCTTTTCTGTTAAGGATCAAGGTATTGGAATTAATGTGAATGATCAAAAAAGAATTTTTGAGCCTTTTTTCCAGGCAGAGCAGACGATGTATCGAGAACATCAGGGAACTGGTTTGGGATTAGCTATTATTAGAGGGATTGTTGAATCTCAAAATGGAAAGGTTTGGTTGGAATCAGATGCAGGTAAGGGAACTACTTTTTATTTTACTTTGCCTTTGAAACCAGTAACTATAATTAAACCGATTAAATTATTATTCTCTTCTTCAAAAGATATTAATGAAAAAATTAAATTGCTTTTGGTAGAGAGTCTTGGGCCAATGGGAATTCAAGAATTTGAAGAATTGTCGAATAAAAATCAATTGAATAAAAAGGATTTACTTTGGTATATTGATTTGTTGATGAAGAAAAAGATTCTTGATGAAGAAAAAGCAGAGTTTTTTAAAGTAAAGTTGCTTGAAATATTTGGTGAGGCTTCTAGCATTAAAGAGAAATCTAAAATAAAAGAAGTTGAAGAAAAAGAGGAGAAGTAAAATGGATTTAATAAATCAATTAAAAAAAGAGCATATAGAACTTTTAAGATTATTTGAGGATTTGGAAAATTTAAGAATTTTAAAAGAAATTTTAACTTCGCATTTGGATTTAGAAGACAAATTACTTTATCCAGCATTAGTAACTGCAGGAGGGGATGTGAGAGAACTAGGGGGGAAATTTTCAGAAGAGATGAAAAAGATTTCTAATGTTGCCCTTGTATTCTTTGGAAAATATATTACAAAGAATATCTCTGAATTAAAAGAAGATGCAGAATTTAAGAAAGAATTAGAAGAAATAATTAAAGTTGTTAAAAAAAGAATAAAACTTGAGGAAGAGATTTTATTTCCTGCATATGAAAAATGTTGCACAATTGTGGAGGGAGATAAAAAATGAAAGTAGGTACAATTTTAGTTATCTCGTTTATTTTTATAGGGCTTGTGGGCAGTCTTTTTGGGATGTATTATTTCTATACTCAATCAAGTGGAATCTTAGAAAAAAGTGTGGCAGCCCATTTAGAAACTGCGGTGATCTCTAGAGCACACCATATTGATACCTTTTTGCAAGATCAAAAAGATAAAATTGAGATGATTGCTTCTTCCCCTATTTTTAAAAAATTACTTGAATAAGATCCTTTAACTCATGAAAAAAATCTTGAACTTGCTTGTTCTAGGATTAAAAAAGTTGTTGAAAATGATGAAGTAATCTATGAATTGTTTATTTTGGATAAGGAAGGAAAAATCGCTTGTTCAAATGATGAAAGAAATATTGGCTTAGATCGGTCAGGTGATGATTATTTTATAGAAGGTAAAAAGGGAACTTTCATTAAAGACGCCTATTATTCAAATACTACTGGGAAAGAATCTATTGCGTTTGCTAGCCCGATTCTTTGTGAGACTAATGGTTGTTTAGGTGTTGCAGTTACAAGAATTGAAATGTCTGTTTTAAATGAAATTGCTTCTGAAAGTACTGGTCTAGGGGAAAGTGGAGAAATTTATCTAATCAATCAGGAAGGTTATATGATTACCGATTCTAAATTTAAACAAGATACTTTTTTGAAAGAAAAAATTGAATCTATTAATGCTAAAAATTGCTTGAGCATGCTTAAAGCATTAGAAAGTGGAGAAAAATCTATTTTAGAAGAAGAACAAACACATGAACATGAACACGAGGATCATGAATCTTCCATAGTTTATTTGGATTATCTCGCAATTGAAGTTTTAGGTTCACATCATACTTCCCATCTAATGCATTGGTGTGTTTTGGCAGAAATAAATGAAGAAGAAGCTTTTGGGAAAGGAAAAAATCAATTGATAAAAACCGCAATCTTAATTTTTATTTTTATTTTTATTATTGCTATATTGGGAGGCATATTTATTACACGTTTAATCTCAAAACCAATTAAAGAACTAACAAATACTGTAGAAGAAGTTACTAAGGGTAAATTAGATATTCAATTACCTAAAAGTAAAATTACCGAGATTCAGAAACTTACCACTTCTTTGAATAGAATATTAGCATCATTAAAACTAGCTATCCTAAAAACTGGTGCAACTAAAGAAAATTTAGGTTTAGGCCAAGCGTTTGAAGAAAAAAAAGAGTCTGAAGACACATATAAAAAATTATATGAAAGTTCAGATGATGCGATAATGATTTTGGATCCTAAAAAAGGAAGCTTTGTGGATGGTAATCCTGCAACATTTAAAATGTTTAATGTTGAATCTGTAGAAGAATTTATACAAATAAGTCCATGGGCTATTTCTCCTGAGAAACAACCTAATGGAAAAACCTCTCAAGATGAAGCAAAGAAAATGATGGATATTGCAATGAAGGAAGGCTCAAATGAATTTGACTGGGTTCACAAAAGATTAAATGGTGAAAACTTCAATGCAAGAGTTAGTCTGAATAAATTTGAATTAAAGGGTGAAGAGGTTCTACAAGCAAAAGTTAAAGATCTATCTCCTAAAAAATCAGAGAGGGTTGCAATAAAGAAAATTGTTGGTAAACCAGCGGTTAAGAAAGTTATTAAGAAGAAAGTTGTGCCTGTTAAGAAGGTTACAATTCCAATTAAAAAAGTTATTAGTAAACCCGTAGTGAAAAAAATAACTACCGTAACTAAACCTGCTATAAAGAAGACAGTTGCTAAAATTCCAACAGATGAGGAAGTAAAAAAGATTCTGGGGAAAAATAAATAAAATGAGTTTTATGGAATGGGCGCCTGAATTAAGTGTTGGTGTTAAGGAGATTGATGACCAACATAAAAAACTAGTGGAAATTATTAATAAAGCTAATGAAATTTCTTTAGAAAAAGAGAAAGGTTCAAAAGTATTAAATGAATTAATTGAATTTGTGCGAGTGCATTTTGGAACGGAAGAAAAATACTTCAAGCAAACTAATTATTTAGGTTCTGAAGAGCATATTTTGGAACATGCAAGATTAATTGAAAAAGTTCTTGAATTTAAAACAAAACACGAAGAAGGTAAATGCCCTTGTGATGAATTTTTAAAATTTCTTAAGAAATGGGTTGAGAATCATTTGAAAATAATGGATCGCAAGTATGTTGAAACATTTAAGGAATACGGATTAAAATAAAATGGCAAATAAAATAAGCTTAGATATAGAGAAAGAAGAAATGAAGTTGAATGAAAAGTTTCAGAAAGAAATTTCTTTGGAAGAAGTTAAGGGAAAACTTGTTGACGAAAAGAAAAAGGTTATTGGAGAATCTGTTAAGAAGAAACAAGATATTGTTGAAACTGTTTCTGAAGAAAAAACTAGAGGTAGGAATGTCTTTGCTGGAGAAGATAAGTTAATTGTTAAATTGAAAAAAGAGCATGAAAAGATACTTTTTTTGGCAAAAAACCTTAATTCTTTTTTGGAAGATAAAGCAATTTCTAAAACTAATTGTATGCTCTCTCTGTTAGGTCTTAAGAACATATTAGAAAAACACCTTGCCGTTGAAGATGATGAACTTTATCCTGCTTTGGAAAAATCAAAAGATGCTAAAACTAGAAAAGTAGGGAAAAAGTTTTCTAAGGAAATGTTAGGAATATCTAAAACTGCATTTGATTTTTTGAATAAATATTCTGAATTAAAAGATTCAATGCTTGAAAAAAATAAAAAATTTAAAGAGGAGTTGCGAGTAATACTAGAGGTTGTTGGTAAAAGAATAAAAGCTGAAGAGGAGATTCTTTTTCCAGCATATCTTAAAAAACCTTTAACAACAGTTGCGGAAAAGGAAGCTGTGTCTGAAGGAAAAATGAAGGAAGAATCAGTTATTGAAAAAGAATCAACTGAAATAGAAGAATCTCAACCAAAGGATGGAAATCCAGATTTATCCAAGATTGCATCTGAAGTTAAAGCAGAAATGATTTCTGATCAGAAAAAAGGGACCGAAAATGTTCCAGAATTAGGAAAGAAAAAACTTTCTAAAAAAGATGGAAAGAAATATATTGTTACGGGAATACCGGGTTTTGATGATCTTCTTGAGAAAGGAATTCCTGCGGGAAACTCTTTAATCGTTGCTGGAGGAGCGGGAAGTGGTAAGACAATAATGTGTTTGCAAACTTTAGTAAATAAGGCTAAAGAAGGGAAGAAAGGATTGTACATGACTCTTGAAGAGAGAGAGGATCGTTTAATTCAACATATGGAAGACTTTAATTGGCCCGCTAAAGAATTAGTTAAGAAAGGAAAAATTAAAATTGTTAGAATGAATCCTTTTGAAATTACTAGAAATGTTGATGCTTTACTTGCACAACAAAAAGGAGAATTACTAATTGAGGTCGACCCTATGATTCTTCCTAAAGGATTTAAACCAGACTTTATAGTTATTGATTCATTGACTGCAATTGCTTCTGCCTTTACGGGTAAAGATGAGAGTTATAGAATTTATATCGAACAATTATTTAGGTTTCTAGAAAAAACAGATGCTACTAGTTTCTTAATTACAGAAACTGAACAAATACCTAAAATCTTTAGTAAGGCGGGTGTTGAGGAGTTTTTAGCGGATGGAGTTATTGTTTTGTATAATTTGAAACACGGGAATGTCAGGGAGAATGCTTTGGAAATCCTGAAATTAAGGGGTGCCGCTCATCAAAAGAAAATCGTTGCTATGCAAATAACTGGAGAGGGTGTTGTGGTCTATCCTGAACAAGAAGTATTTTCAGATATGGATTAAACTTCTTTAATTTTCTAGATGGGTTAGCGTATCAATTAAAAGAGGACTATGAGAAAGATATTATTGCTAGTTGTTGGAATGTTATTTCTACTTAGCTTTGCTAGTGCAGCTGCGACTGAAACTTGTTATGCTGTTCATGGAGCCTATGAATCCATAGCAAACCATGGTGATGCTAGAACTTTTGATAATGTTACTTTTGCCATAAGCGATACGGCTAATCTTCTTAAGTCAGAGTATAAATGGAAGGGGGATGGCGGGGGTTATGAAACATCTCCTTCAAATAATAATTGGAATGTTTTTAATGATAAAACTAGTGGAGATGAAAGTTATTTCTTTATGGATGCTTATTCAAACCCCACTAAAATTAGTGGGACAGTGTATGTTAGTGCTGAATCTAAAGATAAATTGAGTGGCGGTCAATTTAACTGGACGCTATATGAATATGATCCAAGTGATGGGAGTATTGTCTATACTTTGGGTAGTCAAATTTGGGATGGAACTGGAGCAGATGATCCTATTGATTCTCAATTAAGTATTTCAGACCATGTTGTTAGTGTAGGAAATAGGTTGATGGTAAAGGTTACAGGAAAACTAGATGATTACACAACATTTACTACAAAAAATGATGAGCTTAAGTTTAAAATTGATGAGGCTGGAGCGGAAACAGCTACAACTATAACAACAAATCATTGTAGCAACATTCATGGTACCTATAAGTCTTTTTTTGTTATGGCAATAACTGAAGAGATAGTATCTCCTCCTATAATTACAAATGTCACTGTTTCAGCCACTACAATTAAAGGAGGAAATGTACTTACGGTTTATGCTAATACTACTAGTAACGGTGTTAATGATACAGATTTAGATACGTTGCAATTATTTTGTGATGGGGGTTCTACTCCAACTTCAGTAAATACAAATTGTACTGGAGGGTCAACTTTAGATTCGACATATCCTTATGCTCTGACATGTGCTTTTGCTACTTCTGTAACAAGTGTTGATAATTTTGAATATTGTAGACTATATGATGGCTCATTGTACTCCGAAGTTGTCACTTTAAATTATACTACCGATTCTACTTCTCCAATTTTAACCCTTGACAGCGTGGCAGGAGATATTACTGCTAGTTATTATGATCTTTCTAACGACGGTTTAACAGAAATTAATGCTACTGGTGAAGCTAACATGACCTGTAGATGGTCCTCTACGGATTTAAGTTATGATTCAATGAGCAATGCTTGTACAATTGATGGGACAACAGCTAATTGTAATGCTAATGATGTGGCGTCCCAAGGATTTACTACAAGATATATTGCTTGTCAGGACCAGTACGGAAATAAAAATAGCGCGGCAAACAATTTGGAGGTTAGTTTCTTTTTAGATTACGCTGCTCCTTCTACTTCGGATGACTCTTCTTCAGCAATTGTTGCACCAGATTATACGGTAACTATTAATGAAGCCGATGTTGTGGATTCTGATCCAACCACCCTTTATTGTACAGATATTTTAGGAGTATGTGTTCCTTCATTTAGTATTGATGATCTGGGAACAATTATCTTTACTTCTGCTAATAGAGGAATAAACTATTTGAGATATAGATCTAGCGATGATGCGGGAAATATCCAAGCTGTTCAGAACAAAACAATTAACCTTAATCAATTACCTGTTTTCACTAGTGCTTCGGATAATGTGACAACAATTGGTGGAGGAGAAATGGTAAATATTACTAGTATTTCTAACGATGCTGATTCCCAAGACTTAACCATGTGGGTTTGTGATTCTACTTCAGTTAGCCCTTCAGGTTGTGGTGGAACAGAATATTGTAACGCTACAAATAGTAATAATCTTACTTGTTCTTTTACCTCTGAATCTGATTCAGCTTCGCATACCTGGTACGCATTTTTGTATGATGCTCTTGGTGAAATGTCTGCAGCTAATGCTACTGGAAGTTATACAACAGATGTGACAAGCCCAGGAATAACTCTAATTACTCCTACAAACGACTCTAC
>Ga0209249_1003109_pt1 | contig 12335 bp, 7 predicted proteins | sample SaaInlV_200m_DNA_4_FD_184653 | JGI IMG/M metagenome (GOLD analysis project Ga0209249, IMG submission 184653) | Marine microbial communities from expanding oxygen minimum zones in the Saanich Inlet - SI037_S3LV_200m_DNA (SPAdes) (version 2) | ecosystem: Environmental > Aquatic > Marine >...
AAAATCAATGTAAAGATTATTTCTTTTGATCTTGAAAAAGAAAGAGTTTCTCTTGGTATGAAACAACTGACCGATGATCCATGGTCAGTTGCTGCAGAAAAATATGCCATTGGCACACGAGTAGCTGGAAAGGTTGTCAGTTTAACTGATTACGGCGCTTTTATTGAATTAGAAGAAGGTGTTGAAGGTTTAATCCATGTTTCCGAAATGTCATGGACAAGAAAAATACGGCACCCTTCAAAAATGGTCTCCACAGGTGAAATAGTAGATGCCGTTGTTCTAGATATAATGCCTGATAACAGGCGCATCTCTCTTGGAATGAAACAGATAGTTCCAAATCCTTGGGAAGTAATAAGTGACAAATACCCTGTGGGCACAATAATCGAAGGCAAGATTAAAAACATAACCGATTTCGGTCTTTTTCTTGGAATTGATGATGATATTGACGGGCTTGTTCATATTTCTGACATTTCCTGGACAAAAAGAATTAAACATCCTTCAGAGGTGTACAAGAAAGGTGATGTTCTCCAGGCAAAAGTTCTAGATATTGACAAGGGAAGTGAAAGATTCTCTCTTGGTGTAAAGCAGCTTGAACCAGATCCCTGGGAAAGTGTAAAAGAACGCTATGCCGTCGGTAAAGAAATATCAGGAACTGTAACTAATGTAACCGACTTTGGTGTTTTTGTCGAACTTGAAGAGGGGATAGAAGGCCTTATTCATGTTTCCGAAATCAGCAAGGAAAAAATCAAAACTCCTGTTGGACAATATAATATTAGCGACGAAATCACAGCCAAGGTAATGAATGTCAATACTACTGAAAGAAGAATCGGTCTTTCAATCAAACGCCTTGAAATGGATGATAATCAGGCCATGTTGAAAGAATATGTAAACAACATGAAACCTGCAAGATCATCATTTGGTGAAATACTCCGTGACAACCTACAGGAAAAAATAATCAGCGATGAAGCAGCAACTGCTCCTGAAATGCCAATTGATTCTTCAGAAAAAAAAGAAGAACCTGAGGTCTCCCCAGAAGTCGAAACAGAAACTGCTCCTGAAATGCCAATTGAGTCTTCAGAAACAAAAGAAGAACCTGAAACATCTCCAGAAGTTGAAACAGAAGCTGCCCCTGAAATACCAATTGAGTCTTCAGAAACAAAAGAAGAACCTGAAATATCTCCTGAAGTTGAAACAGAAACTGCCCCTGAAATACCAATTGAGTCTTCAGAAGCAATCGACGAACCTGTTGAAAAAAAAGCGGATGAAGATACAGACGCAGAGGCCGTGGAAAAAGCTGAATAGTAATAGCAAAATCAGTTTTTTTGCGTAAAACTTATAATTATACATTTTTCATGGGCCGGAAATCATTATCATGATTTCCGGCCCAACAAACTTTTTTATATATAGTTTTCATTGTCACTCCGTTAAATAATCAAAAATACTTGACCTATTTTAAATATGTTTTTCTTACTTTAAGAAGAATTTAACAACAAGGTCCGCCGGATGCGGATCATACACTCATAAACCCCCAAATACCTGGAGGTAAATTATGTTTTCCCGAAGACATCCACACCTCTTTTTTATCCTTACATTTTTTGCGATTTTTTTCGGCGGAATTATAACACTGTCAGTTATATTTTCAATTGGTGGAAAAAGTCATGAATTCATATCTGGCGACAAAATCGGAATAATTGAACTTACAGGTGTTATAACCAACTCAAAAGAAATAATCAGTGATCTCAAAACATTCAGTGATGATAATTCTATTAAAGCAATTGTTTTAAGAATTGATTCTCCAGGTGGGGGTGTGGCACCTTCCCAGGAAATTTTCCGGGAAATCAGAAAAACCATAAAAACAAAAAAAGTTATTGCTTCAATGGGTTCAGTTGCAGCTTCCGGAGGATATTATGTGGCTTCAGCTACGAGCGGTATTATTGCAAATCCGGGTACAATTACAGGAAGTATCGGAGTAATAATGGGGTATACTGATTTTCAAGAAATCTTCAATAAAATAGGTCTAAAATCTATAATAATAAAAAGCGGTGATTATAAAGATCTTGGATCACCTGCACGAAAAATGACAGAAAAAGAAAAGGAGTTTCTTCAGCAGTTTGTAGATAAAATACACATACAATTTGTAAAAGACGTATCATCCGGAAGAAATATGGATATTGAAAAGATAAAATCGCTTGCAGACGGGCGTATCTTTACAGGTGAAGAGGCAAAAGAACTTGAACTGGTAGACAGACTGGGTAACCTGCAGGATGCTATTGAATGGGCTGGCAAAATGGTAGGTATTGAGGGTAAAATAAATTTTACTTACCCCAAAAGAGTAAAATATTCATTTCTAAAAGAGCTAGTCGAATCATCTATATATAATCTGTCGAATCATCTTATCAATCCCTCTTTTACTGCAGACTATATTTATCGTCCCGGTAAGTAATATATAATAACTCAAATATATATCAGATTTAAAACATTTCCTTAATGAACAAGAACTTGAAGAATGTTCTGGTTTATCACAAACCCGGCTACCACTCAAAAAAACTTACATCTCCTGAGCCTTTTCGAATAACTTCAGGCTCATCATTGATAAGTGAAATCACGCTTGATGGTTCATCGGGTACCGGCCCCCCGTCAATCACAAGGTCAATTCTTGATCCGTAATAGTCATTTATTAAGGATGGATCATGAATAATTGTACCGTCAGGCATGGTTGCACTCGTTGATATTATTGAATTTGACAGTTCATCTACAAGTTCTATGCAAATAGAATTATCCGGTACACGTATCCCTGCGGTTTTACGCTTTGTAAGCATGATCTTGGGAACCATTTTTGACCCTTCAAGAATAAATGTATACGGCCCGGGCAAAAGACGCTTCATGGTTTTGTATGCATAGTTTGAAACCTTTGCATACATACTTATATTTTTCAGGCTATCACAAATAAAACTGAAAGGTTTGTTCTTATCACGTTGTTTTAAAAGGTAAATTTTCTCAATAGCTTTCTTATTCATTATATCACAGCCTATCCCGTAGTATGTATCTGTGGGATAGGCAATTATTCCACCGCTTTTGAGGATATCGACAGCCTTGCCAATCAATCTTTTCTGGGGATTATGAGGATTTATTTTTATAATCATAACAAAATTATTATACTTAAAAGTACAAAATATTAGAATATTAATTATTAATTATATGCGCTTATTATGTTTAAATAACGCTTGAACTAAATTATCTTGTAATAACTGGCATTTATTTTATTACGTCTATAAACATATTGTCAAGCAACCAAAATAAGGATTGCCAAAGTTACAACCATTTGTTAATCAGAACGTCAAATAAAGTTTATTTTCGGTTTCAAAATTCAATGATCATAGCGAAGCCGTTTTAATAATAATTACAATTGATCTTAGAAAAATGTTCCCCTTTTTCAGCTTGATTTAAATTCAAAAAAAGGCAATCCCCAAAACGGGATACAAAACCTGGCAAAGAGATTAAACAAAACAGAACGTTTTTCAAGGGTCTAAAAATCTTAAAGCTGGTAAAAAAGTTTTTTAAACAATACACAAAAATGACCTTCTGGAGGATGCTTCATGAAAAATATACCACCCGCCGACGCTTATTCCTTTGATGATGTCTTATTGCTTCCGAACTATTCGGATGTTTTGCCGAAAGACACAAATACAAGTACTAAATTAACAAAGAATATTAAATTAAACATTCCAATTGTCAGTGCATCTATGGATACTGTTACAGAATCCCGAGCATCAATAAGTATGGCCCGCTCAGGGGGAATAGGGTTTATCCACCGTAACATGAGTGTCAAGAGCCAGGCAATTGAAGTTGATAAGGTAAAAAAATCTGAAAGCGGAATGATTGTTGATCCTATAACTGCTCATCCTGATATGCTTATAGGCGAAGTATTGAAACTGATGAAAGATTATCGAATTTCCGGCGTTCCGGTAACTTTAAAAAATCAGCTTGTAGGCATAGTAACAAATAGAGACCTCAGGTTTGAGAGTAACCTTGACAGAAAAGTCTCTGAGGTTATGACCCATGAAAACCTTGTTACTGTTTCTGAAGGTATTACTCTTGAAGAATCAAAAACTTTATTACACAAGCACAGAATTGAAAAGCTCCTTGTTGTGGGTTCTAAAAATCGACTTAAAGGAATGATAACTATCAAGGACCTTGAAAAAATAAAAAAATATCCTAACGCCTGTAAAGATGAAATGGGCAGACTAAGAACAGGCGCGGCTGTTGGTGTCGGACCTGATATGCTGGAACGCGCAGAAGCGCTTCTTAAAGTTGGTGCAGACGTCATTTTAATCGACACATCTCATGGCCATTCGAAAAATGTAATTAATTCTATAGAAATGTTAAAAACCACATTCAGCAATATTGAACTTGTTGCCGGGAATGTAGGTACAGCCAAAGGAGCTGAAGAGCTCATCAATGCCGGTGTAGATGCAGTTAAAATAGGAATTGGCCCTGGATCTATATGCACAACCCGTATTGTTGCAGGAGTAGGAGTGCCCCAGATAACAGCTATTATGAACTGCAAGTCAATCTCTAATAAAACAGGTGTGCCTCTTATTGCTGATGGCGGCGTCAAGTTTTCAGGGGATGTCACTAAGGCAATAGGTGCGGGAGCACATACAGTAATGATAGGCGGCCTTTTTGCAGGAACTGAAGAAAGCCCGGGCGAAACAATTCTTTACCAGGGACGTACATACAAGGTATACAGGGGTATGGGTTCTGTTGAGGCCATGAAAAAAGGAAGTAAAGATAGATATTATCAGGGCGAAGACGCAGAAGACGACAAGCTTGTCCCTGAAGGAATAGTCGGACGAGTTCCTTACAGTGGAACTATTTCTGAAAATGTTTTCCAGCTTGTAGGCGGATTGAAAGCAGGTATGGGATACGTTGGAAGCAGAACAATTGAAGAGCTTCGAGAAAAAGCACGTTTCACACGCATTAGTGCTGCAGGAATGCGTGAAAGCCATGTTCACGATGTAATTATTACAAAAGAAGCACCAAATTACAGGATAGATTAACAATGATGGCGTCGTAAAAAGTCTCCATCTACTGCGTTATAGCGGATGATCAGAAGTTTGACATACTACAGGTATGCATTCACTCCTGATCAACCGCTATGCCTTGTATATGAAGATTTCTACTTAGCCAGCATTTATACTTTTTACGAGTTCATCAACAATAACCTATCTCAAAAAGTACAGATCGAGTTCGTGGGCAAGATATCTGCAGATGAAAAAGCACAGCATATAGTTAGTATGCGGGTATTTTGAATGAGCAGATAACACAACAACAGGACTATAGATGTGTTTTTTAGATAGGTTAAAGTCAAAAACATCTGGTTAATATATGTCTTTAAATAAAGCGGACTTTATTCATCTTCATGTTCACACCCAATACAGTCTTCTTGATGGAGCAATAAGACTCGACCCTCTGCTGGAACGGGCAAAAGAATTTGGCATGGATTCAGTGGCGGTAACCGATCACGGTACAATGTTCGGATCTGTCGAGTTTTATGAGAAATCACTGAAAGCTGGTATAAAGCCGATAATTGGATGTGAATGTTATGTTGCACCCCGAACCATTAATGACAAGACATCACTTGACAGGCAGGGTCTTTCTCACCTTGTATTACTGGCCGAGAATCAGGAAGGCTACAAAAATCTATGCAGACTTGCATCAATTGGCCAGCTTGAAGGCTTCTATTATAGACCGCGCATTGACAAGGAAATTCTTCGGAAATACAGTAAAGGACTAATCGGCCTGACAGCATGCCTTCATGGTGAAATCCCCACCCTTCTTAAACAAAACAACACGAAGAAAGCCGATAACGTCGCAGAATTCTACCTTGATCTGTTTGGAGAAAATAACTTTTTCCTTGAGATTCAAAACAACAACATTGATATACAGGAAAAAGTAAATCAGGGTTTGATAGATATGAGCAGTAGGCTTTCAATCCCTCTTGTCGCCACAAATGACTGTCACTATCTTGATAAAGAAGATGCCAGTGCTCATGAGCTCCTTTTATGCATTCAAACCCAGACAACCATTAATGACCCTAATCGATTCAAATTTAGCACAGACCAGCTTTATTTTAAATCACCTGAAAATATGAAAGCAGCTTTTGGGAACGTGCCGGAGTCATTAAGAAATACTGTTGATATTGCTGAAAGGTGTAATATCGAGTTTGATTTCAATACATACCATTTCCCGAAATATGATGCTAACTCAGAACTTACGGCAGACGATATTTTTGATAAAAAAGTCCGGGAAGGGTTTGAAAAACGGATGTCGTATCTCACAAATATAAATCCGGATATTGACCGTCAACTATATCTTGACCGCCTTGAATATGAAACCCGCACTATCAAAGAGATGGGGTTCCCGGGATATTTTCTTATTGTTGCCGATTTCATCCAATATGCAAAGGATAATAAAATTCCGGTCGGTCCCGGAAGAGGATCAGCTGCTGGAAGCATTGTGGCATACTCTATGGGTATCACCGACCTGGATCCTATAGAACATGGGTTGATCTTTGAGCGTTTTCTGAATCCCGCCCGAAAAAGTATGCCTGATATTGATGTCGATTTCTGCATAAACGGAAGAGAGAAGGTTTTTAATTATGTTGTTGAAAGATACGGTGGTGGTGATTACGTTGCCCAGATTATTACTTTTGGAAAACTTAAAACAAAGGCTGTAATCAGGGATGTTGGAAGGGCTCTTGATATACCCTTACGTGAAGTAGACGCCATATGTAAGTTGGTGCCGGATGTATTAAATATCGGCCTTGATGACGCGATTAAAATGGAACCGAAGCTTAAGGAGTTGGAGGAAGAAAAACCTGAAATCACCGAACTCATGAAAATAAGCCGTGTTCTTGAAGGGCTCCCACGACATGCATCAACTCATGCAGCCGGTGTTGTAATCGGTGACAAAAAACTTGTTGAATATTTGCCGTTATTTAAAGGTAAAAACGATGAAGTAGTAACCCAGTTTGATATGAAACGGGTCGAACAAATAGGGCTCGTAAAATTTGATTTTCTTGGTTTAAGGAACCTGACAGTTATCGACAAGGCTCTTCATCTCATTGAGGGACAGGGCAAATTACCCCCTGACCTCCTTAATCTTGACATGAATGATGATGCAACATTCAAACTTTTAGGACAGGGTGATACCATAGGAGTTTTTCAGCTTGAAAGCTCTGGGATGAAAGACCTACTTGTAAAATTGAAACCGGAAAATTTTGGCGATGTCACAGCCCTGGTCGCACTCTACCGCCCTGGACCTATGGGAAGCGGAATGGTAGACGATTTTGTTGAAAGAAAACACGGCAGAAAATCTGTTGAATATACTGTTCCTGAGCTTGAAGACATACTGAATGAAACATACGGAGTTATTTTGTATCAGGAGCAGGTAATGAAAATTGCCGGTTCTCTTGCAAAATATTCCATGGCCGAAGCCGATGACCTTCGGAAGGCAATGGGGAAAAAAATTGCCGAAGTTATGGCAAAACATAGAAAACGTTTTATGACAGGTTCAGCTGACAACAACATACCGGCTGACAAGGCAAAAACCATATTTGACCAGATGGAAAAATTTGGTGGTTATGGTTTCAACAAGTCCCATAGTGCTGCATATGCTCTTATAGCATATCAAACAGCTTATCTAAAAGCCCATTATCCAATCGAATTCATGGCAGCTCTTTTAACAAGTGAGATGAATTCCATTGACGGAATAGTAAAATTCATTGCTGAATGCCGAAGTCACTCCATAGAGGTACTTCCTCCTAATATAAATGAAAGTAAAAAAGAGTTCACAGTAAACGATACGAAAATTAGATTCGGGCTTCTAGCAGTCAAGAATGTTGGTGAAGGAGCAATAGATTCCATACTTGAAATAATAAAAGACGGGAAATTCACTTCCATTTATGATTTTTGCGAACGTGTAAACCTGAGAAAGGTTAACAAAAGAGTTCTTGAAAGCCTAATAAAATGCGGAGCCTTTGATTCGCTTGGACATAACAGGTCAGAAATGATGGTTGTTCTGGAAGATGCTCTTGATTTTGGCCAAAGAATCCAGAAAGAAAAAGCTGATCCCCAGATGGGGCTTTTTGATATGAACACCGACAAGGATGAGACCCTGAACTATCCGCCCATACCGGAAATTGAAGAATGGGACTCGAATCAGCTTTTAACATTCGAAAAAGAATCCCTTGGTTTCTATATCTCAGGCCATCCACTTGATCGTTATAGTGAAATTATTGACAAGTTCACAAATGTTAATACACTATCAATAGCAGATATTACTAAAGATTCTGCAGTCAGAATCGGTGGTATAATAAGGGGAACAAAAAACCATATGACAAAGAAAGGTGACATGATGGCTTTTACCACCGTTGAAGATATGCACGGAGGTATTGAAACCGTCATTTTCCCTTCTGTTTATCCCGAATACAGCCATTTACTGATAGAAGATACCCCGGTCCTAATACAAGGCAAAGCACAGGTTGAAGAAAATTCAGTCAAAATACTTGCCGATATGATAGTACCGGTGGAAAAGGCTGAAGAGATATGGACAGCCGACATTCATCTGCACTTTGATACAACAAAAATCGAAAAAGAAATATTATACAAAATTAAGGATATATTTAAAAAACATAGCGGCACCGCCAGTGTATATATACATATTATGATTCCCGGGAAGTCAGAGATAGTAATTCAACTCCCTGAAACCATGAATCTTAAAGCCGGCTCTGCACTGACCCATGAAATCAATCAGCTTGCAGGGTACAAAATTGTAGAGACTACCTGTAAAACCATAGTTATTGCCCAACAACCACGAAAATTCAGAGGAAAGAATAATCATTATGAAAGTACCTTTACTTGACCTTAAAGCCCAGTATAAAACCATTAAGAAAGAGATCCTTAAAAAAACTGAAGAGATCTATGAAAGCCAGTATTTTATCCTGGGTCCAAATGTAACTGACCTTGAAAAAGATATTGCGGCATACTGTAATACAAAACATGCATTAGGAGTCTCTTCAGGGACAGATGCTTTGCTGATTTCACTTTTGACAGCAGATATCGGCCCGGGAGACCTTGTTCTGACAACACCTTATACCTTCTTTGCAACTATAGGCTCAATTTCCCGAACAGGTGCAACACCAGTATTTTCAGATATTGACAAGGGCACATTTAACATATCACCTGAGAAATTACAAAAAACAATCGACAGCATGTCTGAAACAGATTTATCTAATCTAAAGGCAATTATGCCTGTTCATCTTTATGGTCAGTGCGCAGATATGGATCCAATCTGTGAAATCGCTGAAAAGTATAATCTGGTTATTATTGAGGATGCGGCCCAGGCTATCGGTTCCGAGTACAAAGGGAAACGCGCGGGTTCAATCGGTGATTTCGGATGTTTTTCATTTTTCCCTTCTAAAAATCTCGGGGCATTTGGTGATGGCGGCATCGTAACAGCAAATTCAGATCACAATATTGAAAAACTTCGTAAACTGAGAAATCATGGATCCCATCCAAAATACTATCATAAAATGATTGGTGGAAATTTCAGGCTGGATGCCCTACAGGCAGCTATTGTTTCGATCAAACTTAAATATCTTGACACCTGGACAAAAAGCCGCCAGGAAAATGCTGGTAAATACAGAGAGCTATTTAATAACGCCGGCCTGGACACCGCTATCAGCCTTCCAGTTGAACGGGAAGACCGGCACATATACAACCAGTTCATAATATCAATTCCATCAAAACGTGATGAACTGAGAGAGTTTCTGACTGATGCCGGAATTGGTGTCGAGATATATTATCCTGTTCCCATGCATCTCCAGGAATGCTTCAAAGAGCTTAATTACGAAAAAGGAGATATGCCGGTTGCAGAGCATGCTGCCCTTCATACACTGGCTCTTCCAATATACCCCGAACTTACCGAAGATCAACTGGAATATGTGGTAAATAAGATAAAAGAATTTTATTCAAAATAGCGTTAAAAGAAATTGGAACAAATTTTAATAGTGAAGGGTGTCCTGATTAAGGTATTATTGCGATTCAAAAGTTTATATTTTTAACAGTTTGAGGAAGTTTTTCCCAGACATGTTTATAGGTTTTTGAGCTATTCAAAAGATCAACGACGATAGGTAACGGATCAGACCAAATTCCAGGGATATCTGCTTCTCCATCAAGCCTGATATTAAATGCAATTTGCTCTATGGGAGGCAAAAACTGGGCGTTAATTCCCTTCCTGTTCCCCCTAGGGTCCATTCTATACCACCCGGTTTCAGGAAGAAAAGCGGCTGCAAGACCGTGGAGTGTATAAGGGGGACCATTATCATCACGACTTAGCTTTTGATAGCATAAACCGGCATGAATCGATTGTGCCCTCAGGAGTGCAACAAGCAGATGGCTTTTTGAGAAACAAAAGCCTGTACCATGTTTAAGGACATCGGATGATTTACAAGTCACCGGGTTCAGGCTAAAATCATAACTGTGTTTTATTTCATCCCTTACCCACTCAAAACAGTTCTTTACTATAGCACCTGTTTTTTTATCATCTCCGGCCAGCCCTTTTGCCTTGTCTAATATTGCTGGGTGCTTCCAGTCAATAACTTCTGTCGATTTTAAATATTTTTCCATAATGTATATAGTGCCTGAACGAAAACTCAATATTTTTTCCAAGTTCAAGGCGGAACCTAAATTTTAACCGCAAGCATACATTGAGTATTCTGAGGATTAAGATTTTGGTTCCAACGCCGAAATTGGGAAAGTAAGGGGTTTTCGTTCAGGTACTATATATTTAGTGTCCATCCAGAAATGAGGATTTTTGTTCAAGATCAAGGCATGCGAAAAAAATAACCACAGGCATATGTTTGATATTCCGAGGATTATTTTTTGAGCATAACGAAGATATTGGGCAAAAAGACCATTTCTGGATGGGCACTATTTAACTATAGTTGCTTTATCAGTTCGCTCCATCCAGTTTGTTACCGATTTGTGTTCCCCAAGGATTTCCCGGCCTTCTATGGTATCATTAATACAGGAAAGCTGGGAGATTACACCTATATCTGCCAGTGTTATTGAATTTCCCACAAGCCAGTCCCTGTCACAAAGATAATCAGATATAGCTCTTGCATGGCGCTTTACATCATTGAGAACATTTTCAAGCGATTTTTTCCCAACACCCTGATTCCCGATTACAAATTTCATCATCTTTGGAACTACGGGTTTCATCATGATCTTTACAGTTTTACTGTCAGCATGCATTAATTTTGGTATGGTAACCTCAGCATTATGAGGCAGAGTAAAACGAAGATACATTTCATAGAAATAAAGGCTCTCATCAGCCCAGTCTTCAAAAAAGTGAACAAGTGCCCGAGCTGAATTGTCATCAGGTAAAATCGGTTTTTCAGGAAATTTTTCTTCAAGGTAATATGCTATATCAGTGGAATCACATACTACCTTACCATCATGTTCAATAAAAGGTAGTTTTCCGGCAGGATTCTTTTTCTTAATACCTCCCATTTTTGCTATTGTCACTTCCTGGACCTGGTAATCAATTTTCTTATAATTCATTATTCTTCTGATCTTATCACAATACGGAGATATCTGGAACTGATGTAAAATTATCATGACTCGCCCCTCACATTATATGGTAGATTACATACATAAATTTTCATTTCCCAAAAGTTAAAACAGGTTTTACATAAAGGTCTGTTTGCGTATTATTGTAAATTAACATTTATTATTATTCACCAAATTAATGTTAAATATTTTCTTTATTATAGTTCATGGTTTTCTGACAGAGTGCCAGTATAATTTATAGACCGTTTTAACTTTATCATATTAATCTCATGATTTTCCCATCATTTCCTGTAAATAGTCAATAGCTGTTATTAACGGCAGGTTGTAATTCATATTATTAATAAAAACATGTGATAAATACTTTTTTTCTATACCTTAAGATCCGAAGGGTAATAATAGAACCCATCTTTAAAAAACATATATCGAACTAAAGCTTTGCTATCTGAGGATTCAAAATGCTCACATACTACCTGAATGCTGTGCTTTCTTATAAACATATGCCTTGCCCTTGGCCCAATCTTTTTTTAAGATGTGTACTAATTAAATATCAGAATTTACAAACCGGGTTATACCAAGTTATAAATGAAAAATTCAGTGAAATATTTTAATATTTTTAATAAAATCAATACTTGAAAAGCCATAACAAACTATGGCACATACAGTATGATTTTGAAAAACACTAACGAAGATGAACTAAAA
>Ga0209249_1003119_pt1 | contig 12323 bp, 5 predicted proteins | sample SaaInlV_200m_DNA_4_FD_184653 | JGI IMG/M metagenome (GOLD analysis project Ga0209249, IMG submission 184653) | Marine microbial communities from expanding oxygen minimum zones in the Saanich Inlet - SI037_S3LV_200m_DNA (SPAdes) (version 2) | ecosystem: Environmental > Aquatic > Marine >...
TGGCCCCTTATTCACTACAATGGGAGGCAATAAAACATGCCAAAGCAGAGGGCTGCACTTCTTATGACCTACTTGGCATTGCACCACCTGATTCTGTTAACCATCCTTGGAAAGGTATTACATCATTTAAAGAAAAATTCGGTGGAGAAATTAAGATCTATCCACCAGAAATGCGGATTAGATTTAGGCCGATTAGCATGTTGTTATTATCGATTAAGAGGAAGATGTTTTAAAAGAAAGCTTTAAGCTTTAAGCTGTGAGCTTTAAGTAAAATTAATCAATGGGTAACATTTATATTAGATAAACTTATGATAAATGATTCTATGCACCTTCTTCTCCCAGTGGGAGAAGAAAGAGATGAGGGGGTAAACAGTTCAGTTACATAGAATATTCATTCTGTTTTAGGGGATTTAATTTAAATATAGCTTTTCTTTGTGATCACCCCCTCACCCTAACCCTCTCCCGTCGGGAGAGGGGAGACCAACTCCAATCTTATTTTTGTATAACCATTAATATTTTAAATAAATCCAATAAAACCATTATTCTAGACACCCTCTCCCCTAGGGAGAGGGCAGGCCTGCCTACCGGCAGGCAGGGAGAGGGGGTTTATGATTAATGTAATAAACTACTCAGTAAGCTTTGGAATAACAGATTTATAAATATAGGATTTCACAAATCTCCATTACCCAATCATAATAAGATATTTGAATTTCATACATATATTTAGTCCCCTCTCCCTAACCCTCCCACCGCTTGCCGTGGCGAAGCTTTAGCGAAGACTGGTCTGGGGAGGGGATGTTTTGTATATGTTTTGTTTTTAAATGAACACAATCCGATCTTCGCCTGCCAACCGTAGTCCGCGTAAGCGGCGAAGGTTGGACCTTCGACCTTTTTATATATAACAAAAAACCCCGCCATTTCTGGCGGGGTTCTTGCGACATTGTGTCTTTCTAAATAGATACTTTAGTAATCCGAAGATTAACCAGAGTAACTTGTAGATTTAACAGTTGTGTCTGATGACTCAATCCATGTGAAGGACTGTGTTGTGTCATCATTATCTATCCATGTGATATGACTATGTGTTGCAGAGCTTCCAACGTTGTACGTAGTACGTGACATTGAATTGAACTGCTGAATAGAAACTTGAAGTGTACTTGCATTACCATTTTCGGAATTGCTTGGGTTAGTAATATCTGCCTCTAAAACGAGGGTTATATCATCACCCTGCTCAATTGCTGTATCAATAGTAGATTCATTTTGCAAATCTCCACAGGAAACTACAAGAGCTCCTGTTGATACAGTGTTTGGTGTTGCTGACCCACCCTTGTAAGCAGTACATGTAATCTTGTTGCTATCAGCAGAATTTGCTGCGTTGTAGACCTTAAATGAATCAGAAGTAACAGTTACATTTGTAGCATTAACGTTAAAGATAACACCAGAAAGTACTGCATCATTTAACTGACCCTTTGAGTTGGAATGTGCTGCTGCTGAAAACTTAAATGCAGCAATTTCAGATGTCCCAACAGGAACAGCGGATCCGTCTGCTGCGTTGCTAGCATTTGTGATTGAAGTGATCTTAGCTAGAACAGTTACGTTCTTGCTACCAACAATTTTAGCATTTGTAGCATTTACAGATGTGCGTCCGATAAAGACTTCACCTTCTCCAAGGGAATCTCCATCATTTGCAGTTAGGTTGTTACTAGACTCATCACCGCGTGCACGTACTGCACCAGAACCGGTAGATTTGTTAGAAACAGCCTGTTTAGGAACAAAGAATTGAACAATTCCTGTAGATCCAGGGAGGTTAACAGCACCGCTTACGTCTGTTTTCATCTTTGGACGTACGATAACATCAACGTCTCCGCCTTCTTCTACAACAAGTTGTCTACTGTCCATACTTGCACAGAATGTTCTAACTGTTCCTTCTGCGATTGAAGTAAGAACATCATCGCTTCCACATCCACCATTGGTGGCTAGAGCGAATGGTGTAGATTCACCTGCTAGATAAAGTTCTAGTCTTTCAACAGATGTTGCGATAGAACCAGAAGATGTGAATTGTAGGTTTGTAACATCAATGTCTTCGTATCTTGCATTGAAGGACAAACGCATTACTTCTTCACCTAGGGTACCACCAAGTAATTGGCGATTTCTTGGAGTTGCGCTTTGGCTAACAAACAAGTCACCTTGGCTAACTAGCTTCCAGTTTTGTGAAGTTGTTGTTGTAACTATAATATCTGCTGCTGTAACAGAATTATGGAAAGAACCATTTAGTTTAATTCCAGAAATGTTACTACCATCATCTAGCTCTTCTGCTTCTAAGAAGTTCAAAGTTGTAGGTGATGAGCTAGTAGCAAATCTTAGCAAAATATCATCCCCTGTTAGGGTTGATGAAATATCACCACGAACTTCGAACACTACTGTGTCCTCAGCTGGGATAACGTATCCACCTTGTGCAAAATCTGCAAATGAAACTCTGCTTGTTTGTGATGCAACACCATCCTCTAGGATAGTATCTACTTCACTATCTCCATCGGTATCTACCCATAGAGCGTAGTTTTGTGCATCAACTAATGATCCAGACTCTGCTTCGAAGATAGCTTTTGTAAGTAGGATGCTTTCTGCTGATCCTGCTCTAGCTTCAAAACGAAGTAGTCTTACGCTTTCTGCGTTCTCTACTGCAGTATCGTCTGTTCCAATATTTTGGACAGCTACTGTTAGAGTTGCACTGGCAATATTGTGAAAGTTTCCTGCGATGTTACCTCTTGGGCGAACATCACCAACTTTATCACCTGTGCTTAGTCCTTCTATCTGCATTTGGTATGAAGTAGATTCAGCAATCAGGCCACCAAATGTACATCCTGTAGTGTTAGCTGTTAGAGCTGCACTAACTAAGATGTGAGTTGGCTCTCCACACATGTGGATCTTAAATTTGTCACCACTTGTTGGGTTTTTACCTGCACCATTGTCGATGAAATCGACACGGAACTCCCATTGCTCATCGCCTTTTACGATAAAGTCGTCAAAACGATAAACTTGGTATGTTCCTAATGTTGCACCGGCATTTAAACCTAAATCTGTAGTACCCGTTAGACGGACACCGTCGATTGTTCGGCCTGTTGTCATGTTTCGGATTTCTACATCTTCTAGTACTTCGTGAATATGATCATCAGTTCCAGTTAGAACCGAAGACAAATGTTGTCCTGAAGATGTTTGTCCTTGGATAGCTATGAATAAATCCTTAACATCGATGTCTTCTCCGCCTGTCTGGAACTCAATGTTCGCTAGAACGGCGTCGTTGTCATCTCTTGTGTAATCTTCTGTGGATGGTCCATCAATTCCTACTGTGAACTCACCAGCGTCGATTGTTACTGTGTCTGGCAATGTAGATGTTTCTGTTGGTAGGGAGATTTGTGAACCGTAAAGTTGACCGTTTACACCGTATCCGTATAGGGATCCAACTGCAAATAGGTCTGAACTTTCTTCGAAGTGCATGATCATAGAGTCGCTTGCTCCTCCGACAACGTCAGAGACAATTTCGAGTGTGATCTTGTCACCTTCTAGAACTGTGAATGGAGGATCGAACACGAGTGTTACGAAGTCTCCTACAGTTTGAGTAACAGTGTTAGTTAGAACTGTTCCGTCTGTTCGGCGAACTGCGAGATTTACGAAGTCACCGTCAGAAGCGGAGCTGTTCTGTTCTAATGTCATTGAGTAGAAAGTTTGGTCTTCTGTTGAATTAACAGCTACTTCGAACTTTCCGATAACTACTCCAACGTCACCTACTTCTACCTCATCTGGTGAGACAGTTCTGTAAGTTACAGAAACGATACCGCTTGTGATTGCTGCTACACGGAATCCGTTTCCTCGTACTGGGAAGTTACCTGCAACTTCTCTTGCGTTGCTTACGATATCGCTAGGTAGCTCAACAACAAGGTTGTGCTCACCTGAAACTGTTGCTGTGGAGACAAAGTCACCAACAACGTCAATTGTTACGGTTTCGCAAGGATCAACTACTAGAGGAGAGGAGAAACGCAAATCAGCTGTTTGATCTTCTGAGTCGATTGTGCGTTTGCGTGTTACACGTGCGCCATTGATGGCTGCGTATACACCTTGAATGTCAGCATTGCTTCCAAATCCCTCGTGAAGAATCGTTAGATTCTCTACTGTTACGGAATCTGTGCAAGAAGCTGTTAGATCTGTGGAGAGTAGAACTACTCCTACAGCACCTCTAGGTACTGTATCACCAACAGGGTTGCTTGCGGAAAGTGATGCTTCTAGTTCGCCATCACCGATAACGAGTGCTGAGTAGCCCTCGAAAGTCATAGCGTCTTCGAATGTAGCACCGTCTGCTGTCATCATGTCAGTTACAGATACTGTGTATGTGTGTCCTGGGTCCATTGGTTCGCCGAGTGTTAGCTCAACAACTGTGCTACTCATCAACTCTGCTGAGTCAACAGGTAGTTCGGAACCAGTAACAGCGTAGTTATCTGTGTCTTCTGCTGCAGCTTCGTCAAGATCGGAACCGAACTCAACTTCTACTGTAGTTGAAGATGTAGCAACTGCGTCTACGACGATTGCTCCAGTAACTTCGCCTCCTCCACAGTCAACACCGTATTGTAGATTCTGGTCAACGCGGTAAAGCATTACGACCATTTCTGCACGGTTCATGTTGTCGCCTGGGCGGACACGTCCTGTAGATTCATCACCTTGTAGGACACAGTAATCAGCAGCTGTCTGAATGACACCTGTGTACCATTGTCCAGATGGGTTATCTACAAAAGTTGCTGCGTCACCTGTTGATTCGAGCCCAAAGGCACGAACTAGAAGTGCTGCTGCTTCGGCGCGATTAATGTTTGCGCCTGGTCGAGCGTAGCAAGGTGTGCTGCCGTAACAGTCACCGTCACCACGTACCCAACCTTCTTTACCGGCTTCTTCTAGGTATGAATAATACCAAGCGCCGGCTGGTACATCTGTAAAGCTTGGAACAGCTGGTGAAGCGGAGAGAATTCCTCCGTTCAACTCAACGACCAACTTTACAAATTCCGCACGGTTAGCAGGTTCGCTACCGCGGAAACGTGATTGTGTGGAATCGAGGTAGCCAGCATCAACGAATGCGCTGACTGCGTCCTCGAACCAGACTCCTGCAGGGACGTCACCGTAAGCTGCGAATACACTACCCATTTGAGTTAGTGTGATAGCTGCAACGGAAACACCTGCAAAGGCTTTCTTCAGTCGAGAAAGATCCATATGTATGGTGGGGATAAATAAATATAAAAAAATTGATTGTGCATGGATGATGATTTTTTATGGGTTTTTGATTTAAACAAAGTGAGAAAAAGAACGAACACCTGTATTCCCGAAGCTCTTATGTTGAGAGATGAGCGTGCGCTATTGGCACCATCCTCTCCTTATATATAAAGAGTGAACACGAACAACAGGAATCATGGATGAACAGAATGTCTTCTTTTATTCGTACGAACACGACACTGCCATAAACAGTATGTGAAAATCTTGTCTCTGCGCCTCTCCTTATATAAGGAGTATTGCCAAGGCAAGTTGCCGATTTGTAAAAGATCGTATACAAGGACCTACTCACCAAGCAGTGTTCTGCACAGAACAGTGCCTTAAATGGAGAGTTAGATCAGCGAGGATACTAGAATCTGCGTCGTACGGACGCAAGTCCCCGCGTTAGATCCATGCGCCCGTATAAACGCATAATCCCGGTATTTGTTACAAGTGAACCTAAAATGCTTATTGCGATTCATTGCAAATTCTTGCACTCAATTCCCGATTCTCTTATCAGATATCCCATGAATCCTAGTATCTATCACCTTTTATGCCATTCTTATTTAAGGTTGCTTGTTTTCTATTTTATAGTGCCGTATACGTTATGGCGTAAATGAAAGTTATCAATTGGTATATATGACTACACATTTGTTTAGTATTGTTTGCAAATGGGACTAAGTTAACTGGCAGTTTTAGCCGCCTGTTAACTGTCAAAGGGCAAAGGTCAAACGTCAAAAAGTCTAGTCTCCAGTCCTTCGACTTTCGACTTTAGACCTTCGGCATCTATCAAAACCTACAATTCAACAACAATCTGCCCTTCACTCGTATCCTTAACCTCATATCCCAAGGCATGTATTTTATCACGCAAGCTATCTGACATCTCAAAATCTTTATTCCCTCTGGCTATTTTTCTATTCTCTACTAATTTAAGCACCTCTTCTGGAATTGATTTTTCTTGTTCTACTTCGAAACAACCAAACGTATTTTTTACTAGCTCTGAAAACTTTTTATATTGTCCTAGCTCGTTCTCTCTTCGGGAAAATGAGATAGCATCAAAGACTGTTGCAAGTGCCTCTGGAGTGTTTAAATCTGAGTCCATTGCAGAAACAAACGATTCTAGGCTCTGTGAAGATTTTTTGGATACAGATGTGCTCTCTTGCGCTTCATCGACCTCTTTCATCCATTCTAAAATTTTCCTCCTAGCTTTTTTGGCATCCCCTAGCCCTTTTTCGGCAAATTTGAGTGGCGTTCTATAATGCACTGATAGGAAATAGTACCTAATATCTAGTGCACTGAACCCCATTTCTTCTATGTCACTAAGCGTAAGAACATTACCCAAGCTCTTTGACATTTTTTTGTCACCCATATCTATCCTTCTTTTGTGTACCCACATTTTTACAAAAGGAGACGACCCATTTACAGATTCCGATTGAGCTATCTCACATTCATGATGAGGAAAAATATTATCTTCACCTCCTGTATGAATATCTATTTGATCACCAAGTAATGCCTTACTCATTGCAGAACATTCTATGTGCCATCCTGGGAACCCATCTGGATTACCTTCGCCGGGGCTGCTCCACCTAAGTATGTGGTTTTCATTTTTACCTGTGCAAAATTTCCACAATGCAAAATCTGCAGGACAATGCTTCTGCTCATTTACTTGAACGCGTGCTCCTGCACATAGTTTGTCGATAGAGTTACCAGAGAGCTGTCCGTATCGCTCAAATTTTTCTACATCAAAATAAATTCCATCATCTGTTACATATGCCTGTCCGTTATTAAGAAGTGCGTCCACCATCACTTTCATTTGATCTATGAACTCTGTGGCTCGTGGACGATGCTCTGCCTCGATCATGTTCAGATCACGCTCATCTTTTAAATACTGATCCTCGTATGTTCGTGCAACTTTCAGAATATTCTCATGGGATACTTCTCCAAATTCTTCCCGTGCTTGTTTCTCTATTTTGTCTTCTCCACTTTCTGCATCTGCTACCAAGTGCCCCACATCTGTAATATTTTTAACATGAGTTACTTTTAAGCTATGCCCCGTTTCTAGCCATCTACGAAGCAAATCTGCCATTAAGAAAGATGAATAGTTCCCAATATGAGGACGCCCATAAACAGTAGGACCACACGTGTACATTTTTACCTCCCCCTTTTTAATAGGTTCAAACTCTTCTTCTTTTTTTGTGAATGTGTTGTAGAGGTTTAGTGACATAAGTGAAGTAATTGTATCAGTGAAATACTAAGTGAGTATAGCAGTGAATAGTGAGATTTAAGGATGTTCATCTATCTTTACTAAAAGGCTCTAAAATGATAGAATGTATAGATTATTTGACTTAAGTAAATTATATTAGAGTTACTAATCTACTACGCTATAATATATGCATATGATGACTGAACTTCACCTAACGGCAGCAGAAACAAAACTCTTTAATGCACTCCCTTCTGAATTACAAGATGGATGGACTGTAGTAGAAGAGACTCAAAAGTTTGAAGATACTGATAGAAATGTTCGTACTAGAATATCTATTATAAGACTTAAAGATCCAAAGCTAAATGCTTTTAAAGAACAAGTTAAAAATGCTAAGGACCAAAATGAAGTAGCCAATCTTATTAGTGAATTTGACCTTCAAAATGTTGCCCAGCCAGATCTAGCAAAGTTATTTTTTGCTTTGGGTACTGAACCTTTATCTAAAATAATTCAAATTACTCTGCCAAAAGCAACAACCGATAAAGATATAGAAAATGTTGCTGCTCTTTCATTAATTCGGAATGCACTTCTACGATCTTTCATAAATAATTACTCATGAGCGATATTATTTCACAACCAGAAAAAGCACCCAATAGCGGCTCTGACTCAACAGAGATTGAAAGCTTTCTACCTACTCCAGATGTGTTATCTGGACTACTAGGAAAAGAGGATGCAGAAATATTTGAAATGTATATAAATGCATCTAAAAGAGCAGAATTGGTAGATGGAATTATGGAACACGAAGAAGATCTATGTAATAGATACGAAGGTTTAGACAATATAGATAAGCTAGAGATGGAATCTTTGATTGATGCTGCAGGAGAGCAGATGATTAAAGATCCAAGTATGCAACAAAATATACATGAGCTAAGAGAGATTTTAACTGTAACACGTCAATCCCTTGCTGCAGAACGTCAGTTCTTGGAAGAAACAGATCCAAATGGAGCAGGTGAAAAAGAAGCTGCCTTAAGTAGAATTAAAGATTCAGAAAAGGGAGCAGGTGACAAAGAGAAAAGATCACTATGGAAAAAAGCATGGGATGTCGTAACATGGATGCCACGAAATCATCCTATTATTACCACTATTCTTGCCATCGCAGCAATCTCTTGGGGGGCATATGTAGTTTGGGGATTATTATCAGAAGCATTAATTATTCCAAATCCTATGACAGGAGCAGCAGAAGTTGCAGAAACAGTAGTAGCACCAACTGGAGGTGCAGTAACTGGCATACCACAAGCAGAAATTGCACTACCTAATTTACCAGACCCATCAAGGGGTAGTAGTTATCTACTGGAACCATTGAATATAAACAATATGCCACCGCCCTCAGCTACTCCTTCACCACCGATGCCAGATATTGGTACGCCTGGATTTTTTGAACGTGGACCATTATAAAAATTTAAAAAAATAAATACCCAATTCAATTATGGAAACACCAGACCGACCTAGTGTCGAACATCCTGATAATCCCGAATCAGAAAGATTAATAGATACATTCGGCATCCAATCACAACTATGGCGCATTAATAGATCATTAGGGATACAAATTGAAAGACCAGATGAAGATGCTACAAAAGAAGAACTTGATGCTTGGGAAGATAGAATGTTGTACATAACTCTATATACAACATTCAATGAATTTTCTGTAGGAAATGAAATATTTTGGAGAATGAAAGCAGTGCAACATGAAAGTACAATTCAAGAAATACTTGGCACAAATACTGATATAAACCAATTAAGCGAAGAGGATTTAGTTACGCTAGATCGAGAAAGAAGAGAGCTAGTTGTTGCAAATAATGGAATGACATATAACGAATATTTGCCAGCAATTATTAATCAGACTGTTGCATTTATGGATCTTTATCTACAAGAGTTTCAGCAAGTACTTCCATCTCTTACATCTGAACAACGTGAGCATCTGCAGGAACAATATCGCCAATCCGTTGAATATCTATATTTCTTAAAAAGAGCAATAGATGAGCGTCGTAACATTGCTAATATCTATAATCTTAATTATCAAATTAACCAATTAAATATAGAATTAACGAGAGAAGACTTAAACTCAGATGAAAGAGAAAGTCTTGAAGAAAGAGGAGAGCAATATCGTATAGCTAGGAATCAAACATATGATATGTTAAATCCTGAGAGCAAAGAACACATGGATGAAGTTATGAGTCTTTATGAAGAATGGGAAAGAACTCAAAATCCAGAATTACTACAAGAGTATGCCGCATTAAGAGGTGGGTATATGGATGAATTAGACAGTGATTTATTAGAAATCCTAAAAGGAAATCCAGAGGGTAGAGAAGACCTTGGTGTAGAACAAAACTTCCTCCCCCAACGTATATATCTGCAGATAATTCAACTGCGCTACAACCAATTAAGAGACATCCAAATACAAATTTCAACTATAGAAGACTGGACTGATCAAGATAGAGCAGCAGCACAAGAAGAACTAAATGGTTTAAGACGTTCTTATATGGATGCGATGGTAATGGTCACTCAGCAACTTGCTGGTCATCATGTAGTGATGGCAGAACTAACAACTATTCAAAATCAATTTGGTAACGATTTTAATCTTACAGATGCAGGTAATTCACCAGAGACAAGAACTTCTCAACATGTTGTTGAGAGGATAGAAGACAGCATAGACGGTGCAAAAGATTTCCACTTAGAAAGACTGCAAGCAATGCTGACACAAGTTGATCGATCATTTAATCCTAATGGACAAGACGAATTGATTGATTTTGGAGTAATGACTGCTGTAGAAATAGTAGATTGGCTGTCACAGGGTGTTCGGGACTTGATAACTGTTGCAATACCAGAAGGTGAAACAAGAGATTCTATAGATGGTTGGATAGATGAGGTAATGCCATTGGCAATTCAGGAATCGCTAGAAAGTGGTGTAGGGCCAGATGGAGAACCAATTACTAAAGAAGAAAAATTAGAGAAAATTAGAGATGTAATTATTAGATTTAGGGAAACGAACGCAGTAGAACAATATCAAACTACGGTTACCCTTTTACAAGGCATGCCAGATGCTTCTAGATTTGTTGGTGAACAACTAGTAGATCCATTGCCAGAAGAAGAAATTCGTACTGCAGCAGATCGCGATAGATTAATAGACGAGTACAACGGAGCAACTGTATACACGATGCTTATTAGGCAAATGAAGAATGACTGTGAAGTTTTTGACGAAGCATATGCAGATTTCTTAGGAGATATGGAAGACCTAGTAGACATTCGCCTTGGACTTGTTGCAGAGCTAAATACGATTAAAGAAGGATGGAAAAGATTTGCTTGGACAATGCTAGGTGCCGCAGGAGGTGCAGCTGTTTCATCTTGGATTGCGGCGGCAGTGGGGGGAGGCCTTGCACTTAACATAGCTTGGAGAGTAGCAAAAGTACCTTTGCGCCTATTAAGTGGTGGTGGCTCAGCTGCAGCACCTGTTGCTGCTGCGATGTCTCCAACTACTTCGGCCGTATTAACAGCAGAAGAATTAGCTGCAGCGAATGCACCTAACATGGGTAGAATAGGGCGCGCAGCTGCAGGTGCATATTTTATAAATGAAGCTATTAATAATTATCAGGAACTCCAAAGAGTAAGTGCATCTATAGAGACTCAACGAACAGAAATGATCTCTGATTTACTTTCATCTGGGTTTGAAGAATCCCCTCCAGGACAACAAGAAATATTCATATATATAGATGGGGGGACAGAAATTAAAGTCAATTTAGGAGAAATAAATGATGCTCAACGTGGACAAGAAGATGCTCTAGCATTTGGGACTGTAGCAAATTCTGCTGCACTACTTGCTCTTAAATTGGCACCATCAAATCCTGTCGTAATAGCTATAGCAATAACAGTTAAAGCAATTACATATGGAATAGATCAGGCTGCAGATAGGCGTTTCATACTTCGTTCACCTCCATGGGTACTTGCAAAATTAAATATGGAAGAAGCAACAGGAGACACAGCCTATGATATTTTATCAAAAGCTTCTGGAACAATGATTTCAGATTTCAACCCGTTCGATGAGGCAGTAGGATCACAGGAAAACAGAGCAGAAAGAAGTGAGATGAGAGATAAAATGTTATTTGCGATATTGAATACAGAGTTGCGAGATTTTCCTGAACTAAGAAATGAAGTATATGGGAATAGTGATCATGCAGTTTTCCTTGATCTTTTCTACAATAACGAAGATGGTGGTTTCAGAGATTTATTTTTACCAGTTTTCTACTCACGACTTTTTGAGCTCACAAGTAATGGTCTTTCTTGGGAAGAAGTCAGTCGTGGTCAAATAGAAAATGATTGGCATATTCCACTACCTACTATCCCTAGTATTGCACAAAGCGATTTGCGCCGTGCAATGCGTGAAACTATTGTTTTCTATATTCAACATAGACGAGAAGAGCAGTATCTATCAGCGATTACAGAAATGAATAGGATCCAAACAGAAATCGATAATTTAGGAGATATTGAATCGGAAGAATCACATCAATTAAGGATGGAATTAGAAGTATTACAGGACATAATTAGTTCCCTAGGTGATCAAGAAGTATTCGGGCAAAGGCTAGGTGATATAAATGAGGATGATATTGCACTCCTACAGGATGAAGGAAATACTCGAGCCCAAATAATTGCTGAACACCTATACAGTGGATCCGAAAATCACATGTTTAATGTTTCGAGTGATTCAGTACATGGTCTACCAGAAGATTTTTCCTTTGGAGAACCAGGCGAAATTTATGCAATGTATAGTGATGATCCTGCATTCCTA
>Ga0209249_1003121_pt1 | contig 12316 bp, 10 predicted proteins | sample SaaInlV_200m_DNA_4_FD_184653 | JGI IMG/M metagenome (GOLD analysis project Ga0209249, IMG submission 184653) | Marine microbial communities from expanding oxygen minimum zones in the Saanich Inlet - SI037_S3LV_200m_DNA (SPAdes) (version 2) | ecosystem: Environmental > Aquatic > Marine >...
TTAAAGATTTATGAGCATATGCTTCAAATGCAAGATCATATTCTTAAAAAGGTAAGAATCTGTATTATTGATGATGAAGAAAAAACCGAATTTGCCAATTTCAGATCATTAGGTAAAGTGGAATTTGATCAATATGTGAGTCAGATTTATCATTTGATAATGGCAACCGTTCGAAGCAGTGACCGAAGTTTGATGCTGGAATATATTGGAGATATTGCTGTTGACCGATTTGCAACTGGTTTTGATTTCGAAGAATTAAGTGATTTCTTCCTATGCATTAATAAAATCATAGTTGAAGAAATGTTACAAATACCTGAATTAAGCAAACTGAAACAAGAAGTTTATGATAGTATAGAGCTGAGTATTCAGATGGCTATTGATGAAATGGCTGACACCTATGAGAATCTGGAAATTAAGTTAACTCCTGAGAAATTAACAAAATTAAGATCTTTAAAAGATCAGAAAATGAGAGCGATAATGATTGAAAAACTAAGTGCGTTTTATCAGGAGAATGAATAAGAATTAAACCAGTACTTGATTTTCTCTCAAACTTATATGATGCACCCATTGCTTCACTTGATTCAAAATTTCATTGAATGATTCTCTAAGCTTAATGCTTAATTCAGAACCAAACTCTAAGTATACATCAACTTCAATAGAAATCACAAACACATTCTCAGGAATTTCAAATCCAATATTTTTCCAAAATGTAAAACAATCCTGAAATTTCATTTCGTGTATATTGGTCAAATGGAGTGTTTCTTTAAAATTGGTGATTTCATTTATTTCAATATATCCAGGAGGATTTGTTCTTTGAATAGTACCATCAATAAATACAACTGTGTTATATTCTGAGAGTTTTTTCCCCATATCAAGATTAAAGAGCAGTTCTGTATGGTAATGATGATTTTGAAAATAAGGATCGCTGGAAAGATAATCGACAATTTTCACACCCACACCATCATCTGTTAGGATATCACTCCCCATTCCTACAATTAATATGTTGCTATTTTTACACAACTACTTGCGCTGAATTGTTCGAATAATATGACCATCCGGTTGTCTGAAATTCACCTTCATCGGCATTTTACCTGGCTGAAAATGAGTAGCACATGAAAAACAAGGATCATAAGCACGAAATGCCATTTCTATCATATTCAAGATTCCTTCAGAAACTGTTTCTCCTTTCTTAATTAAGCCTTGAGCTGCTTTTTTCAACGACATGCAAATAGCAGCATTATTATTTGTTGTTCCAACAATAATATTGGCCTTGGTAACAATGCCTTTATCATCGGTCCAATAATGATGCGTTAGTGTTCCTCGTTGTGCTTCAACAGTACCAACACCTTCAGTTGGAGTTTTTGTTAATTCTTGTCTCAAATTTGTGCCAACAATATCAGGATCTTGTGCTAACTCAAGTGCATATTCTGCTGAATAGAGTAATTCAACTAATCTGGCCCAATGCATGGCAAGTGTTGCATGAACAGGTTTTCCGCCTAAAATATGATACATTCTTTCATATTCAGCTTGAGCTAAAGGAGTTGCCATTCCATCTGCTGCATTCAAACGAGATAATGGTGTGGCATGATATACACCTGAATCTTGTCCATCAACAAATCCTTTCCATCCTTTTTTCTTGAGATAAGGAAATTTTAAATAACTCCATGGTTCTACCCTTTCTTCCACATAATCCCTATAATCGGCTGGAGCATATTTATACAATTCTTTCCCTACTGTGTCTACAACTCTTACCTTTCCATCATAAAAATTGACTTTGTTGTTTTCATCTACCAATCCCATTGAATGAATATTCAAATTATATGGACCATTAACTATGATATCTACATAATCTTTATTGGCTAAAACAACATCATCAAAAATCTTCAATGAAAACTTAGCAAAATCAATAAAACCTTTTGCTTTTTCAACAATATCAACTCTTTGCTCTTCGGTTAAGCCTTTACGAACTCCACCCGGTATATTCATCACCACATGGGTTTGATGCCCACCCAATAATGCCTGGATTTCCTGCGCAATTCTTCTTTGCTTGATAACCTCTGTTCCAATTTCAACTCCGACTTTTCCTATTACACCAAGTATGTTTCTTTCAGCCGGACTGGCAGTTGGACCTACTACAAAATCGGGTGCAGCCAATGCATAAAAGTGTGCAATATGACTATGCACAAAATGAGACATATAGAATAATTCGCGCAGTTTTTTTGCTGTAACAGTTGGTTCAACACCATAAACCATATCGGCAGCTTTACCACTTGCCATGTGATGACAACCAGGGCAAACACCACAAATCTTTGTTACAATCTGAGCTAATTCTTCAACAGGTCTTCCTTCACAGAATTTTTCGAAACCACGTAATTCAGGAACTTGAAAATACACATTATCGACATCACCTTCATCAGTCAGGAAAATTTCAATTTTCCCATGTCCTTCTAGCCTTGTGATAGGATCTATAGTAATTCTTTTCATAATACTTTCCTCCTTAAAATTGAACCGGGCAAACTAAATCTATAAAATGTTCCGGCAGGATCATCAATTGTATCAACAACAGCAGCAATTTCTTCTGGTTTATCACCATCAATCATGGTGGCTACAGCACTTAACATTTTAGAACCGGGGTCAGGTACATCTTCGGGTGGACCATAACAACCCCGACAGGGGGCATTTCCTTCAATGCACCTAACTCCGCAGCCTCCGCGAGTAGCTGGCCCCATGCAAATAACTCCCTGTTCAAGGAAGCAAGTTTCACCATCATCTACTATATCAATCGGGCGTTTAAATTCTCTAATTTTTTTATTATCTGTTTTCGTTCTTTTACACTCATCACATTGAGACTTATTTAATGCCCCAATTACTGATCCTGCTGGAGGTAATTCAGCTCCTGTAACAATTGCTAAAAACACTTCAACTAAGCGTTCTGTTTGAGGTGGACAACCTGGTAAGTAATAATCTACTTCAACAACCTGATCAAGCGTACGAACATCATTGTAGAACTCCGGTAATTCGAGGACACCTTCTTTCACTTTGTGTTTTTGTTCTGGTCGAATGTTATCTGGATTAACAGTTGATTCAGTCGTTTCATATACACGTTTGAGCAATTCTTCTTTGCTGGTAAAATTAGCTAATCCAGGAATTCCTCCCATATGAGAACAACTGCCATAGGCTACCAATACTTTGGTTTTTGCTCTTAACAATTTAGCCATGTGCTCGTTTTCGCTATTTCGAACAGCTCCATTAAACAAACATAGATCAATATGTCCATCAGGCATTGCTTCAACATCCTTGTATTTAATATCCAATGCAATTGGCCAAAATACCAAATCTGCATGTTCAACTACAGTAAACAGTTTTTCATGAACATCAAGTACAGAGACACAACAGCCACCACAAGCTGCTCCCCAATAAACTGCCATTTTTATTTTTGGTTTTGTTTCTACCATTTTTCTAATTTACGCTAATGTTTCAACGACTTCTTTAACTTTACAAGGACCCAATTCTTTGATATTCTCAGTGAATTCGTCTGCTAATGCTGAAAAGATTTTTCCTTCACTAGCACTAATCCATTCCAACCTGATTCTATCTTTTTCGATCCCCATTTGATCAATAAACTTTTCTAATAATGTGAATCTTCTGAGGCATTTATAATTGCCTTCATGATAATGGCAATCACCCGGATGACAACCGCAAATCAGCACACCATCAGCTCCTTGACGGAATGCTTTCAAAACGAAAGTAGGATCAACACGCCCAGAACACATAATTCGGATTATTCTGATATTAGGCTCATATTTCATTCTTGATGTTCCGGCCAAATCAGCACCTGTATATGAACACCAATTGCAAAGAAATGCGACAATTTTAGGATTAAAACTCATTTTACTCTCCTTTCAAATTAATAGTCAATTAAAGCGCTTCTTCAGCAATATACATCTCCATTAAACCTTCAATCTGAGACATTATTTGCTTATCTGTAAAGTGTTTGCTGGCAATTGCTCCACTTGGACAAGCAGAACCACACGTACCACATCCTTTACATAAGATTTCGTTTACATAAGAAACATTTTTTTCTTCATTATAGCTGATTGCAGTATAAGGACACACATTTACACAGGTTTGGCAACCACAACATTGGTCTTCATTTACTACTGCGGTGGTAACCTCTACAAATACTTTTCCCTGATTTATGGTTGCCAATACTCTGGCAGCTGCTGCTTTTGCCTGACTGACAGAATCGGGAATGTCTTTGGGTCCCTGACAGCCCCCCACTATATAAACACCATCTGTTGTTGTGGCAACCGGATCAAGTTTTGGATGCTTTTCAATGTAGAAATCATTTCCACACATACTAATTCCCACCGCATGGGCTATTTTTTTTGCATCTTCCTGTGCTTCAACACCAACCATTAAAACAACTAAGTCAGCTGGTACTTCAACAGATTCTCCAGAGAGTCTTTCTTCCATAATTACATACATGGAACAATCACTTCCTTTTGATGCTTTAACAACAGTTGGCATTTCATCTTTCTGATCGAACATCAGAAAAACAACTCCTTGTCTGGATGTTTTTGTATATAATTCTTCACATCCTTTTCCGAAAGCTCTCATATCAGAATAAAGTTCAAATACGTTTGTATCTGGCAAAGTCGATTTTATCTGGTTAGAGAATTTCAAAGCAGTCATGCAACAATTCCTTGAACAGTACTCATGTGTAATCTCATTTCGAGATCCTACACAATGAATAACAGCAATATTTTTAGGAGTTTTTCCTTCTTTTGTAAGGATTTCTCCTTTTTGAAGCATTTTTTCGAACTCTACCGATGTCAATACATCTGGGAGACGGTTGTAGGCATAGTTACCTAGATTTGTTGGATCTATAGATTTTAATCCTGTTGCAACTATTACATTTCCAAATTCAAGTTCCCGATTATTAATGGTTGATTTAAAGTTTCCAATATATCCAAATACTTCGTCAACTTCAGAATTAAAAAAGACTTCAATTTTCTCATTATTCTCAACACTCTTTATCATCATTGCTAGCATTTGCTGAGCACTTTGAAAATAAGGAAAAGTGAGATCAATGTTTTTTGCATGTCCTCCAAGCTTATCAGATTTTTCAATTAGATATACCTGTCTACCTGAATTTGCAATCTCTAAAGCAGCAGATATACCTGCTACTCCACCTCCAATAATCATGGTTTTTGAATCTATTTCAACAGATCGCTTCTCCAAAGCTTCATGGAATTGAACTTTGTTTATAGCAGCAGCTAACAAACTTTTAGCTTTTTTGGTTGCTGCATCCCTATCCAAATGTACCCATGACACTTGCTCCCTAATATTGGCCATTTCAAACATGTAAGGATTCAGACCGGCATTTTCCAGTGCTTTTCTAAAAGTAAGCTCATGTATTCGTGGTGAACATGCTGCAACTACAATTCGGTTCAATTTATTCTCCTTAATATCCTTAACAATTAAATCTTGTCCAGGATCGGAACACATATATTTATAAGTCTTTGATAGTGCTACATTGGGCAAGCTCGCAATTTCTTCTGAGACTTTCTCAACATCAACCATTTTGGCAATATTGGTTCCGCACCAGCAAACATATACACCTATTCTAATTTCTTCCATACATCTATTTTTATGCAGCTTGAGCTATTTCAATTTTATGATTTCTCTTGTAAGCAGCTTTCTTCAATCGTGAAAAATAGGCCGCAAAAGGACGATAGGCTAAGTGTGACCACTTTGAGAATGGTACTTCCACAACTATCATAGGAACCAGTATTGCTAAGTGAATAACAAATGTAAAATATGTGGCAACAGGTAATCCCGTTAATCTAAAAATATGAATAAGAATCCCTGTTATTGTTGTTAAACCCAAAAGAATAAGAAATAACCAATCGGATACATGTGAATATTCAAACTTCACATCACTCTTTTTAAATCGACCGATTGCGGTATACACCAGAAAGAACAACAATCCAAATGTGGCATAATAACCAAGTATTCTTTGCCAGTTATACCAAGGCTTAACTTCTTCAATTTGAAACTTGGGAAGCAACGCAACAATTACAGTAAACATGATTGTATAGCTAGTCATTAGTAGTAAATGACCAATCCAATAATTCTTTTTATCACATTTTGAGAACTTTGGTTGGGCTACAAAGTTGAAGAGCAAATGCCAGGCTTCCACAAAGTAGGAATAAAGCGGTATTCTAATACTCTTATCCTTTAAAATAACTTTATTGTACATATTTAATATATTAGAGATAAGCAGCAATGCAACTAAAATAGCCATTGTAAGGTCTCCAATTTCAACAAAGTGTAAAAACTCAATATTTGTTATACCGTTTACAAGACTATTAATCATAACTCCTCCTTGATCGTTAATAAACAATTCAGGATTTGTAAAAATTGCTTTTGCAGGAGGAAGGAAAACAGCAAAAAGAGCAATAACCAATAAGGCAAAAAAGCCGAGAAATCCATATTCCCATTTATGAGATGTGTAGAATTTCTTACTCAAACCAGTCCAATCATAAACCGATGTCAGATACCTTCTTAATGTCATCATTAATTCTCCCGGATTCGCATCGCGTGGACAAGTTTGGGAGCATTCTCCACAATAATAACAAAGCCATGGATCTACATTCATGGTTAACTTATCTTTCAATCCCATTTGTATTTGTCGAATTCCTTTTCGCGGAAACAAAAATCCATTTTCTGTTAAAGGACAAATAGCTGTACAATTTCCACAATGAAAGCAATCGTTCCATTCACTAATTCCATAGGACTTTAATTCCTTTTTTAAATCTGTATTTATAGTATACCTCATGATTTAACCTCCGTGATTAATTCATTGACACGATTTTCAATATCTTTAAATGATAGGTCGAATACACTTTTTTCAACTTTATTATTGATTATATTTTGCAATACTCTCGAAGCTGCGGCAGATGCTTGTGCTACTGTATCAGGAATATCTTTTGGCCCCTGACAAAGTCCGGCAATGGAAACTCCACCACTGTTTGTATTCACAGGATCGCTTAAGGAATTGGATTCATTATACCAGCCATTACCGTCTTGTGTAATTTTTAGCATTTTTGCCAATTCAGAAGCTTTGTTAGCTGGTTCCAAACCAACAGCCAGAATTACCATGTCCAATTCATCTTCCAGCATTCGATCGTTTAGCATATCCTCACTTCTCAACAAAAGCTTTTCACCTTTTTGCTTTATTGTTGCAGTTTTGCCTCTGATCATATTAATTCCCTCAGTTTTAATACGCTCATAAAACTCTTCGTAACCTTTTCCAAATGCGCGCATATCAATGTAATATTCATTTATTATTGCATCTGGAAGTTTTTCTCTCACCAAATGAGCAAGTTTTAATGAATACATGCAGCATACTTTCGAACAATATTTATTATTGTTTTCATCCCTGCTACCAACACAGTGAATAATGCCTACACTTTGGGGTTCACCATTGCCTTCTTTAAAAACCCAATTTCCTTTTTTATCTTTCTTACGATAAGTGATATTACCTTCTGTGGGTCCAGCAGCATTAATCAACCTCTCAAATTCCAATGAAGTCAGAACGTTGGGAAATTGACCATATCCATATCGTTCGATTTTTTTTGCATCGAAAACTTTAAATCCGGTAGCCAAAATGATATTCCCAACATTAATCTCAATTTCAGAATCTTTCTCATCTAAATTGATACAATCCGGAACTGGACAAATTTTTACACATACTCCACATTTCCCATTTTCAACATAGGTGCAATTATCAGCATCAATCAAATACTTATTTGGTACTGCTTGTGGAAATGGAATATAAATAGCTTTTCGTAAGCTAGTATCTGCATCAAATTCACTAGCAGCCTTTCGGGGGCATTTTTCGGCACAATTACCACAACCTATGCATGTAGAAATATTAACTCTTCTTGCCTTTTTGTTAATCTTAACTTTAAAATCACCAGCATCACCTTGTACCTCTTTTAACTCAGAATAAGTGATTAGCTCAATATTAGGATGTTGACCGACATCAACCATTTTTGGCGTTAAAATACAAGCTGCACAATCAAGCGTTGGGAATGTTTTATCGAACATTGCCATGTGTCCTCCAATAGTTCCTGATTTTTCGAGTAAGTAAACCTTTTGACCTCCATTTGCAATTTCCAATGAAGCCTGAATGCCTGCAATACCTCCTCCAATTACTAAAGTATCTTTGTTTACAGTATTATGTCCTGGTTTTGCAACTTCTCGAAAATCCAAACCATTTACTGCGCATAGTAATACTGCTTTAGCCATTTCAGTAGATTGCCCATTGAATAAAGCATGTTCAGAAAAACTGGCCAGAGCAAGTTTTTTATGATCCAAGCCTGCTAACTTCATCGCCAAGTCAATTTTGTTCTTAATCAATCCTGGATAATCACCGGCAATAACAATTTTTTCAACACCTGATGATTTAAATAAGGATGCAAGATCTGAAGCAGTTAGTTCTAACACTTTCCCTATCCATACCTGTTCAACTGATGGAATGGATTTCGCATATTCGATGATGACATCATTATTGAACAAGCTGGCATATTCACTATTGGAGTCATAATAACAAATACCAATTTTTACACGCATAAAACTATATTTAGTTCATTTTATATCAATTTTGTTATGGAGAGATTTGGAAGGATTGGTATATGGTTGAGCTTAAATAGGGTATCAGGTTAATTCTCTCAAATAACAGTGGATTTAACACTAAAAATCCAACGTAATTTTACTATCAAAACACATGTCTAAAAATGACATGTCTCAAAAAAAAAACTGATATTAATCAGAAAAACCAAATGAATATTTATAGAGCTGTAGTTTTCAATAACTTAGCAATCAATATTGCTAATTTTCATTAAACCAAAAAAATCAAGAACGATAATACTTCTTCCGTTAATACTAATTAATCTTGCTTCTTTGAATTCCTTAAGTATTCGAATAACGGTTTCGGTTGCTGAACCCACCGAATTAGCTAAATCTTCACGAGAGATACGAAGTTCGAACTGAGTATTTGAATCGTCACTTTTATAGGTGTTTACAAGAATCAAAAGCGATTCAGCTACACGCTGCCTAACAGTTTTTAAAGCAATAGAAGCCATGCGCGTTTCCGCTTCTTCTAACATTCTACTTAATGAAATAAGCATATAGTTTGTTAGATTTGGATATTTCATAATCAAATGAAATATCTTCCTATTATTTATAAAACAAACCAATGAATCCTCAATTGCCGTAGTTGTCGTGGTATATTTTGAACCTTCTATAACTGCTTTAATTCCAAAAAGCTGACCAGGAGCAATAAATTGTATTATTTGTTCTTTGCCATTTTCCCCGTTTCTAAATTTCTTTATTTTGCCACTATTTACACAATAAAGACCATTGGGACTGGTTCCTTCATGATAAATAGTTTGGTTTCTTTTGTAGAGAGTGCAGGTTTTCTCAATACTCAAATCACGCAAATCCTCATCAGAAAGGATGTTAAAATAGGTTTTAAACCTTACATCACATTCTTTGCAGCTTGGTTTTTCAAATACTGATTTCATTTTTTCAGATTTGAATTAGTGATTAAAAATGTTAAAATGCTAAATATATCGGCTTACGGTTTCATAAAGCATTGATATGCATTCAGTTTGCCTAAGGTGAACATTTCCTGAAGATAAAGTTAAGAAGAAAAATCATTAAAAAACATGACTTAGATCAGTTTTTGCATATCTTATACTTAATATGCTGATTTATATCATGTTTAGCTATCTCTTGAAGAGAATAGTATAAATATTCGTTTTTATGCCTTCAATAAAATAATTTTGTTGCTCATAAAAAAATATAATTATGTGTGGAGATTGCGGATGCGGCCAAGAAGATGGTATTAGAATTACAAAACCAGGAACAGAACATAGTCATTCTCATCATGAGCATGATCATCAACATAACCATGGCGATGATCACCACCATCACCATGATGAAAGTGGTCGAGAAATAAAGCTGGAGCAAAACGTTTTACAAAAAAATGATTTATTAGCAGAACGAAATCGTGGATTTTTCGAAGCTAAGAACATTTCTTGTCTCAATTTAGTCAGTTCACCTGGATCAGGAAAAACAAGCTTGCTGGAGAGAACGATTAAAGAATTTGGTGCCGAAATTGATTTTTATATCATTGAAGGTGATCAGCAAACATTAAATGATGCCAACCGTATACAACAGGCTGGTGCTCCTGTTGTTCAGGTTAATACTGGGAATGGCTGTCATCTTGATTCTGATATGATCAATAAGGCAATTAAACAATTGAACCCTAAACAGGATTCAATGCTGATTATTGAAAATGTTGGCAATTTGGTATGCCCTGCAATGTTTGATCTGGGTGAAAAGAAAAGAGTTGTGATCATCAGCGTTACAGAAGGAGAAGATAAACCTTTGAAATATCCAAACATGTTTGAGGGTTCACAATTATGTATCATCAATAAAACTGATTTAAGCCCTTATGTTGATTTTGATATAGAAAAAGCAAAGAAATATGCCTTACAAGTAAATCACAACATGGAGTTTATTGAGCTATCTGTTAAAACAGGTGATGGAATTGATAAATGGTACAAATGGTTAAAGGAAGAGGCTAATTCATAATTATTATTGGCTTTTTTTATCTATATCAGTTTTAAATATCTATTTATTTAAATTTTGTATTAATTTGCATGCTAATAATTGCTGTTAAATTATTATCAATACAGAATTAAATGAAAAATCTTCTTCCTGAGAAAACAGTTGAACGTTTAAGTCAATGCCGAAGAGTATTGTTAAATAAGCTTGACCAAGACAAAGAGTTTATTTTCTCTCATGAAATAGCCAAATTGCTACATTTGACTCCAGTACAGGTTCGTAGAGACTTCATGTTAATGGGTTATACTGGAAGCCCGAGTAAAGGTTATAATATTAAGCGCTTAATTAAGGCTATTGGTAATACTATTGATCCAGAAGATTGTCAATATGCAGCAGTAATTGGTATGGGAAATTTAGGCAATGCTATTGCCAAATATGTGGAACGAAAAAGGCAGTATCTCAAAATTGTTGCTAGTTTTGATATTGATGACAAGAAAATAAGTAATTGTGTTACAGGAGTAAAATGTCACCATTTGGATGAATTACCACAAGTTGTAAAAGAAATGGATATTTCAATTGCAATCATTACAGTTCCTGCAAATGCAGCTTATGATGTTAAAGAATTGCTGGTTGAAAATGGGATAAAGGGAATTCTTAATTTTACTCCTGCACCATTGAATGTACCTGACAATATTTATTTAGAAGAATTCGACTTCATTACTTCTCTGGAAAAAGTTGCGTATTTTGTAAAGGAAAAGTAGTGTTTCCCACCTTTTATTCACATAAGTAAACTTTATAAGTTTTTAATCAGCTAATCCCACCAAACCCTTTATTCATAGCCTATACATCGTTTCAAGCCTTTTTGACAGAATTTCTTTTCAAGTATATTGAATTAAGCATGGAATATTATTTGCATTATTCACAATGTTGTTGAAAATAATTTTGAATCACATTGAATGAGTAGTATATTTGTAAAACAATAGTAACAAAGTCATATGAAGAAATTTTACGTCTTTATCCTAATATTCCTTTTATTTGCATCTGTCGATAATGCTTTTGCTCAAAAGCTATCCTCAAAATACGATACCAGTAATGTTAAAGGTTTACCATCTACATTTGAATTAGTTTCTTATAATTGGATTTACAACAATACTGCTACCACAACAACTTATATCTGGGTAGTGAAGGCTATTGACATCCCTGCTACTTGGTCGATTGGTATTTGCGATAAAAACAATTGTTATTTTAATGCAGATAGTCAGGAATTTGAATTAACAGGAATGGATTCAGGCTCATTCGATATTCATTTTTATCCCGATAACAATGCAGGTACTGGATGCGTAGAAGTTTACGTCTATCCCAAAGGGTCTTATAATGAAGGAATTACTATTGCAGGATGCTGCAATGGAACAACTGGAATCAAACAGAATGTTTCCTTATCATTTAATATGTATCCCAGTCCAGTTAGAGATATTTTAAACATTCAATTTTCAAAGAAAGGAAGTCATTCAATTGAAATATACAATATTTTAGGAAGACGATTACTGACTAAGGATGTTCAGAATGCAGATCGGATGCGAGTTTCGTTTGAATCTCTGCAAAATGGAATGTATGTAGTCATGTACAGAAATGAAAAAGGTAAAGTAATTACTAAAACTATTTCTAAAGAATA
>Ga0209249_1003123_pt1 | contig 12312 bp, 9 predicted proteins | sample SaaInlV_200m_DNA_4_FD_184653 | JGI IMG/M metagenome (GOLD analysis project Ga0209249, IMG submission 184653) | Marine microbial communities from expanding oxygen minimum zones in the Saanich Inlet - SI037_S3LV_200m_DNA (SPAdes) (version 2) | ecosystem: Environmental > Aquatic > Marine >...
CGCAGCTATATTTCTAACATTTGAACAAAGATTCCACAGAGCTAGAGAGTATGTGTTCTCTATAATTATAGGTTCTGGATGCGCACTTATATTAATAGGTTTGTATAGAATGCTATTTTTGTATGATTATGTAGATCCATTTTTTGTTGCGCTTGCAGTGCTTTGCTCAGTTGTTGTGTGGAGGTTACTGTTCGGCCCTTGGGCTTTGCATGTAAAAACAACAGTGCTTGGAATGTTTACATTATGGGTAGTTGTATTTTTGCTTTGGAATGATACGTCTGACATTCGGTTTGCAAGACTACTGGCTGGTGTAGTTGCCAGTGTCCCTGCATTGCTTTGGTGTTTATTCTTTTTAAAGTACCACGTGCAGAGGATTAGTATGGTTTTGCTAATGTTCTTTGCGGGGATGCTTTCCACTGCTCCGATTCTTTTTTACGATAAGTTAGTTAGGAGTGGATCTGAAATGCAGTTCTTTTTCTTTCGCGTCGTTCCAGAGAATTTTAATGCAACATCTGGAGCATTCATTGGAGGGAATGTGGCAGGACTTGGTGGGGTTCAAACAACTCTAATTGCAACTTTTGTATCATTTATGTTGGTTGGTGTAGTAGAGGAGGCAAGCAAATTTTGGGTAATGAGAAAAAGCGGAAGGAGATTTTTCTCTAGCGTTGACGATGCAATGCAGCTTTCCATTATTGTTGCTATTGGGTTTGCGTTTGCAGAAAACATTATTAACCCTAGTTATTTCACAGGGTTTGTAAAAGCATATTTGGTTACAGGTGATCCACTTTGGGGAATGTTTATAGGTAATGTAATTGGCAGAGCAGTACTCACAAATATGGTTCATATTGTTTCTACAGGAGTTATGGGATACTTCTTTGGACTTGCTTTGTTTGCTGGCCCAGTACTAAGAGAAGCTCACGCAAAAGGAAAATTCTTTTTGGTAGCAGATGGTCTACATTCAATTCTGGGGTTACCAAGAAAAGCAGTATTCCGTAGACAGATGTTTCTAACGGGATTGTTCTTTGCAATTGTGTTGCATGGGTTATTCAATTTCCTTGTTACCTTCCCAGATCTATTACCAGGTAATCCAAAAACGATTGGTGCACTATTAGGGAAAGCAGATAGTTTTTATGGTGGGATTCCATTACTTTTACTCCCTTCATTATTTTATGTAGTAGGAGGATGTTGGTTGCTTACTGAGCTTTTCTATCATAAAGAGAACATGAAAGAGCGTGGGAGAATAGTTACAACAGATACATTTGTAAAAGAGAGTCTGGTTGCATAGCGCGGGCTGAAGGGTAGAATGCCAAAGCTCTTTTCCGTTTATTTTATGCGTTATTCAATATCTACATTTAATCGAAGTTTATTATCATTAACTGTTTTGGCAGTTTCAGTATTTACTTTTTTAAGTCCAGTCTCTGCTAAATCTACGAATGACTTACTAAATGTTCAGGCAAACCAGCCTGTTACAAGAGGGGACTTTTTGCGAGCAGCTGTAAAGGCTTTGGACTTAGATGAAAGAAATGTAGATGAAAGCGTTATATCTGAATATTTACGTGTGCCAAGGGGGTATCAAAACTCTGTTTCGCAAGCACACGAGAGAGACGCTTTAGGTATTTTTGGAAATGATCTAATGCTTGGACGTCCAATAAAAAGAGGAGAAGCAGTCAGATTAGTTTTAGAGCTAGGAGATTTTGATCCAGTTGTTCCAACTGTATCTTTACGAGATGTACGAAGTGGTTCATCTGTAGAGGGAGCTGTTGGAGTATCTATTAAGCTTGGATGGCTTGACCCTATAAGAGATGGGATATTTGGAGTTAGTCGTGTTTTGCAGGGTAAGGACGCTATACAGATAATTTCTACAATATTAGGAGAAGAAGCACCAACAGTCCGTGAGCAAAGAAAAATTCAAGAGAAAAAAGACTCACAGACTATTCGTCTAAATTTCCGTTCAGAATCCAATTCTTCTTTAGGTACATTTCCTAAAGGAGATATTTTGAATGCAGTTTGGCAATTAGTTAACAAGAACTATTTATATAAAGAAAAAGTAAATTCAAAAGAAGTAGGTTTCGCAGCTGCAGAGGCAATCATGAAATCTTTGGACGATCCATATTCTGTTTTTATGAGACCTGCATCTTCCAGAAGTTTTCAATCACAAATTCAAGGAAAGGTTTCTGGAATTGGCGCACAGGTTGAATGGAAAGATGAAATTCTAACAATTGTTTCACCTTTACCGGGGTCTCCTGCAGAGAAAGAAGGCCTAAAACCTGGTGATCAAATATTAGAGGCCTCTGGTATCAATTTGATTGGTATTGGTTTTATGGAAGCAGTAGAACATGTAAGGGGGAAAGAGGGGACAATAGTTGAATTAAAAATTAGAAGGAGCGGAGCAGAATTTATGAAGAGTGTTCAAAGGCAAACAGTAACTGTTCCAGAGATTGAAATTACATGGCAAGGAGAGATTGCAGTAGTAAAACTTCTGCAATTTGGGAATCTGACAGACAGAGAATTGCGTCCAGAAATGGAAAGGATACAAGAGCAGAATCCAAAAGGAATAATCTTGGATCTAAGAAGTAATCCAGGTGGCCTATTGCATGCAGCAAACAATGTTGTAAGTAACTTTGTTCCAAAAGGATCACCAGTTGCAAAGGTAGTTGCTATAGATGATGAAAGAACAGAATATACAGATATGGAGCCAACTATAGATATGTCTATTCCTGTTTATGTTTTGATGAACGGAGGATCTGCTAGTGCTTCTGAAATTGTTGCTGGTGCATTGCAAGATCACGAAAGAGCAACTGTAATAGGGGAAACATCCTTTGGGAAAGGAACAGTTCAACAAGTATTACAATTTAGTGATCAGTCGGGAGTTAAGATGACTGTTGCTGAATGGTTTACTCCAGATGGCAGAAAGATTGATGGCGTTGGCGTACAGCCAGACATCATGATAGAAACAGATCAGAGGGATAGGCAAATGCTAAAGGCTCTGGAACTACTAAGGTAACTATAAGCTATAAGCTATTTTATAATAAGCATAAAAATGAATACATTACAAAGAGTAATTAGTAGTTAAATTAAGAAGCTTAAAGCTCAAAGCTTAAGTCTTAAAGCTATTCCAAAGCTTAAGTCTAAAAGCTTCTTACATATTGCTGTAAAACTGCTGCTTTCTGTTCTTGGACCTGTATTCCTCTCTTTTTAAAGCACTATTCCTAATAATACGTTTATTAGCATTCTTTGTGTGCTTTGAGCGTTTGCGTAACATCTTTAGTAGGCCAGTCCTCTGAACTTGGCGTTTAAAACGTTGTTGCAATCCATCATTACTTTCGTTGCCGTTTTTATGTGCGTGAATAACCATAAGTGCGCTGCAGTGTAGTGTTACTATGATGGGTTATGCAAGTAAATTAAGAAAGTAAATCAAATAAGTTGAAGGTCAAAGGTCAAAGGTCAAAGGACATAGGAAATTTAAAGAAGACATTTAACCTTTGACATTTAGACTTTGGACATTAAATATTATTTAATCGTTTTTTCGTTATCTACTCCGTTGATTCTTTTGGTTACTATCACTACAATCTGGTAAGTATGCCAAAAAAAGAAGCTTATTCAGCAGAGAAAATCCAGGTGCTAGAGGGGCTGGAGCCCGTTAGAAAGCGCCCAGGAATGTATATCGGTTCCACAGACACACGTGGACTGCATCATTGCGTATACGAGATTGTTGATAACGCAATAGACGAAGCAATGGCCGGTGAATGTAACACAATCATTGTAATATTGAATGATGATGGGTCTGTAAGTGTAGAAGATAATGGCCGTGGAATTCCTGTGGACATTCATCCAAAATTAAAAAAACCAGCACTAGAAGTTGTATTAACAACACTCCATGCAGGAGGAAAGTTTGGAGGAGACGAAAGTGGATACAAAGTTTCTGGTGGTTTACATGGAGTTGGTTCTTCTGTTGTTAATGCATTGAGTACACATATGAAGGCAGAGGTTTATAGAGAAGGAAAGATTCATGTTCAGGAATACAAGCGAGGAATAACTGCAACAAAATTAAAAGTAGTAGGTGATACAGATAAAAGAGGAACAAAAATAACTTTTACGCCGGATCCAGTGATCTTTGATACGACTCAGTTCTATATGGATACATTGATGCAAAGATTAAGACAGCAGGCGTATTTAACTCGTGGTGTAACAATCGCTATAGAAGATGCAAGAGAAACAAGGCCAGAAGAAGACACAAAACATCCTCGTTTGTATAGATTCCAGTTTGAAGGTGGAATATCTGCATACGTAAAACATCTAAATGAATCAAAGGAAATGATTGGTAGACCAATATGGTTCGAAAAAGAGACGAAAGATGGAGTAGTAGAAGTTGCAATTCAATATACAAAAGCATTCCAAGAGAACGTAGTTAGTTTTGCAAATAACATTCATACGGCAGAGGGTGGTCACCACTTAACTGGATTTAAAGCTGCTCTTACTAGAACAATTAATTCTTATGCCAGATCACAAAGTATTTTAAAAGAGAAGGAAGACAACCTAAGTGCAGATGATGTAAGAGAAGGTCTAACTTCTGTTATTTCTGTTCGATTAAAAGAACCTCAGTTTGAAGGTCAAACAAAGGGAAAGCTAGGAAACGCAGAGATGAAAACAGCTGTAGAGAGTGTAGTTAACGAGAAACTTGCAGAGTATCTAGAAGAGCATCCAGCAGAAGCAAAAGAGATCATTGGTAAATGTATGCTGGCTGCCAGAGCGCGCTTGGCTGCTCGCGCCGCGCGCGATAGTGTTATCCGTAAAGGTGCATTAGAAGGAATGACATTGCCAGGCAAACTGGCGGATTGCTCTAGTAGAGATCCATCTGAATGTGAACTATTCATTGTAGAGGGTGATTCTGCTGGTGGTTCTGCTAAACAAGGTAGAAACAGAGACAACCAAGCAATATTGCCATTAAGAGGAAAGATCTTGAACGTAGAACAAGCAAGGTTAGATAGAATGCTCAACAATAACGAAATCAAAGCATTAATTATTGCAATGGGTATTGGTATCGGTGAGGTGAAAGATATGGAAAAACTAAGATACAACAGAATTGTAATAATGACAGATGCTGATGTTGATGGTGCTCATATCCGTACATTACTTCTTACTTTGTTCTTCCGTTATTTCCCAGAACTTATAGAAGGCGGTCATTTATTTGTTGCACAACCTCCTCTATTTAAATTATCTAAAGGAAAAGATTTACGATATGCATATACAGATGAAGAAAAGGCAATGATCTTTAAAGAATGGGGTATAACAGGAAAAGAAGAAGAGGAGGAAGAGGAAGCAGTAGAAGAATCAGAAGAAACTGATGAGTCAGCAGAAGAGACAGATGAGAAAAAGCCAAAGAAGCCTTCTAAAAAAGTAAATGAACAGAGGTATAAAGGTTTGGGAGAAATGAATCCAGACCAACTCTGGGATACCACAATGAATCCAGAAACTCGTTTGATGTTGCAGGTAACTATGGAGAATGCAGAACAAGCAGATAACGTGTTTACAACTCTTATGGGTTCAGAGGTAGCTCCACGTAGAAAGTTTATTCAAACACATGCCAAGACAGTAAAGGACTTAGACGTTTAATGAATCAGATCGAATGTCTAAAGTCTAAGGTCGAAGGTCTTTTTTATTATAAAAAAGCCCACCCTCCGCTTAAAGCAGAGAGTGAGCAAGCCGTGGGGTGATTCATGATGCTTTTTTCCAGAAGCCTGGTTCGGCTATTGCGTGGAAGAGCCAACATGCTGCTGGGAATGCAGTGCATAACCCAAAACAGAGGCCGGCAGTTCCTCCAAAGTTTTCGCCGACAAATGGGCAAAGAACAAGAAAGATTACAAGCAAAACCCCAGGTAGCAATTTGTCCATGACACTCTCCTTTCGGTGATTGTGACAGAACGAATCTGGCTATAGTAAATAACTCTGATTGATTAATGTAAAGGACTTTTGTCTTTGATAATTAAAACCCCCCGCGTGCTGTACAAAAACAGTGGCGGGGGTTACTTCAGACCGTCCAATCGACTCCGGGGTCTTCATCTGCTGGAGGAACGAAATCCTCCTGCGGGATGATTCTTTCCGCTGGAAGTTCTGCAGGCCATATCCTGTATAGGATAAGACCAACGATTAGAACAACTGTCAGGTACGCACCTAACAATGGTTGACCAATAACACATAGTGCAATGGCCAATACCCCTGTGATAATCGCCAAAGTAACTACTGTTTTCATCTTTTTCTCCTTTTAGATGAAAATTAAAAGAACTGAAGTGTGCATATTAAACAATAATATACTAAACATGTCAATAACTTAGGAAAAATACACTAAACATCAAATACTCGTCATAATTGCCTCTATTCACCCATATGATCTCTAAGAGTGTAGGTATCCAATTTATCTGGTCCTAGCAGCTTAATGATTTCTGGAACTGCTTTATCAAATGGGATCTTCTTCTGTTTACCGGCTTCCATATCCCTCAGGATAATTACGCCTTCTTTTACTTCCATTTGGCCAAGGATAAGTGAATATCTAGCTTTAAACTTGTCAGCTAATCTCATTTGGCTCTTTAAACTAGCCTCACCTAGAGCTCCAAGAGTATGTACTCCTTTGTCTCTTAGTTCAGATATTAGCGCTAAGCACATCTTTTTTGCATCTGGACCAAGTTGTGCAACAAACACATCAACATGATCTTTGTTTGGGGCTTGTACTCCTGCCTGTTTCATTTGCCATATGATTCGCTCCATTCCACCAGCAAAACCAAGACCCGGTGTTGGTTGGCCGCCTAGCATTTCCATTAGAGGATCGTATCTACCTCCTCCTCCTACAGCATTCTTGCCTTTTGTCTCTATATCCCAATACTCAAATACAGTTTGGTTATAGTAATCTAACCCACGAACCAGATTTGGATTCTGAACATATTCAGCACCAAGCTCGTCTAGGAATTCTAGTAATATATTGTGATATTCCTTACTTTCTTCTCCTATAAATTGATCTAATGTTGGGGCGCTCTTTAACAAGATTTGAGTGTCTTCTTCTTTTGAATCTAATAATCTGAGGGGATTAGTTTTAAGTCTTTTTCTGTCTAGTTCAGGTAGATTGCGCTCTTTTCCAATAAAGAAGTCTTTAAGAGCACTTGTGTATTCTTCTCTATTCTCTGCAGTACCAACATTGTTAATCTGCATTGTTAAACGATCACGAATTCGCACATCCTCAAAGATCTTGTTTAGCATGTGAATAAGCTGAGCATCTAAACTAGGGTCAGATAGTCCAATTACTTCTAGACTGAATTGATTAAATTGCCTATATCTACCTTTTTGAGGTCTATCGTGTCTAAAACAAGGTCCAATAGCATAAAGCTCCACTGGTTGTGGCAATTGTTGCATTCCATGTTCTATGTAAGAACGGCAAATACTTGCTGTGAATTCTGGCCTAAGAGCAAAGTCATCATCATCATCATTTTTATTATGGTGAGATTTAACCAAGAAGAGCTCTTTCTCTACAATATCTGTGTGTTCACCAATAGTTCTTTCAAAGATATCTTTCTTTTCAAAGATTGGTGTTTCAATTCTCTTAAAACCGGCTTGTCTGCACCTGTGACGCACTGCTTTCTTTAAATACGTCATATAAGTGTGATCATCCGGTAAGATGTCGTGAGTTCCTTTTGGTGTACGAAATTGTGCTTCTGCCATGATAAAACGGTGCTTAGTAAGTAATCCTTTCCACGCTAGCACATTTTTGCGTTTTCTAAAAGGCCAGAGCACCTTTAATTACAGCAAAACTGGTGATTTATGTTGATGTAAATTTTGCAGTGGGACGAGAGATGGACCGTCTACGCTCTTCGAGCTACGCCGAGTCTCATTACGGCGAAGTAGTCATCGTATATGACGTACGAAGACGAATGGGGCGAGAGATGGGTTTCGAACCCACGACCTTCCGGACCACAACCGGACGCTCTAACCAACTGAGCTACTCTCGCCATGATTTAATAGAGAACAATGAGAGTGTAACCAATTTCAGTGGTGCGAAGTTGGAAACTGCCTGCCGACCGAAGTGCCGCGTGAGCGGTACGAAGGTTGGAGCTACTCTCGCCATGCGTAAAAGCCGAACAAGTGTAACGTTCTCTGCATAATAAACTCAATACAAATTACCTTTTATTAGATGTTTTTATCTTCCTCTTTAGGGGGATTGTCTCCTGTGTTGGTTGTACTAGGTTCAATTGGCGTTTCATTATTTACAGATGCGGCTGGCTCTATGCTATCTGCACTCATTACAAATTGTACGTCACTATCATCTTCAGTTTCCTTCAACTTAGTCTCTGTAGCTATATCGCTTGGCTCTTCCTTTGCTATTGGTTCTGGTTTTACATCTTTAATTGGTTCAGATTTAGGTTCTGTAGCAACAACAGCTTCAGGTGTTTTAATTTCAGGTGGTTGTTCTGTTTCTGTAGTTTCCTTAGATGCTTCTAATTCTCTTCCCCTTTTATTAGTTTTGTATCTTTGACGCTTGCGTCTTTTTCTTTCGCGTTCCCAATCTTCTTTATTCATTGGTTGTTTTGGCTCTGTAGTTTTGATTTGATTTGGTTCCTCTATTTTAGGAGTAACAACTTCTTCTTTCTTTTCCTCTTTAACTTCAGATTTAGCTTCTTCTGTACCACTTAACCAGCTTGGGATTGCTGGGGTAGATGGTTCTGATGGTTTTTCTAATGGCTCAGGTGCAGGAGGAGCAACTGGTTCTTTTGGTACCACAGGAGGATTAATAGGCTCTTTGGAGACTGTAGGTGGCTCTATAATTGGAGTCGATTCTTTAGGAGTCTCTGGTGTACTTGGTTCAGTTTTAATAGTAGAAGAGACTGGAGTAACGACTTCTTTAGCTGGAAGCGTGTCGCCAGATTCTCCTGCTTTTAACCAATCTGGTATAGGTGCATCTCTTGGTGTTTCTGGTTCTTTGTTTGGTTCATTTGTTTCGATAGGGGCAGGAGTAGATCCTTGATCCTGTTTTACAGGAGGTTCATTAATTGGAGCTGCCTCCTTAACTGGTTCAGGCTTAGGTTCATTTACAGAATTTGATACTGGCTTAGGTGTATTAGAAGGAGCATGAGTAGGCGAACTATTTGGACGATGGGATGACGAGGCAACTTCGGGAGGTGATTTAACTGGTTGAGTTGATGGGTCTAGCCAGCTTGGGACTTTTGTATCAGAAACATTATCAATAGACTCATCAATTCTTTCAGGTACTGCAACATCTTCCTTTGGTGGTTCGGTTACTGGTTTTGGTTCCTCCTGCTTAGTTTCAACTGGCATATCCATTGATAGCGGTTTTACTGCTTCTATTTCAGATTCAGGTTCATTACTTGTTTCCTCTTTCTCTGATTTCTTTTTTAGTTTAGACAAAAAGAATATTCCAAGTATTCCAATAGCAACTGATACTAGTAAAATCAGGAATGCTTTTATTAGCAGCCCAAGAATCGAACCACCTCCTCCATTATTATTTGGCTCTGCAGGTTCTTCATCTTCAGGATCATTGTCTGGATCTGTTGGTAATATTGGAGTCTCTGTAATTGAAATAACAACATCTGATTTTACACTTGTTAATACTTCACTTGTTCTAAGTGATCTAACCTCGGCAGATACTTCATACGTGCCGCTTTCTGCGAAAGTGTGCTTTGGTGAATCTTGAATGCTTTGAGAACCATCTCCAAATTCCCATAAAACAATGCTTGGATCTGATTGCATTAATGAATCATCTCCTACTAAAGCAAATTGGATTGTTTCTTCTGAAATAGAAGTTGATTCGATCGATACATCTCCTTCTTCCACAATTACTTCTGTCACTCCTCCAAATGGAGTTACGATTATTTGCTGCGCAATTATGCTTTCATCATTTAATTTGGCTCCTATTAAAATAGTCTGTTCAGACTCAAGATTGGGAATCCATAGATACAGAGTACCTTTTCCATTTTTGAAAAAAGTATCGCTTAGTACATTGTCATTCATAGTATTCCCGTCAAGATTTAGATCTTGGTTTATATCTGCATCCATTAATAGTTGATCTATATCGTCTCTATTTATATCCAGCCTTATTAACTGCTGATTAGAGTTGAGCACAATATTGCTTTGGTCTTTGTTACCTCCTTCAACTAGTACAATAGGTTTATCTTTTAGGTCGGATTCAGTTTTAATTGGATCTGTTGCTGAGCTAGATACAGATAAATTAATTGAATGTTGGATAGAAGATGAATCTGATTTTTGAATTTCTGCAAGAAGAATAAATTCCTCTTCTTGCACTGGCCTAATAGAAAAAATAGAACTACGTTCTGCTTGAACAAATGAGCCATCCTTGGATAGAACCCAACTAGCAGTTGCATTAGAATCTGGCAGAACTGCAAGTATCTCTACGACTGATCCAGGCTTAACTTTTAAGACTTCACTTGTGGCACTTAACGCAGATACGCTTGATACCGTTCCCATTATTATGGGGATGGAAAGCCAGCATAGTAACCTTCGATTAGACATGATTGTTTTAGATTTTTATTAGCTTGCGTTAGAAATATCAACAAATATTTGAACTAATACTCTGGCGAATAGAATAATTATAAGACCAATGACAGTGTACATAATTGTCTTTTTTGCTTTTTCTTTTGGCTCGTCTTCACCTTGAGATACAACCAATCGAATACCAGCAATAACTATTACTACAACTGCAATCAGCGCCATATAGGACAAGACTTCTTTAATAATATTAATTACTGTGGTTCGTAAATCATTTGATCCAACAATGTCTCCTGCAAGGGTGGCTCCTTCTTGTATACCACCACCTTGATATATTTGTCCGTATGCAACAGTAGTAGTTGCCCATGCAGTTAATGCAAGGCTACTTTTATAAACAATAGATAGTAATGAGGAATACTTGTTCATCTACGTCAATTATAGCATAAATAGAGCAGATAGGCTACTGTAGCCGCATGCGACCAGAGTCTTCTAGTAAAATTCTTAATTCGGCCAAAGCTAATGCATTTCTTGTAACAAATCTTATAAATATAAGATATTTAACTGGCTTTCAGCTTAGTTCGGGGATTGTGTTGGTCACAAAAAGTTCGATTACACTTTATGTAGATAGTAGATATTTAGAGGCGGCAAAAAAATCTGTTTATAAAAATATTTCTGTAAAACCAATGGGAAACATAAAGACGGCATTAAATAGAATAAAAAATTGCGGAGTAGAAGCGGATACAATGACCATAAGTGAATACGGTAAATGGAAGCGTAAAAATAAGAACACAAAATTTGTTCAAACAGAAGGGGTTATACAAGAATTCCGCAAAACAAAAACTCCAGAAGAGTTAAGAAAATTCAAACGAGCTCAGAGCATAACTCGAAAAATAATAGAATCTATTCCATCAATGTTAAAGCAGGGGACTACAGAGCTAGAGATCGCAGAAAGAATAAGGAGAATGGCTGTAGACCTTGGTGCAGAGGGCCTTTCTTTTGACCCGATTGTTGCTTTCGAAGCAAATAGCTCTCGTCCTCATCACCATCCCTCTAATAAGAAATGGAAAAAGGGAATGATGTTACAGATTGATATTGGAGCTAAATACAAAGGATACTGCGCAGATCAAAGTGCTGTGTTCTTTTCTAAAAAGAAGACAAAGAAACAAGAATCTACATATAAGGCAGTTTTAGAGGCAAAAAACAAAGCAACTAAGTTGGTTTGTTCTGGGGCCAGTACTCATAATCTATATCAAATAGCTTGTGAAGTATTAAATAAGTATGGGATGAAAGATAATTTCACACATGCTCTTGGCCATGGTGTTGGCTTAGAGATTCACGAAGGATCCAGTTTAACAGACAAGATCCCAGAAACTTCTCTTGAATCTGGTGAAATAGTGACCATAGAGCCAGGAGTGTATTTCCCAGGAGAATTTGGGATTAGATTAGAAGACGAAGTAATAGTTAAGTAAGAGATTTGACTCTGGGACTGGAAAAAATATCTATTTTTTGGTACACTGATCTGATTTGAATAAACAAAAATTCATTCACAGGTCACTATATAGAAGTGCTCCAAAAGTTAGGATTCCAAAAAGAATACCTACAATTCTTTTAATTATTTTCTGTATCGCTCCTATCTGCAGTGAAGGTGCTGATGAATCCTATGAACAAGATTTTTTAATAACTGCATATTATTCACCTATCCCAGATCAGTGTTGCTATGTAAAAGGAGGGCTAAAGGCAGATAAAATATTAAATGGAAATGGTACACACGCTGCAGATGGAACCCCTGTTTATCCTGGTATGGTT
>Ga0209249_1003128_pt1 | contig 12286 bp, 9 predicted proteins | sample SaaInlV_200m_DNA_4_FD_184653 | JGI IMG/M metagenome (GOLD analysis project Ga0209249, IMG submission 184653) | Marine microbial communities from expanding oxygen minimum zones in the Saanich Inlet - SI037_S3LV_200m_DNA (SPAdes) (version 2) | ecosystem: Environmental > Aquatic > Marine >...
CGAATGGGGGGGTATTTGGATCACTTCTGTCAACACCTATATTGAATCCTCCTCAATCAGCTATACTGGGCATGCACAATATCGTTGAGCGTCCAATAGCTATTGACGGACAAGTAGTTATACGACCAATGATGTATGTGGCTCTGTCATATGATCATAGGATTGTTGATGGAAAAGACAGTGTAGGATTCCTTACCACAATCAAAGAAATGATTGAGAATCCATTTAAACTTCTTGATCCTAATGCTAAGCCCGAAACAAGTCTTCTTAATCTTTAAAAACGGCACAATTATTGAACGCCAATTCAAAATATCCTTTGTGAAAAAACAAGCAATACTTCTCCTGTTTTGTCTTAATCTTTTTGCTGCAAATGCCCAGGAATCTTCTGACAAAGGCATGGAACTAGTTCAGGCAAGCGAGAAGGGTGCGACAAAAGAAGTTCTTAAACTCCTGAACGGGGGGCAGGATGCGAATATTGCAACCTGGGATGGAATGACTCCACTTCATTACGCAACACAGAATGGTCATTTGCCCACAGTGAAGGCCCTTGTGTTAAATGGAGCGAGGATCGATCAGATTGATGATGATCACCGCACACCTCTTCTGCTGGCTGTGCATTTTAATCAACTTGATATCGCTGAATTTTTAGTGCAAAAAGATGCAGATGTCAACATTGTCGACGGTTTGGGTCTTACTCCACTGTTCTATGCTGCAGCTTATGGGGACTTCATCATGACCGATATGTTCCTTTTTTATAAAGGAAATCAGAAAGTCAGGGACCAGGAAGGTAAAACACCATTTCTGGCAGCAATTTGGGGTGGATTTCCTCAGATTGCCAAACTTCTTCTCCAATATGGAGCAGATATCGGGGAAAGTGATTATTCAGGAAACAATGCCTTGCATCTGGCGGTGCAAAATGGAGACAGCATAAGCATTGATAGCTTATTTCGCTGGGGTATAAATGTGAATGCCGTGAATAAATCTAATTTGACCCCTCTTGAGCTGGCCATTGAAACGAAAAATCCTTTGCTTGTAAAGAAGCTTATTGATGCTGGAGCAGAGGTTAATCACAGCATTTCAAAACGCTTTAACACACTAGATTTTGCTCACTCACAAAATGCTTCAAAAGAAACATCTGCAATGCTGACAACTGCCGGAGCTCAAAACAACATCGCCCCAGCTTTCTCTAATTTCTCAATGGGTATGTCCTACACGAGAAATAATAATGGTTCAGACCTTGGGCTTATTGGTGCATGGTCTGATCGTAAATACCAGTTGTCAATTTTAACTGCCATCGACCAACAACTTGGTCGGATGAAAGTGATCCATCAGGTAAATGATACACTCGCATACCAGTTTCATGAAACCAGAACGAATTTTACCATTGGTATTTCGAAAAAATTCAGAATTGCAAGAATAAACAGCACAGAACAAACCGGGATTGAATTGGCATTGAGAGCAGTTGGCTCATTAAGTGATTATAAAGCAAGCAGAAAAAGAGGACCTTTCTTATTGTATGGCTACCCTGAAATAAGATGGTATCTTACTGATCGATTTATCACCTATTATTGTGGCTATCAATATATACCTTTCAAATCATATTCCCCGGGGCCCCATCGCTTCACTTTTGGCATTGGTTTCAGGTTAAAAGGAAAATTATGAACAGGATATTTCTAAATACTCAAATAGTCATTTCAAGTATTTTATTACTGATACTTCTTCCTTCCTGTGATAAAAGTATCTGGGAAGATCCATGTAGTAATTGTTATGAGGATAAACCTACAGAAGGTTTACTAGCCATTAATGTAAATCCCTCAGACGATTATGATTTGCTTGAAATACGGATAATAAAAGGGAGGCTTGAAAAAGGAGAGGAATTTATTCGAGACACATTAAGTCTTGAGTATGTAGAATATTGGGTCGATGTTGGTAGTTACTATACAGTGGAGGCACACTATCTGGTTGACGGAAAACATTATTTAGCCGTTGATGGTGACAGGGTGAGTATTTATCTTGATGATAGTAGCTGTGATGTAGCTTGCTGGAGGCCAAATGACGGTGAGGTTGATTGCATACTTGAACTATAATTCAATTCTTTAAATAACTTCTTCCACGGTCCCCAAATCCAGATACAGAATGAATCCTTTAATATTCTGGTAGCCCATTTGCTTTAGCACTTTGGTATATTGCTTGACTTGTCTGGGGTGTTGAGAAGACTTATTTCCTGTTTTATACTCGACAATTATTGCTTCATCAGCCATAAAAACCACCCTGTCGGGTCGGAGGTCACTTCGATTAGGAATAGTAATTGATGGCTCTTTCAGAACTTTAGCTCCTTCACTAAAATACCTCTTAATGGCCTCATGATTTAGCAGATCACACACTTTTGAACTTAAAAGGTCAATCTCTTCTTCAGGCAAGACGGACCTTCCTTTCATTTCTTCAATTAGATCCGGCAGTTCAGAAAGATAATCCAACTTAGCCAATAATTCATGCATGATCAATCCTCGGTCAAGAGCATGACTTGAGAATTCTGATGAGAATTTGTGTACTTCCTGATCCATATTTTGCGGATACTTATCCAGTTGAACGATTTTCTTTTTCTCGTATTCAAAACCTGAGTGTTTCACAGTCTCTGGATCTCCAAATGAGTATATCCCCTCTTCTCCTGGCTCAACAACTGAAGTAATAAGTCCGGTGATACGTGAAAGCTTACCGGCATACCGTCCGGGACTAAATACATAGAGGTAATCAGCAGCCCGGGTGAATGCCACATACAAAAGGTTAAGGTTATCAAGATGAATCTGAACTTTTTCATCGATGTAGGCCTCACTAAAAAATCCTTTGAGATGTTCCTTTTTATAAGCCACCGGAACCATTGGTATTTTATCAAATGGAGTATTATCTGTTTGGACCCACATTACCGGGGCATTTCTTGAATTATGATCTAATTCCCAATCACAATTAGCCATAACAACGACCGGAAATTCCAAGCCTTTAGCCTTATGAATTGTCATAACCCGAATTGCGTTAGTAGCATCATCCATAGACAAAGTAGCCTTATGGCCTTCCTCATCCCACCATTCAATAATCTGGCCCGGACAAAGGTTTCCAGATGAACTAAAGCTAGCTCTTAAAGCCTCTTTGAATCCAATAATAAACGCAGTTGCAGATTGATCAGCTTTTAAATCGAGCAGGTCGATGAATTTCTCAATCGAATAATTCACATCAAACTGACTATGATTCTTAAGGTAATCACTAAATTTTGTTCCGAGGAGAGTATTGATTATTTCAGGATTTTCTCGAAGATCACAAAGCAAATCATATTCGGCAGTTTGCAATTCTCCTTTCTTAAGCTTCAGGTATTCAAGAGCTAGTTTTCCAGTAAGAAAGGAATCTCCGGGGGCATTCATTAAGCCCAGGCATAAAATTATACAACGCAATTCAGGTGATGATCCAAGTTGGAATGATTCTGAAGAAACTACATCCGGCATTATCCACTTCTCATCGGATGAATCACTATTATATTGATTAAAGAATCTGAGCAAAGAGGCACAATTTGTCTTTGTTCTCTCCAGGAATACTATATCCTTGGCCTGGTAACCTTTTTCCCTTGTCAGGGACCATATCAAAGAAGGTAGTTTGTGATAGTGCTCTGGAAAGCCATCAATCTCATTCTCTGAGCTTAAAACCATTTCAATATATCCGCCAGGCCTGCTGTTTCCATATTTTTGTTTAACATCGGTAAAAGCCTTTTCCATGTCAGCCAAATAAGGCTGAATATATGAATCCGGTACATCAGTACCAGTTCTAAGATGATTAATGAGTGAATCGCTTGCTTTAGTGAAGAACAAATTATTGAAATCTATGATAGACTGACGGCTACGATAGTTACTTGAGAGATTGTATTTTTTCACACCAATATCAAGAAAATCCTGTTCAGCAAGATGCGACATCAGCTGCCAGTTACTATTACGCCATCTGTATATTGACTGCTTCACATCTCCGACGACCAATGCAGTACCTCCCCCGGCAAGGCTGTCACGGATTAATGGCTTAAAATTTAACCACTGAAGATCAGATGTATCCTGAAATTCATCAATCATATAGTGTTTATAGAAACTTCCGGTTTTTTCATATATAAATGGTGAAGGATTATCAGACACAACCGAGGCGATCAAGGGATTAGTCAGCGCCAAAAGGAAGGTATTATTCTCCTGTCCCAGGGCTACAATTTCCGCAGCTAGTGACCTGGCCAGTCCTAATGCAAACAGTTTTTCCAGTATCATCCCAGCTGTTGTAAACGACTTGTAAGAATTATCAAAAAGATCGACAGCCCTTTTTAGCAGATCATCGAGGCCAGATTGCACACACAACTCTATTTGTGCTTTAATCTCAGGTTTTTTTGATTTTGTCACCCATGCTTCAGGACCATCGAGAGCATTTCGGCGTGTTTTGGGATCGCATGACTTAACCGACAGATGTAATAGATAACCAGCAGGTCCTTTTCTTCCATTATAGAAATCATTCATGCTGAGCCCTGCATGATTGATGATCCGATTAGATTCTTCAGAAATCAGCAGAAGTTGGTTCTCAAAATCTTTTTTGATCTCGTTAAGCTTATGCCTGTAGTGACGAATATCTTCGGATGAAAAAGCTGAACCGGAAGTTTGAAAAAAATGACTTGACAATTGTTCTTTCATCAGTTCTTTTCCAATTGCCATAAGATCTTTTTCAAACTTAGCCCATGCTTTCCCTTCAGCGATATGTTCAATAATCCCTGTTACCAGCCAATTTCTCAGGTCAGCATTATCTTCGATTCTTACCAGTAAGCGGTCAATAGATTCCTGTATCACTTTTGAATCATTCAATTCAATCTGATATCCGGAGTAAATTCCTATCTCCCGGGTAAAAGATCTTAAAATGGTTTGAAAAAACTCATCTATTGTTCCGATCGAAAATCTGGAGTAGTTCTGAAGAATAAGTTTCAGGATTTTTTTTGCCCTCTTGATCAGAAGATCCTCTTCTTTGTTCAATTCAGTCTCCAGAAATCTGAAATGGTCGCTATCTTCAATATTACCGGAGCTTATAGCAACAAGTTCTTTGATAACCCTGTCTTTCAGTTCACCAGCAGCTTTATTGGTGAAAGTGACAGCGAGAATTTTTTTATAATTATTGATATCCCTGAAAAGAATAGTCAGATACTGCCTGGTCAAACTGAAGGTTTTTCCTGATCCGGCTGATGCCTTGTATATTTGAAACTTATGCAAAATCTCGGGCTTGTGGTACCAGTCTAAGTTAACACAAATTCTCAGGCTTTCAAGATTTTCAAAGGTGAACCATCCGGTAGGAGGTCAACATCATTCGAAGTCTTTTCAATATTCTCAACACTTCCCAGATCATACCATTGGTCACTGCTGTGATCGTATCCCGGCACTGAGGTTTTTCCAGACAAGTCGAGTATCCATGGGATTATTGAGAAAGACGCAGAATCAGGAAACTGAGTAAAAAGTGATGGGTCGATGATGTAAACACCACTAAAAGCTTGTCTGGTGTAGCCACCCCTTGAATTTCGGGATATAATTCTGAGATTTCGCTCAGGATATTCCCATCCGCCCAGAAAGCCCTGATGATTAAACAACAGACTTCTGCTTGTTGGCCTGTCTTTTACAGCGAGCGAGACCGGATATTCATGTTCATCATGAAAAGCAATGAAGTCCTTAAGGCTAATATCCGACAGGATATCAACATTATGAAAAAGCACTGCTTTATCTCCTAACAGAGGAGCTGCTTTTTTTATTCCGCCGCCTGTATCCAGAAGTTCATCCTCAATTGAAAACTGAATATCGATATTGAAAGCATTATTTTTTGCTACAAAATCAATAATTTGCTCAAAGAGGTGATGTACATTGATAACAATTGATGTAAAACCCGCCTGAATGAGTCTTTTTATAAGCAATTCAAGCATGGGCACCCCATGAAATGGGACAAGAGCTTTTGGGATATTTTCAGAAAGTGGCAGCAAACGGGTCCCTTTTCCGGCGGCAAGAATCATAGCGTTCATACTTCCACTTTTTTTATGCGTTCTTCAATATCGTAGCGAAATCGAGAGTTGGCCATTTCCTTTAATAAACGTCGAAGCTCCGGAAATTTGAAGGGAAAGGAGTAATTTTCCAATATCCATGTAAAATTATCTAGAGCATAGGGTATGCTTTGGAGAAAATGCGTCTTACCTTCAAATAATCCTCTGAAACCAAAAGCACCCAACGCTTGTAGTTTTCTTATAAGTACAAATCCGGGGTAATACTTTCTGAAGTTGTCTGCATTTATCTCTGGTATTGCTTTCAGTTGAACCATATAGCGTTCGAAAAGCACCTCTCTCAGATTGGGAGGAATATCAGCTTTCGCATCGAATAAAAGTGATGCAAGGTCGTAGGCCGGGTGTCCCATACGTCCTCCCTGAAAATCTATAAACCAAACCTTATTATCATGAATCATGATATTTCGCGTTTGGAAATCCCTGTAAAGAAAAAAGTTCTTTTCGGCACCATCCAGTACCCTGATCATCTCATCGAAATCATTCTCCAGATTTTGCTCTTTGAAATTCAGGCCGGTAAATTTCAGAAAGTGGTATTTAAAATAGTTCAGATCCCAGCGCATTGACTGAGCATCGAAAGCCTGTCGGGGGTATGCCAGGGAATAGTTCAGGTTTTGGTGTGCAAGTTTCTGGAAGAAAGGCAGTCCATCTACGGCTTGATTAAGATATGCCATACAGTCATCATCCTTAACTTCCTGACAATCCTGTAGCTGTGCAAAAAGGGTTTGATCACCAAGATCCTGCTGGAGATATATTTGATTATCGAGATCTTCAGCCAGAATCTCAGGAACTGCAAGACCCTGATTTTTAAAATGCCTTGCAAAATAGACAAAGGCTTGGTTCTCTGCGTCATCAGTATGGTAAGCGCCAATAGCAGATCCTTGATCACTTGTTAGCCTGAAATATGATCTTGATGAACCAGACTGCGGCAAAGGAACAATGGTCCGAACCTCGTGGCCGGACCATTGATTATACAAATGCAGGAGTTTACCTTCTGCTTTCATCCGTTAATATTCTTTCAATGATTCCTATTATTATTTGGCAAAGCTCACTGCTCTAGTTTCGCGAATTACAGTAACTTTTACCTGACCTGGATAAGTTAATTCATCCTGGATTTTCTTAGCAATATCATATGATAACGATTCGGCATCTTTGTCATTTACCTTTTCGCTACCAACTATCACTCTAAGCTCTCGTCCGGCTTGAATAGCATAAGTTTTAACAACTCCCGGATAACTTAATGCCATATTTTCGAGTCCTTTTAATCGTTTGATGTAAGACTCAACCGCTTCTCTACGGGCTCCGGGACGTGCTCCTGAGATAGCATCACAAACCTGAACTATAGGAGCAAGAAGAGTAGTCATTTCAACTTCTTCATGGTGCGAACCGATGGCATTACATACATCGGCTTTCTCCTTAAAACGTTCAGCCAGTTTCATTCCCAGAAGGGCATGAGGTAGTTCAGGTTCATCATCAGCGACTTTTCCAATATCATGTAACAGACCTGCCCGTTTTGCAAGTTTAGAGTTCAAACCAAGTTCAGAAGCCATTATTGCACAAAGATTTGCTGCTTCACGTGAATGTTGCAACAGGTTTTGTCCGTATGATGAACGGTATTTCATTTTTCCTACCAAACGAATTAACTCCGGATGAAGGCCATGAACTCCCAGATCAATGGTTGTTCTTTTACCTGTCTCAATAATTTCATCTTCAACTTGTTTTTTCACTTTCCCAACCACCTCTTCAATACGTGCCGGATGAATACGTCCATCAGTAACGAGCTGGTGAAGGGCCAGGCGTGCTACTTCACGTCGAACAGGATCAAAGGCTGAAAGAATAATTGCTTCAGGGGTATCATCAACAATAATTTCGACTCCAGTAGCGGCTTCCATAGCGCGAATATTACGTCCTTCACGTCCAATTATCCGACCTTTAATATCGTCATTGTCAATATTAAAAACGGTGACTGAGTTTTCAATAGCCTCCTCGGCTGCAACTCGCTGGATGGTATTCAGTACAATTTTTCTTGCTTCTTTATTGGCTGTCATTTTCGCCTCTTCCATTGCATCGGAGATGAATGAAACAGCCTCTGATTTTGCTTCAGATTTCAGAGATTCGACCAACTGTGATTTCGCTTCAGCAGCTGACAAACCTGAAATTGATTCCAGCTGATCAACTGCTTGTTTATGAAACTTATCAAGTTCTTCAGAGCGCTTAGTAACCAAATCCATTTGAGAGGTAAGGTTTGTTCTTATTGATTCTACCTCTTTCTTCTTACGTTGGTGATCTTCAATTCTCTGGGACATACTCGATTCTCTTTGCTTCAGTCTGTTTTCAATCATCAAAACTCTACTGTTTTTCTCATTGATGTTTTTTTCATGCTCCGACTTTAGCTGCAAAAATTTCTCCTTTGCTTGTAAGATCTTGTCTTTCTTTATCATCTCAGCCTCACTCTCGGCTTCGACCAGTATGTTTTTAGCTTTATTCTTCAGTGTCATTCTACCCATAAAAAAGGCAATACCTCCACCAACAATAAAAGCAATCACTCCAATAATTATTTCTGGTATCATTTGATATTTAGATATGTGAATATATATTAAAATGGGCCTTGCCCAATAGTTCAAAAAAAACCCGTATTAATGCCTTTGATAGAAAACCCCAATTCTATTAGGGAAGGAGCGGCCAATTATTTCGAACTTCCACTGGTTTCCGAAGAAACTCCACCGACGAATCGGCTTATTGAGGCCTGTTCTAGATAACTATGAGCTTAGCTCCTATTTTTAAAGTGTTGAGTTTTACAAATAAACAAAGGATTAATACGGGCAGTATTTTTATGCAAAGAACGCTTACTCTTTTTTAACAAATGCTTCAAGTTCATCAGTCAGCTCCTCTATAGCAGACACTACTGGTCTCTCATCAATCTTCTCCTCCAAATCCAACTCCTTAAGCACAAATTGTAACGCAGCCATAGATAAAAAATCCTGATTGTCTTTATCTTTATATCGCAGTTTATATTGTGCTACCTTGTCATTTATCAACTTTGCTGCTTTCCGAAACCTCTCCTCATCCTTTCGCTCAATTAATAGTGGATAGTAGCGCCCAACAATTTGCAATTTAATGTGGAATTTACCATCCATATCCAGCTATCTGTTCAAAAGAGCAATACAATCATCTATCTCCCGCACTATCTTGTTAATCTCAGCCTTGGCCTCTTGATTATCATTATCATTAGCCAAAACACCTGTGGCTACCTTAGCCGTATTGTACTGTTGCTCTAATCTTTCAATTCTTATTTTTTTTTCGTCTACCTGCTCACGCAGATCCTGATTCTCTATGATCACTGTGCCGAACTCATTTTTTAATGCTGAGTATTTCGCCATCAACAAGTGAACCTGGCTTTTTAATCTCCGAATCAGATCCTCCTGTTCACCAGTCATGATCTATTTTTAAAACAAAAATACGATTCCTGAAGTTCAAATCAAAATTTTATAAATTTGCACCCCATGACAATAATAAGCAGGCTAAGCCCATTTTTATTGTGTTTGCTACTCCTGGTGTCAAATTTAAGTCATTTGAATGGCCAGGAATTAAAAACGGTAAACTTCAGATCTCCTCTGGACATTCCATTGTTCTTATCGGGGAATTTTGGAGAGATCAGGAGCAACCATTTTCATTCAGGCCTGGATTTCAAGACGAAAGGTCAAAGTGGATTATCTGTTCATGCAATTGAAAGGGGATTCGTAAGTCGCATAAAAGTCGAACCTGGCGGATATGGAAAGGCCATATATATTCAGCATCCGAATGGATATTCGAGTTTGTATGGTCATTTGATGGATTTCAGGAACGACCTTGCTGAATATGTCAAATCATCTCAATATCAGAGGGAAAGTTTTTCTGTTGATTTATATCCAAAACCTGGTCAATTCTCTGTTGAGCCAGGTGACTACATTGCTCTTTCAGGAAATACAGGCAGTTCTCAGGCTCCACATCTTCATTTCGAAATCAGGGATAGTCAAACCCAGAATCCAGTTAATCCCCTGCTCTTCCCTTTTGAAGTTTATGACTCAAGAGCCCCTCAAATAAAATCACTTTACATTTACAGCTTAACCGGAAGAAAAGACCTGAAAGAGCCTTTACAAATTTCATTGAGTGGCAGTAATGGAACTTACAAACCTTCAGGCAAGCAAATCTGGCCAATTGATATTGTAAGCGGAATCGGTGTTGAAACAATTGATTTTCTGGATAATAGCAGTAATAAGTGTGGTATCTATGAATTAAAAATTTTCTTTGATGACGGGCTTATTTTCAGCAGTAAAATGGATGAATTCTCGTTTTCTGAAAGCAAATACATAAACAGCCTTATTGATTACAGGATTTATGATGAAAACCGGAAGCAGGTATTAAAAGCATTTATTGAGCCAAATAATTCTTTAAGCATATATCAATATGCCAGTAACCAGGGAAAAATACAGATTCAGGATACTTTGATTCATGAGATCAGAGTACAAATAAATGATGTTCATTTGAATAAATCTGAAGCCAAAATAATGGTCAGGCTTAATCCCGGAGAATTTGACGAATTTACTGTAGCGCTTCCCTACTATTCAAACTTTTTTAGCTTTTCTGAAAAGAACCATTTTGAAGAAAAGAACATCCTGCTTGAATTCCCACAGAACTCTTTTTATGACAATGTGTTTTTCTATTATGAATCCGACAGTATTCCGCCAGGAGCTTTTTCCAGGATTCACCGTTTACATGACTCTTCAGTACCTTTGCACAGATCATTCAAACTGTCAATAAAGCCAGATAGTCTTCCCGATCACCTCAAACCATACGCCATTATAGCAAGAGTAAGTGAAGCAGGAGAATATCATCCGGCAGGAGGATATTGGGAAGAAGATTATCTTGTAACAAAATCAGGTTCGTTTGGTGATTTTACTGTGTGTATTGATAGCATACCTCCGAGTATTCAGTACACGGGTAACTTGAAAAATGAGGTTTTAAGAGCCGGAAATAGTATTACTTTTACTATTGAGGATGATTTCTCCGGAATCAAGTCTTTCAGAGGAACACTGGATGGTAAATGGATACTTTTCGATTGGGATCCAAAGACATCCACATTAAAACATAAAACTGATAAAGCATTATTACCTCGAGGCACACAAAAAGAGCTGATTTTAAGAGTATTGGATCGACTTGGTAACATAGCAGAATTTAAGAAAACAGTTACCCGATAAATGGTAACAACACAATAATTACTATAAGCAAAAACATATTTTATATTATGCAAAAAACATTCTTATTGACCTTGACAGTGCTGATTCTGGCCTCAACGGCCGGATGGTCATGCACCAATTTTTTAGTCTCAAAGGGGGCCTCAGCAGATGGCTCAACTATGATTACTTATGCAGCTGACTCTCACGTCCTGTATGGAGAGTTGTATCATTGGCCGGCCGCAAAATGGCCAGCAGGAACCATGCTGGATGTTCATGAATGGGATACAGGAAAGTATTTGGGCAAAATTCCGCAGATCTCAAAAACTTATTCAGTTGTTGGAAATATGAATGAGCATCAGCTGGCTATTGGCGAAACAACATATGGAGGACGCTCTGAACTGAGAAACCCTGATGGCATTATTGATTACGGAAGTTTGATTTACATCACTCTTCAAAGGGCAAAAACTGCCCGGGAAGCAATCACCACCATGGTTGATCTCTGTGAAAAATATGGCTATTACTCCTCAGGAGAATCTTTTTCTATTTCTGATCCTGATGAAGTATGGATAATGGAAATTATTGGCAAAGGTCCTGGTGTAAAAGGCATTTTATGGGTTGCCCGACGTGTACCTGATGGATATATAAGCGCCCATGCTAACCAGGCCAGGATTACCACTTTCCCACAAGATGACAAAGAGAACTGCCTGTTTGGCGACGATTTGATCAGTTTTGCTAAAGACCAGGGCTGGTATGATGGAGAAGATAAGAATTTCTCATTCCGCGACACCTATGCTCCACTGGCTTTTGGGGGATTAAGATATTGTGAAGCCAGAGTATGGGCATTTTTCAACAAGGTCAGTAATAAAATGAAAAAACATCTGGATTATGCCATGGGAATAGATGCCAGCAATCCAATGCCTTTGTTCATAAAGCCTGATAGAAAATTAACAGCCCAGGATTTGATGGAGTTCAT
>Ga0209249_1003129_pt1 | contig 12284 bp, 10 predicted proteins | sample SaaInlV_200m_DNA_4_FD_184653 | JGI IMG/M metagenome (GOLD analysis project Ga0209249, IMG submission 184653) | Marine microbial communities from expanding oxygen minimum zones in the Saanich Inlet - SI037_S3LV_200m_DNA (SPAdes) (version 2) | ecosystem: Environmental > Aquatic > Marine >...
TCAGCGAAAACTGCGTGCTGAGCAAGGCATGTCGTCCGCTTGATGTATAATCCATTCACCAGTTTTGTTTTCTCCTAAAGTGGACGACATAAACCGGAATCAGTGGATGATTTCACCGGAATCCGCACTTGCGTTTGATCTCTGTTGGAGTAACTCCTAAAATCGCATTATACGAACTGAAACGACAGTTACGAAAACCTGAGCATAATTTTGCATCAATGGGGTTTGCGTGTACATAAAGAATCAGGCGCATCAAATAAGATGAATTTGCTACGGGCTTGCGTTTAAATTTATACTGAAAAAGACTGCCTGTGCGGTCATAGTGTTTGTTGATACTCTTGGCATAGCTGATGAAGAAATCTCGAAAGGCTTTTTCAAGCGGGGTGAGCTTTTTGCGAGAAGAGACTTCAAAAGTTCCCGAAACTTTTGAAGTCTCCTTTATCCGGAGCACAAAATGAAAATGAGTAGGCATTAAACAATAAGCATAGGTGTCCACAAAACCTGAAAGATACTTTTGATACTGCTTGAGAAAATAATGATAGTTTTCTTCTTCGAGGAAAAACTTCTCTCGATTATTCCCCCGATTGTATATATGATAGAAAACGCCTTCATTCATGTTTTTCTCCCTTTTAAAAAGAGATTACAAAAGTCTTTAAGACTTTTGTAATCTGATTCAATTCACCATCTCTTTCAACTCATCTTCACTGATGATTTTCACTCCCAAACCCTCTGCCTTCGTCAGTTTCGAGCCAGCTTTCTCCCCTGCTAATAAATAATCCGTCTTTTTGCTGACGCTGCCCGTCACCTTGCCGCCCTGCTCCTGAATGAACTCTTTCGCTTCGGCGCGCGTCATTGTTGGCAGCGTGCCCGTGATAACAAAAGTCAACCCACTGAACACTGAAGACTGATCACTGACCACTGATAACTGATTACTGGGATTTAAACCCGCATCCCGTAATTTGCCGAGAATCTGTTGATTAAACGGAAGCAAGAACCAATCCACGATCGCAGCGGCGATGTTGGGGCCGATCCCTTCGATGGCTTCCAGATCATCCTGTGTGGCGGCGCGCAGGGCATCCAAATCTGCAAAATGATCTGTTAGATCGGCTGCCACACTCTCGCCCACGCCGCGAATTCCCAACCCTGTCAGCAATCGCGTTAAAGGCTGCGCTGTAGATGCCGCAATCGCGTTTAGCAAATTATCGGCTTTTTTCTCTTTGAAACCTTCGAGCGCGAGCAAGGTTTCTTTTTCTAAAGTATATAAATCTGCTACGTCGCCGACCAAGCCCTCGTTGACCAACTGCTCGACAATTTTGATGCCCAGCCCGACGATATCCATTGCACCGCGCGAAACAAAATGCTGGATATTGCGGATGAGCTGCGCCGGACACGCCGCGTTGATGCAATAATAGGCAACTTCATCCTGGATTTTTTCGACAGTTTGCTCGCAAGCGGGGCATTTTTTGGGTGGATGCACGGGACGCTCGTGACCCGAACGTGCTTCCGTTATGGATGCAATGATGTAGGGAATCACTTCACCGGCGCGTTTAACCAAAACCCGATCCCCGATGCGGATATCCTTCTCGGCGATGAAATCGAAATTATGCAAAGTGGCATTGCTGACGGTGACCCCGTTAATTTCAACAGGCTCCAGCACCGCTTTTGGCGTGAGTACGCCCGTCCGACCGACTTCGATTTGGATGTCTTTGAGTGTCGTGGTCACTTCCAGCGAAGGGAATTTGTAGGCAGTCGCACCGCGCGGGTCTTTGCCGACGATGCCGAGCGAATCGGAGAGTTCGAGATCGTCGATCTTGATGACGATGCCATCCGCTTCGTAGGGGAGTTGGTCGCGGGCTTCTTCCCAATTTGCGCAGTAGGTGATGGTTTCTTCGATATTGCTGAAATTGCGCGAATCCACGCTGACGGGGAATCCCAACTCGCGGAGATATTCGAGCCGCTCCCATTGCGAGTTTGGCACTGTGCCACCTTCGGCGTGGACGATTTGATAAATAAGCAAAGTTAAGGGTCTTTGCGCGGTGATACTTGAATCAAGCTGACGCAACGCACCCGCCGCCGTATTGCGCGGATTTTGATATGTTTTTTCGCCAGCTTCAGATAGACGTTCGTTGAGAGATGCAAAATCTTTGTGGGAGATGAAGACTTCGCCTCTTACGACCAAGTATTCGGGGAGGGAGTATTCAGTATTCAGTGCTGGGGAGTCTTTGAATAATGGGAGTTCTCCCTGTTCACTGACCACTGAAGACTGATTACTGCTTACTGGAATTTTCAATGGAATTGCTTTTATTGTCCTAAGATTGGCGGTGATATCTTCCCCTATTTCTCCATCGCCGCGCGTTGCGCCTTGAACGAAGATACCGTCTCGATAATGCAACACCACTGAAAGCCCATCAATTTTTGGCTCGACGGTGAATGCCGATTCGCTTACTCGTTCATCCAATTTGCAAACGCGCTCAAACCAGGCGCGGGCATCGTCCGCGCCGAAGGCATTCGCCAACGACAGGATCGGAGCCGGATGACGCACCTTGTCGAATTTAGATGCAGGCGGCGCACCAGCCCGCTGGGATGGCGAATCGGGCGTGATCCACTCAGGATGCTCGGCTTCGATGGCTTTGAGTTCATGCAGCAAACGGTCGTATTCCCCGTCGCTGATGATGGGGGCATCGAGGACGTGATAGCGGTAATTATGCTGGCGAATTTCTTCGCGGAGGGTTTTGAGTTTTTGTTGGATGTCGGTCATGGTAGAAATTATAGTCTTTAAATTCTATTGGCACAAAATTTACCGAGTTTTCTATCTGTTTTTGGCAAATAAGAATACTTTCAATTTAGTTTGTTTCAGTGACACAAGCAATATCTCCTGTGACTTCGAATACTTTGAACGAGCAGTAGAGTGACCAAACTAAGCTTGGATTGCTTAAGTTGATATTCAAAATCTCTTCGATTTTTCGAATGCGATAATCCATTGTATTACGATGAATGCCTAGTCTAAAGGCAGTAGACTTGGCATTACTGCCACTGATGAGATACTCATAAAGACTTTTCGAAAACTCGGTCTTATTTTTTTCATCATACTCGAGCAATTCAAAGATCAGAGGGTCACAGAATTTTTTCAAGTCTTTCTCTTTGCCGGATAAATTGATTAGATGATAAAAAGCCAACTTATCGTATGTATAAAAACTATCTATAGGATGGGCTAGAGGCCCCAGTTCAATTGCCGCGACAGCTTGTTCGTAGTGAATTCTCAAATCTGCTAATTTATGGAAGCGGCGACTGATGCCGCTGACTAAATGATGTTCCTTAAGAGATTTTTTTAAGTTCAAGAAATCGGTATCGGTCATAGGGATATTCTTTTTACGGTCAAGTAGCAAAACGATGGCATCCTGGTATAGCACACCGATAGAGCCATCAATTAATGTTGCGAATAAGTCTCTTAAGTAGATTAAGGCTGATCGGTTTAGACCATCATCTTCGTAGCGAATTACAACGACATAGAGGTTCTGCTGAAGTTTTAGATTTAAAGCCTGTACACGATCTTGCAACAGGGCGGGCGATTCTATTCGATTGTCAAGAATGTCTGCTAACAGGAATTCGATTGCGATCCCCTTGGTTTCGTGAAAATGACTTTCTTTTTGTAGTTCGCAAGCTAAAGTGTCACAAAAGACGCGGAAGAGTTCAACATCTTCCTCTGAGAAAGATTTGTCATACTCAATCATGGCCGCATAACCTATGACACGATCGTTGATAGCAATCCTATGTTCCATTCGAATATTCTCAAGAGGATAAGTTGTGATTTGGGGGACATCGTTCGCTGAAAGCTTTTTGATCTCGTCTAGGGAGTTTAATGTTTTTACCAAGTTTGGATCGACATAGCCTTTGCCGATAATGTTCTGCCAAGTGGAATCTTCAACATCAGTCCTGTGGTTGTGTCCGATTAATTTCAGAGCGGCATCGACAGCAAAAATCGGATTACCAAGAACTTCAAAACCAACACGAAAGATATTCTGGATACCCTGATTCGATATCAAGGCTTGAAAGAATTTGAGAGAAGCTTGCTCGTATTGGCGCTGTCTTGTAAAGAGATCATTATTCAAGGTCATTTTCACACTCCGTATGGACTGGTAAAAAACACAAAAAATGGTTTCTGTTTTATGAATCTAACACAAATTGAAAAGAAGGTGATCTTGTTATGATTTGATTAGTGTTTTCAAGTTGACGTTTGTCACACAATTTCGCCAAAGGAGTATAAAAATGCAACTAGAAGGTAAACGTATCGTTATGACTGGAGGAGCAAGCGGTATTGGTGCTGCAACAGTATTGGCTTTTGCCAAGCAAGGTGCTGCTGTTATCTCTACCGATGTTCAAGATGAAGCTGGTAAAGCGGTTGTCGCAGAAGCAGCGAAACTAGGCGTTGGACCGATTAAATATATGCATTGCGATGTCAGTAACCAGGATGAAGTTAATCAGGTTTTCGACACGGCAGTCGCTGAACTTGGCGGATTGGACGTGATGGCAAATCTTGCTGGCGTCGAAAAAAATGTGGCTGCCGAGGATGTGAACGAAGCAGAAATCGATTTCATCATGAACGTCCATGTCAAAGGGACGATGTACACCAATGCTGCTGCCTTTCGTTATATGAAAGATACTGGTGGTTCGATTATTAACTACACATCTCTCGCTGGTATTTCTGGTTTTCCTGGAATTCCGATCTACGGGGCTGCCAAGGGCGCAGTTCTGGGATGGACGCGTAATGTGGCAAAAGATTGGGGGCAGTATAAGATCCGCACAAATGCTGTGGCTCCATTTGTGATGACTCCAATGGCACAACTTACTTTCGATCAGATGAGTGAGGAAGCATTTGCGGGTGTAAAAGCCTGGTTCCAAATGATGGTGCCACTAGGCGGCTGGTTAGGAGATGTGGAAGATTCTGCAAATGTGAATATTTTCCTTGCCAGTGATGCATCGAAATTCATTACCGGCCAGACCATCAGTGTGGATGGCGGCTTTGTGATGGTGCGCTAAAATTAAAAGTTAGTCTGCCAAGATTATTAGAAGTTTTGCGATAAAAAAAAGGAAGGTGACAGTTTTACTGCCACCTTCCTTTTTTTGTTTAAGTTTTTAAAATTTAGAGAGGTATTCTGAGCTACTGTTGTGCTTGGTCAAGTTTCCTGTGTTTTTGTGTCTAAAACTCTTGCATAATATTATCCAATTCCCTCACCAACCTCGCCGCATCCTCTTCCGTGAAGACGATTGGCGGTTTGATCTTGATGATATTATGCAGCGGACCATCCACGCTGAGCAGGATATGTCGATTCCGCATTTCTTCGACGACGCGATAGGTTTCAGCGGAAGCAGGTTCGAGCGTGGAGCGATCCCGCACCAGTTCGATGCCGAGGAAAAGCCCCTCGCCGCGCACATCGCCGATCAGCGGATGGCGGTCTATTAATTCCATCAAACCCTCTTTGAGTTTTGCACCTACGCGGAGCGCATTTTCCTGCAAAGCTTCATTTTCGATCACATCCAGTACAGCCAAACCGACCGCGCAAGAAACGGGATTGCCGCCAAAGGTGTTGAAATATTCCATGCCGTTGTTGAATGCGGCCGCAATTTCAGGCGTGGTGACCACTGCCGCGAGCGGATGCCCGTTGCCCATCGGCTTGCCCATCGTGACGATGTCGGGCACAACGCCATGACTTTGAAAACCCCAAAAATGCGTACCAAAACGACCAAATCCATTTTGGACTTCGTCGGCGATGCAAAGGCCGCCAGCCGCGCGTGTGCGGGTATAGATTTCTTTCAAATACCCTTCGGGGAAAACGACCTGCCCGCCCGTGCCGATGATCGATTCGCTGATGAATGCTGCCATGCCATTTGTGCTATCAATTGCCTCTTGAGCCTGCTCTGCATATCGCGCTACAGGGTTGGCATCATCCCGAAAAACACCGCGAAAATCACAAGGTAAAGTCAATTTATGCACCCAATCAGGTGCACCTGTGCCGCCCTTCCCATCAAATTTATAAGGCGAAATCTCCACCAAACTCGATAAATTCCCGTGATACGCCCCCTCCAAAACGAGCATATCCCGCTCGCCCGTATACGCCCGCGCCAATCGCAGCGCAAGGTCGTTCGCCTCGCTGCCCGAATTCACAAAAAAGCAGACCGAGAGCGGGGCGGGCATGGTCGCCGTGAGTCGCTCCGCCAGTCGCACGATATTCTCGTGCAAATAGCGCGTATTCGTATTCAACGCCGCCGCCTGCCCCGCCAACGCCGCCACCACGCGCGGGTGCGAATGCCCCACATGGCAAACATTATTCACACAATCGAGATAAGATTTTCCCTTTTCATCGTACAAAAACTGCCCCTGCCCACGCACAATATGCAACGGATTTTCATAAGACAAACTCAATGCCTCGCTGAGATTCTGTTTTCTCTTTTGGATGATCGCCTGCGGCGCGAGCCGAACGTGATTTGGGCTTGCTCCCGTCTGTGAACTTGGTTGCGGCGGACACATACTACCTATTAACAACGTCGCATCTTCGGCATTTACCGCGACTAATTTCTCCAACGCATCCCAAGCAGGCTCGGCATGTGTCTGATGGTATTCATTCTCAAGACTGCGCCCCGATGAAATAGACGCGCTCACCGCTAATCGCGCACAGGTCAAATCATAGAGTAACGAGATTTCGGTCGCGCTGAGTGAAATTATGCTGTGGTAGCCTGCCGCGATATGAGCAATTGCTTCGATGGGCTTCTCTTCGCCGAGCAATGCATAGGCCGCACAGATCGCCACTTCAAAGACGCGTGGCGAGTAGCGTAAATCACCAAAATCGAAGATGCCGCTGATCACGCCATCCTGCACGAGCAGGTTCTGGGTATTCGCATCGTTGTGGATGACCTGTTTATGCAGATCGGGCAAAACAGGCCTTACACGTCTTTTGAAGCGCTCCAAAACATGCGAGAGCAATGCACGCCTTTCAGGTGTCGCGATACCATCCAAGCGTGGCTCAATCGCACGAAGCGCGAGAGATAGATCCCAGAGCATATCCCGATTCATTGCGGGGTGCTCAAAATCGGCAAGAGCGATATCGAGTTTGGCTAGATAAGCGCCCAATCCACGCAGTAGGGTTGGCGTTTGTGGGGCTATATTTTCGAGCAGTGTCCCCTCTAAATAACTGATCATCCGCACGAGATATGTTTCTCCATCATGGGAGATGGGGAAGAGACTCTTGCCTTCTTTATTCAGGATAATCTGCGGTACGCCATCAAAGTCTTGCAGATGCCATAAAGCAGCGTTCTGAAATTCGATGTCCTCGCGCGGCGTTTCTTGTGCGTGGATTTTTAGCACATAAGACCTGACAGGTTTTGAAAACCTGTCAGGTCTTTCGCTGATAAGAAAATTGCAGTCAATATCCCCGGGCAGGGGTTTGGCTTCTGCGTCGATGCCATAATATTTGGCAGCTATCTGAATAGCGTCTTTTTGGGTGAGAGGGGGCAGGGGCATGGGATACTCCATATTGAAAGATGTGCATTGCATCTACAAGATGCGTTGCACATCGGGTTATACATATAAAACCGAACTGCAACGCACCAAGAGCAGGTGCAATGCAGTTCTTCTTCTATTTTTTCACCAGCTCCTGCCCGTCGGGTGTATCGCGGACTTCCCAGCCGAGGGCGGCTATCTCGTCCCGTAGGCGGTCGGATGCGGCAAAATCTTTTTCGGTGCGGGCAGTTTGGCGGGATTCGGCTAGTTGTTGCACCTCTGCCGGGGGAGCGGAAGCAAGTTCTGGGTCAGGGGCGTTGCGCAGGAATTCAAGCGCGTCTTCAGAGATGCCTGCGTCCATATCCGGGATTTGGAGCTTGCCGAGTTCTTCTAATCCGCATTCTTTTCCTGCAGGATATATTTTGGTTTCTATGCCATCGCAGATGGTAATAGAGCTAACGCCACTAATATGACATTTTCTGTTTTCGAAATCAATAATGATGCCGGTATGTTCATCTAAACCGACGATGGTTTGCCCGGCAGGGAGCATGCTGCGCCAAATATCGAAACGGTCACGCCCGACGAAACAACGGCTGGTATCGAGATCTGCGCCGCCTTCGGCGTTATTCCAGTGCGGGATGAAGGAAACGGGCAGGTTGTAATCCTTGAAGAGATCAAGCCCGTCTTTGACGTGTACATCTTCGCCGACTTTGAATATTTCGTAAACAGGCAGGGCATGTGCGCCGATGGCGATGGTGGCTGCGCTGGCAAAGACGATGGTCGCGCCGCGACGATGACGAGCACGAATGATGTCCCAAGCGAGACTGCCCTGAAGTTGACGCACAGCATAGGTCGGGCTGCCAGGTCCCATAAAGATCAGGTCGGCGCTGCGGAGGGGGGCAAGGATTTCGGGGTTGTCGGGGCTGAAATCGGTGCCGCGCTTGCGGGCTGGGATGATGTGGATTTCCGGGGCGTAGTTTTGCAGGCGGGTTGCGAGATAGTCGCCGACTTTTTGAGCAACAAGGTCAGAATTGAGTTCAAATCCTGCGGTGGTTTCGAGAATGGCGATTTGGGGATGTTGTGGGAGGTCTTTGATGAGGCGTTCGAAGATACGTCCACCGGCGAGGGAGGTTTCACCTGAACCGAGAAAGGCTATTTTTCCATACATGTTTTTTTACCTATAAAGAGAGAGTAGAAGTTTGTGATGATTTTGCGAGCGGAGCGAAGCAATCTCATTCTTTTATTAATTCACGTGCTTTTTGCCAGATGGCATCGAACATCATAACAGTCAGGCGTCCCGTTTGGGTGTTTTGGCGGCTGGGGTGATAGGAAGACAAGAGCCAGTGATCGGTGTTCGGTGAAGCAGTATTCAGTGGATCAGTGTTCAGTAGATCAGGGGGCAGTTTGTAGAGTGCGCCGTGCCCAAAAGCATAATCCTTTTTGCGGAGGTTGAAGATGCGTAAAATTCTGTCGAAGGCGATGCGCCCGAGAGCAACGAAAACTTTGGGTTGGATGAGTTCTATCTCGCGCTCTAGAAAAGGTTGGCAGGTGTTGAGTTCAAGAGCTGTGGGTTTGTTTTGTGGCGGGGCACAACGCCCGGAGGCCGTGATCCACATCTGGGAGAGTAACAAGCCATCATCACGAGCGAACGAATCCGCTTGGGAGGCAAATCCTGCACGATAGAGCGCGGGAAAAAGAAAATCGCCGGAGCCGTCGCCGGTAAATTGTCGCCCCGTGCGGTTGGAGCCGTGCGCGCCGGGGGCAAGCCCTACGACCATCACAGCGGCGTTCGGGTCGCCAAAGCCTGGCACAGGTTTGCCCCAGTATTCATGGTCAAGATAGGCTTTTCGTTTGACTCGTGCAACTTCTTCGCGCCATTCTACGAGGCGCGGACATTGACGACAGGCGATGATCTCTTCAGTAAGTTTTTGCAATTCTTCCATAAGTTTTTTTGTACACGGACCGCACGGATATTTTTTCCGTGAGCTACGGATAAAACGCCGTGTTCTCCACGTTGTCCGTTTACAAATTATGAATTTCGCACCATCTCTTTGGTGTGCTTGAAAATATCATCCACATTTGTCGCTGCGCCCCCGCCTTGTGCAATGGATTTATCTCCGCCACCGCGACCGTTGAAGGGTGCGAGATGATCTTGCAGCAATTCATTTGCGCTCAGTTCCGTATCGTCGGCACAGGCGGTGACGAGTGAGAGCTTGCTCCCATCGAAGGATGCCAAGACAGCCACCATGCCTGGATAAACGCGTAATTTCATTGCCAAAGAGCGTAATTCGCCAGCATTCCGATTCTCGAAAAGACTTGTTGCCAGCCATTTTTCGCCAATCGGCTCGGCGAGCTGTACCATCTTCTGTGCTTCGATCTCCAATTTCATTTCGCGCAATTTCTTTAATTCATTTTGGGCGCTTTTCAATTGCGTGTACTGGCTTTCGACAGTTTCTTTCAAGGCATCAATACCAATTGCTAAAAACTGCGCGCTCTCTTGTGCGGCTTTTTGCACTTCGTCAAAAAATGCAAAAGTCTGCCAACCTGCCACAAAATGGATACGTGTTTTCTTGTTGATCCGTTCTGTACGCACGATTTTCAGCATTCCAACCATGCCAGTTTGTGGGAGATGTGTTCCACCGCAGGCAGAATAATCGTAGCCTTCGATCTCGATCACGCGAATCTCGCCATCCACTTTTGGCGGACGGCGAAAAGGCACACTATCTTTATTCTCTACAAAATACGCCTTAATCACGCGGTTCTCAAAGACGAGCCTATTAGCAGCTTTTTCCGCAAGGGCAATTTCTTTGGCGGAAAGCGTTTCTTTGTTGAAATCAATTGTCGTGGGCGTTTCCCCGCTGATATGCGAAGAAATTGTCTCCAGTCCTAATTCTTTCCAGAAAACCGCCGAGAAAATATGCTGCCCAGTGTGGTGCTGCATATTCGCAAAACGCCGTTCCCAGTCAACTTTTGCGGGGTAGCTGCCCAAGGCAATTTCTTTATCAAGGATGTGAATAATTTCGTCGCCTTCGATAAAAGCGTCTACAACGCGGGCGGTGCCGATCGAGCCGGTATCGTGGGACTGCCCTCCGCCGGTCGGGTAGAAAAAAGTCGATGGCAGAATCACGCCGAAACCACGTTCGTCCCGCCGTGTCTCGATCACATCGGCGGTGAATTCTGTCGTCATCGGTTCGTCAAAATAGAGTTTTTTTGTCATAAGAAATTCCTGTCATTGCGAGGCTGTTTTTTCGCCGAAGCAATCTCCATCGCGGAGAGGGAGACTGCCACGTCGCAAGCGCGCGCTCCTCGCAGTGACAATTAGATAATAATCATCGCATCGCCAAAGGAATAAAATCTGTACCCTTCTCGGATGGCAGTCTCGTACGCCTCTAAAATCATTTCTCGCTCGGCAAAGGCACTCACCAACATCACCAAAGTGGATTTGGGGAGGTGAAAATTTGTGATCATAATATCGACTGCCTTAAACTCATAACCGGGCAGGATGAAGAGCGATGTCGCGCCGCTCGTGGGGAGAGTTGCTCCCGTTTGAGAAGCAGATTCGAGAGTCCGAACGCTGGTTGTGCCAACCGCGACGACTCTGCCCCCGGTTTGTTTGCTGTTATTTATCTTTTCTGCTGTTTCAGGTGTGACCTGGCACCACTCGGTGTGGATGTGATGCTCTTCAACATCATCTTCCGTGACCGGAGCGAAAGTATCCAACCCAACATGTAGGGTCACTTCGGCGCGCTTCACGCCTTTGGTTTTGAGTTCGTTTAATAAACGCGGCGTGAAATGCAGCCCCGCCGTGGGTGCTGCTGCTGACCCCGGCTCTTGCGCATAAACGGTTTGATAACGCTCGGGGTCATCGAGCTTCGCGTGGATATAAGGCGGCAAGGGTACGTTCCCGATTTGCGGGAAATATGGTTCGATGGGTTCATCAAAACGAATGAGACGCTGTGCGCCTTCGAGTACATCAACGACCTCGGCATTAGGAGCATTGTCGAGAATGATTTTTTTGCCAGCAATCAAACCTTTGCCGCCAACGAGGGCGCGCCAGGTGAGTTCATCTTCTTTGCGAAGGAGAAGGAGTTCCACTTTGCCGCCGGTTTCTTTGCGGGCATAAATGCGAGCAGGGATGACGCGCGTTTGGTTAATAACGAGCAGGTCGTTCGGGCGGAGATATTCGCCAATATCGCTAAAATGACGATGCTCAATCTTGCCGCTCTCACGATGCAAAACGAGCAGACGAGAAGAATCCCGCGGCTCGGCGGGAGTCTGGGCGATGGATTCTTGCGGGAGATTGTAGTTGAAGTCGGTTGTTTTCATATATTTATATAGAGCTAAAGCCCTCACTACGAGGGGTGAGCCTTGTAGTAACCGCTTTAGCGGTTAGGATTGTTTATAAGTCATCCCAGCCTTTGCCAAAACCAGATGATGGTTTGTGTTTCTGCCAATTTTCTTTGAGCCAAGATGTACCTTTCTCACCTTCGTATAAAAACAAACTTGACCAACGCCAAGCATATACATCGTCTACAGGTTCATGTTTGACTGGATTGTAGTGAATATAATTTAACGCTCTTATGAGATGCTTTTCATTACGAATCATTCTGTCTGCAAAACGATACCAAACTTTTCTTTTTCCTGTTAGTCCATCTTCTTTATTAGACCTCTTGCATAAGTATGCCATAATAGGCGTATGAGATACGAAACAATTAGAGAATGGAAAGATTCAGACTTCAAAAGGCTCACGGGTGTCAGGCAAAAAACCTTCGAGAAAATGTTAGAAGCC
>Ga0209249_1003133_pt1 | contig 12259 bp, 8 predicted proteins | sample SaaInlV_200m_DNA_4_FD_184653 | JGI IMG/M metagenome (GOLD analysis project Ga0209249, IMG submission 184653) | Marine microbial communities from expanding oxygen minimum zones in the Saanich Inlet - SI037_S3LV_200m_DNA (SPAdes) (version 2) | ecosystem: Environmental > Aquatic > Marine >...
AGGCTTCAGGATATCTTTTATGGTATAGAAAAACTTATTCCACTTGCGAATAAATGATTTATACCTGGTGCTTCCTATTGAGGTGAAGTTCGTGTAATACCATTTAATCGTTTTGATAGTAAGAATCTTGTATACCGGCCATGGCATTAAGGACTTACCAAACTCATTAGGCACATGATCAATGGTAAAAACATGTGTGTGGCAATTAATTATGGTTTTGTTGTCTTGATTATTCATATCAGTGCCTCCATTGACTATTTCTTGTTGGTCATTTTAGTTTTATTCAGATTGGTATGTCAAGCATCACTTGTATGCAATATAGCGTTCAGTTCTCAGAGCCCTTTCGTTACGAATTGGCGTCGATTTGGCGTCACCAATCCACCTTTACGTCCTTAAACATAAACATATTATCACTAAGTCTCAAGGCCTTGCCACTGGTAGTGCTTACATTCCTGAGAATGACTTTCCTGGTTATGACATAGGGAAACTTCTCCTGGTAGGTATCATCGAACATTTGTGGATTGAAATTTGTAAAAATAGCAGGCCCCTGGTAATCCTCCGGATGATTGGAGTCGTCGACATGAAGATTTTCAATGGTGATCCGTTCCGGCATATAACATGTGTAGCCGAAATCATGCTGACCGGAATAAAATCCGCTTATCAATGCAGCGCTTGTTGATCTGCCACCTGCGGGCACGAAAACACAGTTACGGATAAAGATCTCTCCCTGCCATGTACTGCCATAGTCTGAGCGCAGGTTGATGAGGCTTCTACCTTGGATGGTGGTGTTCTCAACGCTTAAGGTTCCACTGCCAATGGCATTGATTCCCATGTGTCCCAGGGTTGAGTTGCGGATGGTGGCATTGGCAACTCCCTTGTGGGCATCGAACCGGGATAAGGTGCAATTGTCATAAAGAAGATTTTTGCAGTAGTTAGAACCCAGGATTCCCCAATACCTGCGGTCATTGATGTCATTTGTCTGGCTGCAGGAAATAAATGATACATTAAGTGCACGGCTGACTGAAATGTCGTAAGAGCCCATGGAAACGGGCTTCCCAGCTGAGCCAATGGTACGGTATGTAAGGTGTCCGGTCAGTATGGTGTTCTTAACAGTTACATTGGCGCAGCCACTGATATTGATGAATCCTCCATAGGGAGCACCATGGTCTCCTTCGCCCATGATGTGGTGTTCCAGCCCATTAACAATAACGTTGGAACGCTTGATCGATATGTTTCGGCTATAATAGGTGTACTTCGATTCTGCTTTATTGGCAATTGTGGTAAAATGTCCTCCGGTGATGTTCAGTGTCTTCTTGTCAATGGGAAGAGCGGTGATTTCAGTGATCTGGTCGAAGTCCCAGATGATCGGAGTTTCCATATTCACATTACCGTTTTTGTCAACGAGAAAGATATCAGTCTGTGGAGACCCATTGTTTTGGTTCGGCCCAAAGCGGATGTAGTGCTTTACGTGGGAATTGGTGACAGTGATCAGACAGGTTCCGGGCAGGGAGACGTCGATTTTCTCCTGATTCCTCTCAAGTGAAGAAATGGATTCAAGTTTAAACGCTTGCAAACGGGAACTGACCATAAAAATAGATGCATTACGATTTTGCACCTCGGTATCGTCAATAATGAAGGTGGCTGTGCCGAAATCGGTGTCAGTCTGGATGATCGCTGTGCGCTCCTTTCCTCCAATGTAGTACGTGGCCCCATCATCGGCTTTTACCTCTAAGTCATTCTCATTGGCGAATGCATGGGCAGCCACGATAGCTTCTACATCATCAGTTTTACCGTCGCCCTTGGCACCGAAGTCACTATAGCGAACGACATTTTCATCTGTCTGCCCCTGTGTCACAATTAGACAGGTTGATAAGAAGAACCATAAGAGTATATATTTCATCTTTGTATATAATTTATAACCAATAATCCTCGCGAGCGTATCCCCCTGTGTCCCCCTTTGAAAAGGGGGAAGGAATCATGGGCGTTACTTTTGCGTCACTCTTGCGTTACCTTCCTTTAATACACTAATTCGAAAATAACTATTTAAAATTCGTTTCAACTGTTTCTAAATACTTTTTCCTGGCCTTGCTTGAAAGAAAGGATCTGTTTATCATTTCATTCATCTTTTCTTCTATGCCTTCAAATTCTTTCTTCTATTGTAGAGTAAAAATCCTTACAATGGGATTATCTTCTATATCTGAGTCTTTTATCATTTTAATCAACTCCTGCTGTTTTTTCGAGAATTTAACCTCCTCCAAGTACTTGTTTTGATCAAGCAGGTCTTTTGCATCTATGATATCTATAACATCAGCAAATTTATTCCCCATGTCTCCTGCGAAGACTACTGAAGAGAATCCATCGATATCATTGTTGATCCCCATTAAGAATCCCGGTTTTTTATCGACGAATTTCTGCTCTTTTACACGAATTAGTTCTTCAGTTTTTAGGTTGAAGACCATAAATACATAGTCGTCAGTTATATCCGGCAGGTTGACGTATAGAAATAAATAATTACTGTAACCTGTAATGTAATACAATGAATTATAGCCCCAAACACCTGGTGGTCTTGGAATAAAATATGCGGGTAATGAGTTGCTGGTAAACTGGATATGACAGAGTGGTGAAAATCCTTCATCTTGTTGAATAAAAACTGTGTCATAAAAGAATTCCTGAATATGAAGACTACCGTTGGAGATGAAATAATTTGAAAATCCGGTAGTAAAGCCATCTCCAACTTTCTTATTTGAGATCTTGAATAAGGATTCCTTTTCATTAAAATCATCATCCAGAATTCTTACCATATGAAAGTCGTTAATCTCCTCAAATGGACGTCTTAATACTATCTGGATATCACCTGAACTATTGAAGAAAGCTTTATCAAATGGATCACCATAGCGATCTGAATATATAAACTCCCTAACACATTTATCAGAAGTGGAGTAGACAAGTAGTTTGTGAAGGGAATAATCGTGTATCAGGATTAATTCCCCGTCGGGATGGAAAGAAACTTCGCTAATATCAAGGTATTCCTGAGGTCCTTTACCATTTTGTCCTATTGATCTGAGAAACTCACCTTTATCAGTAAAAAGGAGAAGTTTCTTTTCAAATAATGCTTCAATTAATATATAGTTATCAGCCAAAATTGGGATTCCCAAAGAAAAATGGGCCTCAGGATGATTTTCAAGCTTGACATAATCAACATCCTGTACAATCTGACTCAGGTTAAATTCTTTTTCATTCGAATAAGCATGCAGGATATCAACTTCAGGTATTACTGTTGCCTCTTCAGAATTATTGTTGCAACAGGAATAAAGAAATAATCCGAATAGAATTGATGAGATATAGATTGTTGTTTTCATAGGTGATTCTTTTTTGGATAAGGTATATAGTTGATGCAAGGTAGGGGAAGTTTTTTGATCATTACAGCTTGTATCTCACCATTCTCACCATGCGTCAATCCCAGCGTCACTCTCAAAAATCATTTTGGCTCAAGGCTCATCACGTAATCAAAACTTTCGTCCAAATATTTTGCGACATTGTCTAAATCCATCAGCATTCTTTCAGGTATCAATACATACCCACGCATTATGGAATTATAGGATTTGTAAATTGTAGAGTTAAATTCTTCAATGTATTTTTTCTGAACCTCTTTTGAAAACCTAATGCCAACTTCTCCGGCTTTATTTACAAGTGAAAACATATGTCCGTTAGCAGAAGTATAAGGCACAGTTTTGCCTTTTCTTTCGAATCTATTACATTTTGCAACAAGTTCATCGTAGATTTTTAGTTTATCTTCCCACATAGTTATTTGCTTGTAATATTTCCATCTCTATTAATGCTAACTCTTAAACTATCACCAGCTTGAATCTTAATCATAGGCCAATTTATAAATGCATTGTATCCCAAAGGTTTTTCAGCTTGCTTTGTTGATTCAGTCAAAATTGAGACACTGGCATCGAAACTCGTTGGATTCTTAATTAATAAGGTAACTCCATTTTTGTCATGTTCTTCAATATTAGCTTCAACATGGTCAAATACATAAAATAGTTCTCCATCAGTTTGCAGATATATTCCAGGGATTTCAAGAGCCATTAATAAGCCATTCAATTCGTTCCATCCGGTTATGTGAATTCCTCGTTCTCCTTTACTATCTGCATCACAATAAGTCAATCGTTCGTTGGTATACCCCCCGGGACGTATGCTTTCGCCATGGGCATGAACAATATCGTTCATCAAATCAGCGTATAATATGTTTCCTGTATTCCTGTAGATTTTAAATAACGGGTCACCAGAACTAGTGCAAATTCCAGGAGCTCCATGTTTATTTTGAGTGCTGGCCCAATATACACCTGCCAATTTTGCATCAAGTTTTCCTAGCTCTGTGTTTTTAGGTAATTGGTAATCGTAGGATGTTGTCCAGGTTGCACATAGATTCGCAAGGTTGCGAGATTTTTCCAGCCACTCTCTATCACCCGTAATTTCATAAAGAGCCATTAAAGAAGTCATAAATCCTGCGGCAGTTTCGGAATCTGCGTTTTGAAGAATATCTGCACATCCACCAGTAGTCGATCCTTGTTCATAAAAATCTCTTTGGTAATAAAAATGAGCTGCTTCTATTGCAATATCCAGATATTCAGGCTTATCATAGTACTCCGAGGCAAGTGCTAAGCCTCCAATAGCCATTACTCCTCCGGATGTATTATATTCAGCCACCTCACCGGTTTGATTATTTATCATCCTTCCCCATTGAGCATTTTTTTCCCAGGTAGAAACAAAGGCATCGGCAAGTCTTTGTATATTTTCTTCCCATTCCGGTTTAATACTGTTTTCTTTTCCTTGGGCTATCAGCAGCTTGAATTGTTTTATCATCCAAAATAGCACATCAGCATTTTTACGTGTCAAAACAATTTCAGGAAACTCATCGTAGCCTTCACGCCCAAAAGGCTTTCCATCGTAATTTATTGCACCATAGAAATACCCTGCTTCTCCCTGGCCACGAGGGATAGCAAAGTCAAATGTTTTTGTCACCCGCTCTAAATGCCTTTCATCGTTAAGAGCTAACATTGGGAAAGTATTCATCAATCCGCCTATCCACCCAAATGAAATCCAATTGGCATTTTCAGGACAATAAAATTGAAATTCTGGGCCGTCATAATATCGTTCGTCAATTCTTTTTGTCATAAAATCGGCTACTTGACTGAATGGAATCAGATTTCTGGGTTTATTCTGACCTGTTAATGACTTACGAACCTCCATGAATTTCTCCAGAACCTCAGGGATATCATTGGCTTTAAAAGAGTATAAACGTATGTTTAATTCAATACTATCCCCGGCTTTTAAACTGACTCCTCTGTCTAAGCTCTCCGTAGAGCCAACAAAAAGTGGTTTTTTCTCAAGTACTCCAGGAGCAGTTATTATTAAACTGGCTTGTTTACGATCTTCGCTTTCTTCAACTATAAATCCATTGTCGCCGAATTGTGATTTCTGGCCGGTCAATAAAATGAATCCACGTTTTTTTTCTTTACTGTAAAAACACATTGCCGGGGTAGACAAATAGCTAGCGTTTACTTCAAGTCGTGAAACTGAGTCTTTTTCCAAGGCAAGATGTGGAATCGCTACCGACATCATTGGAATATTTTTTTGATACAAATATTTTCGATCTAAGCCTTGAGCATATCCACTGTTAACTATTTTACAGCGATTACCATTATATACTGAAGCAGGTAGCAAAACATAATTTTCGGTATCCCATTTTTTAAAATCAAACGCAACAGCTACACCTGCATCTTCAACAGATCCTTCTATTAATTGAAACTGAATGTTCAGATCTAATGCATCTGGGTCAGACTTAATTGAATTTGCTTCTACCCGGGTATTCCATTTATTTTCATTAATGGAAGTTTCATGGATATTAAAAGGGTGAGTTGCAATCAAATCAGCTTTGTCATATTTGCAGTAAAGCAGACGAATATTACCATTCAACGATTTCAAAAAGTTATCAATTTCTGAACTAAGGGTAAAAGCTCGATTATTCTTAGTCAACCATTTGGTATTTTCTACCTGATTAATTGTATCACATGCTATAAAAATGAAAAGCAGAATTACTGCAATCCATATTTTAGTTGTAGTTTTTAGGATCAAACTTTTTAATTCAGTCAAAGCCATTGGTCAGCAAATCAATTTATTAAGAAGGCTAATTAATAGCCATCACTTCTGTTTAAATTATATGAATTTACCATTTTGCTATCTATAATTTCATGTAGTATCCAATTATTGTCAGAGTTTCCGCTTTCGAGGGTCCAGTTCTTTAACGGATTGGCTAAAAGGTTTTTAATTTTTCGAGGAAATGCATTGGCAGCCCTGGCATCTTCCCAGGTTCTGATAGCTTTAAATATTTCATATTTCTGTGGACAAGCTTCAACATCTTTTTGGTTTATTTGCAACATGTAAGTTGCTCCAACCCCAACTGAAATTGCCTGCACATGCTCGTAATCGGCCACAGTAGATTTTGAGTTTAGGCCAAAGTTAATCCCAAAAGTTGCTGGGAAATAATTGGAATAGGCAACATCTCGAAGGTCTTTTCCTTCGCTGGTAGTTGTTCCCCATTTTCGGGCTTTAACATCGTACATGTTTTTTCCACCCCCAACATTCCAAATGCTTTGATAATGCCATGATCCTTCTGAAAGCGTAGCACCAGTAACTCTCATATAAGGGATACCATGTTTCTCAGCTTTATCAAACATGCTCCTGAAAAAGCGTTTAACAGAATAGTAACCCTGCCCCTGATTAAATAAAAATTCCTGACCATCCAGGTCCATAAAGTGAATTCCATTTATATGACTCACATCTGCATAATATTCTGCAATCTTATCCTGCAAATAGATGTTTGGAATTAATCCATCGTAGCCATAGTTTATGGTTACTTGCAATTTATAAATGGTGTCATTGGCGACGTGACTTGTAGCGTTGGTTCCCCAATAAGCTCTTTTAACATTTTGAAGAAGGTATGGCGGTGTATCAGAAACTCCCAAATAGTGTATTATTTCCTTACCTATTTTTATCATATTCAAATTTCTACAGTGCCCTTCCCAACTTGCTATTTCATCAAGATATTTTGGGTCATTCACCTCAATCAAACTATCAGTAGCAGAGATATCTCGCATAAGTAGCCTTTTTTGCTGATAGCATAGGCTGTCGTTTGGAATAGGACTTGCATCTTTTGTTCCCTGGGCGAGTGATGTTGCCATGGTATGCCGCCCTATCATGATGCCTTCTGTATTTAAAATTTCCGCAAATTCTTTATGTGATTTCTTACCAGATGAAAAATTAAATGGTTTAGTTTCAAATTCTTCACCATCAATATAGCCCTTGTTGCCCCTGTCAGGTTTATACATTGGTAAATCGTTTGCATGTATTGCCTTAAAACCCAGTTGAGATGTGTAAGAAAAAGTGCTATCGTAAAGTCCTCCACTGGTTGAAACATCCGGGATGTACCTTGCCGGATCTTTTATCCATTTTCCATTAATTGTGGGGTGTGGCAAGCCTTCTGATAAAACGATGTTTTCAATTACATCCAGCAGAGCTGTGCTGTCGGGACTTCCCCATAAAGCTATGGATGATCCTATGTAATCTACACCAGGTAATGGCTGTACTTCAATATGGTTTGGTTTATTGGTTTCTAGAAAAGGAATAAGAGAAAATAATATATCTCTTTCTTTTCTTCTATCCATTGAATGGTAGGTGATAAAAACTCTTCCGGCACTATCGATTGACGCAGAATTTCCATATAAAATTCTAAAGTAGTCTTCGTAGTGGGAGTAGAAAGCAACATCGCTAATACCATCTCCACCAATTGAAAATAATTGACCTTCATGCAAATCTGGTGGTAATGGAAATTTATCAGGATCAGGACTATGGATAATATATTGAAAGGGAGCCGCATCTCCCGGAGTATTTACCCAACCTCCTGTTGTTTCATCGTTTAAAGCTAAAACCCCGATTGCATAAGATGTAGCTTCACTTGTATCACGTGCCACACCTATCACTTCGCCAAATAGGTTAGTAATATTTGTTTGATAAGATCCCCATTGAATTTCATCTATTTTTTCACGTGAGCTTAGAGATAGTAGTGTGAATTTGAAATATTTTTCTTTAACCTCAGTAAGAATATTGGCTACAGATTGGTTTTCATAAGACAGTGTAATAATACTATCTGTATTATTAAAGCTTGCGCTTGTGGGTTCGTAAATAACATTGTTTTCAGCATCGAACAAACACATTAATGGTGAATGTTTATCTGCAGGAGAGAACTCTTGTGCAGGTTTAATAGTAGTGTTCTTCATGCTGGTAATAAAGCCATTATTATTGATTTGGATCTTGAAATATGAGGTACTTAAATCAATTTGTGCTTCGTTTGAACAATTGCAAAGCAAGATTGAAAGCATTAACAATACGATGCAACTTTTAAGTCTTTCAATAAAGGAAGTAATCACAATCATGATTTTTAATTATCAGACCAAATCGCAAGTTCATTTCCGGCTGGATCAACGAAGTGAAATCTACGTCCTCCTGGAAATGAGAAAATGTCTTTTGAGATTCTCCCTTTTGATTGGATTACGGCATCCTTTACACTTTCAAGGTTTTCATGGTACAAGACAACCAATGCCCCGTTCATAATCTCGTCCTCAAATTTTTCGAATCCTCCATCTAATCCGCTATTAGAAAAAGCTGTGTACGTTGGTCCATAATCTGTAAATGTCCAGCCAAAAGCCTTTATATAAAACTCCTTTATCTCTTCAAGATCTTTGGCTTTAAACTCTACATAATTAATGTGATTATCATTCGTATTCATATCAAAAGTATTTTATACGTTAATTTTATTATTTCTATTCAGTGTTGTCCGGTAAAACCTGAATATTCGTTTATCATATCATTAATTGCCTGACATTCAGGTCTAACATTCCCTAGTTTCATAACCAAGCCCCCCTAGTTTCTGGAAAAAGAGTCCCCTGGTAATTGATTTTATTACATTTATTTACTGCAATCCAAGCGCCTTCGGGATCTTCAAGGAAGCGATATATATTTATATAGTTCATTAATTGCTGACGGATAACCGAAACCATGTTTGAAAACGACCAGCTTCTCTGGATTTTGCTCCTGACTAGGCTTATCAATAGGTTGGCCAGCATAGCGACCCAGATCTGGATCTCTATGGCATTAACATTGTCTCCAAGGAAATACTTGAGTGGGAAATTCTGCTTTATTTGCTTAAACAAGGTCTCTATCTGCCATCGTTTCTGGTAAATCTGAGCGATACTACTGGCATCCAGATCAAAGTTGTTGGTAACAAACTCAAACAGACGACCAGAATCAGGGTCTTGATAGATTATCCTGCGAGATTTATGGATCTGTTCATTTCCTTCTTTATCTTTATACTTAAACTCAATGTCTGCATCTTCAAGGATACGATCTTTTTCATCTTTATAAATACCATACCGGTCAGTAAGTTTGAATTTAGCATTGGTCTTGAGTCTGGTTACATAGAATACACCACTTTTGGTGAAGGTTTCGTACTGTCTGTAGTCAACATAGGCCTTGTCAAAGGTGATAAAGGAGCCCTTTGTTAATTTGATTTCCTTTAAGAACTGGCTATCATGGTGAGCTGCAGCGCTATAGCGAATCAAACACGGGACGTTCTCACTGGAGTTTATCAGGGTATGTGCCTTGATACCTCCCTTCTTTTTGCCCTCAAGAGGCTTTCTTCCAGCGCCCTTGAGGATCTCTTTAAACAAGGTTATCGTTGTGGAATCCATGATAAAAAGTCGCCTAGCCTCAATATCATTATAGCGGCTGTCCGATAAAAGTGAAGCATGTTTTTTATACAAGTTCATATAGATATCGCCAAACACCTTACTGGATCGCCGTTTGTTGGCATCGCTGTAGGTGCTCCTTTTGGGCATGTAGTCTAATCCGAGATGGCCAAGCTTGTTGGCATCAGCCAAAAGTCCTACAATCACCTCACGTAGAGAACTACAGCCCTCAAGTACTGCGTACAACATAATTACTAAATGCTTATAGGTTGTCAACTTCTTGACATACCGGTCAGCATCATGCTTTGCAGATATACTGTTGATTGTAGAGCGGTTCATAAACTTTAGTAGCTGTCCAAAGATCGGCTGTCCGGTGAAATGTGTACTTTTAGGCATGGTCATTTTTATTTGTTTGCACTTTAAAAATAACCATACTTGGGGTCAGCTCCTCGGGGCTACCCCATTTTAATTTGTTTTACCGGACAACACTGAGTGTGCCTTGAAGCAGTGAAGACTGCATGCTATTAGAACGATGATGGTTGGCCCATCGAAGGGGGTGACAGACAAATCCTTCAAACCACTTTGTGGTGCAGCTAGTCGAAAGATAGTTGTGCTGAGCGACAAAGAAAAGGTGAGAGAAAACTCATCAGGTGTGATCCAGAGAGCTGAACGAAAGTGAAGTGCCATAGTAAAACATCGATATGTCCATAGATCCTGTCGAAATTGAGGAGATTCAGTGGTCCTCAAGAGTATAAGCTTAGCGATAGTAAGCTGAAGTTAGCTAAGTGGCAGGCGGTGTAAAGGTAGCAGGACTCTGGATTAGGCGTACTAATGGAACAAGGGAACTCGTGCAGAAATGCTAAGGGAAAGTACAAGTGGCGAACCCACAAGGCGAATACTAAGGATCTGTACGGGGGCGGATCTAATCGTAGTAGTGATGAAGCATCTGTAATGGGTGTGGAGCGAAGGGTTAGACCAAATCGGTTTTAGAGTAAATAACAACTCGAAAGGGGATGATTGATTATTTTGAAACAAAGGAACATCCTGTAACCAGGAAAATGGTGCTCGAAGCTTTTCGTAAAGTGAAAGCCAACCGAGGTAGTGCTGGAGTTGACGGACAAAGCATTGAAGCTTATGAGTTAAAACTCCAAGAGAATACCTATAAACTATGGAACCGAATGTCAGCTGGGTCATACTTTCCATCTCCAGTTAAGGAGGTTGAGATAGCCAAGAAGTCAGGAGGCATTAGAAAATTAGGTATTCCCACAGTTCAAGACAGAATTGCTCAACAAGTGGTCAAAGCGCATCTTGAGCCCAAGATTGATTCAACATTTCACAATGACAGTTATGGATACCGACGGGGTAAAAATGCCCATCAGGCCATTCAATCTGCAATGAAACGGAGTGATAGAATCGCTTGGGTTATAGATCTAGACATCAAAGGGTTCTTTGATAATATTGATCATGAATTGATGATGAAAGGAGTTCGATATTACACCAAAGAGAAATGGGTGATCATGTACATCGAAAGATGGTTAAAAGCAAAAGTAAGGAAAGTCAATGGTGAGCTAAATCAGCGAGATAAAGGCACTCCACAGGGTGGGGTGATAAGTGCGCTGATTGCCAATGTATTTCTGCATTTTGTTTTTGACAGATGGATAGATAAGATGTATCCTAATATTCGATTTGAGCGTTATTGTGACGACATCATCATTCATTGCATAAGCTACAAACAAGCCCTCTTTATAAAGGGTAAGGTTGAAGATCGAATGCATGAATGCAAACTTGAACTCAACGAAAGCAAAACCAAGGTTGTTTATTGCCGTAACGAAAAGCATAGAGAAAGTTATGCTAATGTTAGTTATGATTTTCTTGGCTATACGATTAGGCCTAGATTTTGTCCTACAGGTAATGGTCTTAAGCTTCTGTCTGCTGCTTGTATGAGCAGGGCTTCAAAGAAAGAAGTTAACGACAAGATCCGGAAAATGTCAATTCGGAAATTTAGAGGAAACATTCAATCTCTCGCCAAGGCTATAAATAGCAAAATTAGAGGCTGGATCTATTATTATTGTAGATTCCATAAATGGACTACATTTGATATTTGGAGGAATCTAAATCAAAAGTTGATTAGCTGGGTCAGGAGCAACAAGAGAATCGGCAAAAGGAAAGCAATAAGTTGGCTAAACTGTGTCTATATGACACAACCATCATTGTTTGCGCATTGGCAAATGGCACCACCATCAAAGGTGTGCAGGTAAACCTGATTTGGAAGCGCTGTATGAGATGAGAGTCTCACGTACAGTGCTGTGAGAGGCTTGAGGTGAAATTCCGCTTGCCTACTTGACGTGTGCCTTGAAGCAGTGAAGACTGCATGCTATTAGAACGATGATGGTTGGCCCATCGAAGGGGGTGACAGACAAATCCTTCAAACCACTTTGTGGTGCAGCTAG
>Ga0209249_1003137_pt1 | contig 12249 bp, 4 predicted proteins | sample SaaInlV_200m_DNA_4_FD_184653 | JGI IMG/M metagenome (GOLD analysis project Ga0209249, IMG submission 184653) | Marine microbial communities from expanding oxygen minimum zones in the Saanich Inlet - SI037_S3LV_200m_DNA (SPAdes) (version 2) | ecosystem: Environmental > Aquatic > Marine >...
AACTTCCTCGTGAAGTTGCATTTGGACAATTAGGAAATCTTGGCCCCTTTACCATTTTCCTTTTTCTGAGCACCTTGCTCGTTTTAGGCACTGTTCTCTTATATGCAAGCAGAAGAATTGTTACGCCTCTACAAGAGCTGTCTCGAACAGCACGCCATTTTGCGCGCGGCGATTGGCTAAGAAGAGCGCCTGTGACTCGCAGCGATGAAATTGGAGAGCTAGAATACTCGTTTAATCAAATGGCGAGCGAACTCAATACGTTATATCGCTCCCTTAGGCATCAAGTTGATGAGCGGACAGAATATATTCGCACGGCATCTGATGTAGCTCAAAGCATTGTTGCAACCTTCAACTTAGATGAATTGCTTGAAAAAACAGCCCGCCTTATCGCAGAGCAACTTGACTACTACCATGTAGGTATTTTTATGGTAGGCCAAACCGGCAAAACAGCCTATCTTAAAGCGGCTCACGGACCTTCTGCTAAAGAGATGCTGTCTATAGAGCATCGTCTTGATGTCGGCTCTAGCTCCATTGTGGGTTGGGTTTCTGCTAATAATCAACACCGTGCCGCATCTGATGTAGGCGATGACCCTGTTCACTTCAAGAATGAACTTCTCCCTGACACACATGCTGAAGTTGGTATTCCAATCGCAATTGGCGATACTGTTCTTGGTGTTCTTGATGTACAAAGTATCCACTCTGAAGCTTTTGACGAGGCAACAATTGCGGTACTAATCACCCTGTCTAATCAAATTGCTACCGCTATTCAAAATGCTAGCTTATTTGAATCATCTGATGTAAATCTCCATGAACTCGATCGTCTTTATCGCGCCAGCCAAGAAATTGCCCAAGAAAAAACAAGGAGCGGAGTCTTCGAAGCAACTGGTCGTATTTTACAAGGCTCACCTTTTAGTACAGTTCTTTTCACCCCAAATGACAAAGGGATTGGCATCTATACCGCATCCGACCCTGACTACGACGTAGTTCGCTTCGGTCTACCAGAGTTTATAGACACACCGCCTGCAGCAATCGCTGAAACAATAAGAAATGAGGCTGATATTCTAGATTTAAGCAAATCAACATCTTTTTCAAAAGCCTTCATTGATATTCCCCGCAAGATGGGCTTACAAGCAATCTCCCTACTGCCCATAATGCGTGATAAAAGATTAGAAGCCCTTGTTTTGATTGGAGCTCGGCACAAAGAACACTTGACCTTCACAGCAGTGCAGCCATATACTAATCTCCTTGAGATTATCATGATTACTCTCGATAAGATACAAGCCTCAGAAATAACTGAGAAACGCTTGGCTGAAATGGAGGCTATTTCAATCACGAATCAGGCAACAGCAGCTGTCCAAGACCTTGATTCTTTATACCCGGTACTGCATGAACAAGCTCGCCAAATTTTAGGGGAATTCCCCTTCATTATTGCGCTATATGATGAAATCAGTGACGCTATTCATATTCCTTATGTGTATGAAGACGGTGAAGTAACTAGTATTCCCTCCTTCCCGCTAGGAGAGGGGCTCACGTCTATCATTGTACATACAGGGCAACCGCTGATGATTGTAGAGAATACAGAAGAGCGTGCTGCAGCTCTAGGGGCAAAAATCGTAGGCTCTTCCGCAAAATCATGGCTTGGATCCCCTCTCAAAATCAAAGGAAAGGTCATTGGTGCTATTATCATTCAGGATACAGAAAATGAAAAAAGCTTTGACCAGAATTCACTTCGCTTTATCAATACTTTAGCATCACAGGTCTCTGGCGCAATCTATAATATTCAACTGCTAGATGACAGCCGCAGAAGAGCTCTTCAATTAGAAAGTGCAGCAGAAATTGCTCGTGATATGAGTGGCTCACTCAACCTAGACGAATTACTCAGCAATGCGGTTACTCTAATACGAGACCGCTTTAGTTTTTACCATGCATCTGTTTTTCTTATTGACACTCTTGGAGAATACGCCATCATCCGCGAAGCAACTGGTGAAGCAGGGGCTCAACTAAAAAGGAATGGTCACAAACTTGGTGTTGGCTCAAAATCTATCGTTGGCTACGTGTCCAATCATGGAGAGCATCTCGTTATTGAAGATACCAGTAAAGATGCAACATATTACGCAAACCCTCTACTACCAGAAACACGAGCAGAGGCTGCTGTCCCCCTTAAGGTTGGCGAGCGCATCCTCGGTGTTCTCGATGTTCAAAGCGTCACTCCTTATGCTTTTCACGAGGAAATTCTACAAACTCTTAGTATTCTTGCTGATCAATTAGCAATTGCCGTAATCAATACAGAACTTTTTGCTGAAACACAAGAGCATCTCTCTCAGCATCGTCTTCTCCACCATATTACTACCTCTGCGGCATCAGGAACAACTCTAGAAGAATCTCTAAGAGGAGCTGTGCAGGGGCTTCAAGTTATCTTAGGTGGCGACCGCGTAGCCATTCTCCTTGTAGACAAAAAAGATGACACTCTTATTGTTGGCTCGGCTGTAGGTTATTCAGAAAGCGATCTCGCATCTATTCAAATTCCAATTAAAAGCGGCGTAACTGGCTGGGCTGCAAGAAATCAAAAACTTTTACGAATCGACGATACTGAAAAGGATCCAAGGTATATTTCCATTAGTGCAAATACAAGATCTGAATTAGCTATCCCACTCATCTTTAGGCGAGAATTACTAGGCGTGCTGAATGTAGAGAGCGAACGTGTAGCAGCTTATAATGAACACGATGAAGAAATGCTTGGCACACTTGTGGGAAGCTTGGCAGCGATTATTGCAAATACTCGTCTTGTGCAACGTGTTCGTCGGCAAGCTGAACGTGAACGAGTATTATATGAGATAACAAGCAAAATTCGTCGCTCCACCAATGTCCAGACAATTCTTGCAACCACCGCTAAAGAGCTAACTAAGGCTACTGGCGCAGAACACACCCAAGTCAGAGTAGCTATTGAGAGCAATGAAGAAATCGAGACGGAATATGAATAATCCTACGGAAAAGAAATCCATTTACTTTAGAATACTCCAGCGCACAGGCGGAGTTTATCTAATTTTTGCGGTATTTATTACGCAATTCCTTTCCCTTTTCGGTGCTCTAGCTGCAGGTTACTCCATTCAACTTAATGCTGAGTTCAAAGCAGATGCATTAGCATCAGTTACAAAATTTGCAATAACAAGCTTTTTTCTGACCAACTTCTTTGTACTTATTATTATTTATTTTCTGTACAGAGATGTGCAAAAAAAGCTTAATAACTGGCAAAAAAACAAAAAGACTGCCTCAGAACTACGTGATGATATAAAGATTTGGAACAAAATAACTTCTTTTGCATGGCGCTACAGTTTGATTTTCCTTGTCACAAATATCTTGGTTACTATTATTCCTGAAGCTCTATACCAAATAAATGAATTGGGCCTTAACGCAGACCAAGTGATATACACCTTGTTAGGAAATTCTGCAGCTGTACTGGGAAATTCAGCACTTTCCTTGCTCCTGCTTGACTACTTTCTAAAACCCACCTATGCGATACTGATGCCCGTCAATACTGAGGGACTTCATATCAGAACTCGCGGAGCCGGCATATCTATAAAGTTACAAAGTGTCACTCTGGCTCTAATTCTAACCAGCATTCTCTTCGTAGCGCCTATTGGCTATCATCAAACAGCAAAAGCCTTAGAGACCCATAATCCCGCTGTGTTAGAAATAATGCAAATCCAGTCTCTGATTGTTGCAATATTGACGATATTTTTTGGTATTTTACTTTCAGCTTTATTTGCACACTCTGTCTCAAATCCTCTCGAGAAGCTCATTCAAACCTTCAACAAAATTGAAGCAGGCGATTTAGAAGAAAGAGCGCTTGTAACAGCCCCCGATGAAATTGGTGAGCTAGCAATTTATTTCAACAGTATGGTTTCTCGTTTAGATGAACTACAAAGCCACCTTGAAGCAGAAATCGAAACACGTACGGAACATATTAAAGCATCCTCTGAGGTCGGACGTGCCGTTAGCTCAATTCTTGACCCCGAAGAACTAATCGAAAAAATAGTCAGTCTTATAACGGAACGTTTAGGCTATTATTACGCGGCTATTTTTATTATTTCCCCCGATGGCTCATGGGCCGAACTAAAAGGAGCAACTGGCGAAGCTGGCTTAGCGCTTAAAGCCAAAAAGCATCGTCTTTCTCTGGCTGGAGAAAGTATGGTTGGGTCCGCGATTAGCTCTAGAGAAACTCATATTGCACATGATGTCGGAAACGAAGCTGCTCGCTTTGACAACCCTCTGCTTCCCCACACGCGCTCTGAAATTGCACTCCCTCTAATTGCTGGCGGACATGTTTTAGGGGCATTAAACGCACAATCTACTGAAGAAAATGCCTTTAGTGAAGATGTTGCCGAAATTCTACAGGGAATGGCTCGTCAAGTTGCTATTGCGCTTGAAAATGCGCGTCTATTCCAAGAAACACAGCAAACTCTAAGGGAGATTCGCTCTAGTCAACAAGCGCAACTTTCTGCTGACTGGACTGATGTTTTAGAATCGCAAGGTGAACTCGAGTTTTCGACAGGCAGAAAATCTTCACCTGAAAACCCTCTGCTTAATATTCCCTTAGCTTTACGTGACCAAGTTATCGGAAATATTATGATTGAAGGCAATGCTGAATGGGCAGCAGAAGATGAGGATTGGATAGAAGCCGTTGCCACACAAGCTGCCATCGCTCTGGAAAACGCCCGACTTCTTGAAGAAAGCCAACAAGTTGCTCTACAAGAAAGACTCGTTGCTGAAATCACTAGCAAAATATGGTCATCAAATACAATTGACGGTATTTTGAAAGTCACAATAAAGGAACTTGGCAATGCGCTTGGCGCATCGGAAGCAATTATTGAGCTCAATACAAATGACAAGCAGGAAGCATAATAATGCCTACAAATAATTTGTTTAAAAACTCAGCTTCACCCTCTGCAGAGGAAAAAACTAATTGGCGCGAAGATGTGCTCAACGGCTTATTACAAGGCATTTTCTTTTTGGGTATATTAGCAGCTCTCTTTGCTTCCAATGACGTTTTACGTGACACAGCAATTCCACAACGCTTAAAATTCAACTATATTTCCATCTATATCGGCGCAGTAGTCTTCTTGGGTATTATTACTTTTATACGACGGATTCCCTACGTTATTCGAGCAAGCATATTGCTACTTCTTTTCTATGTGCTCGCGCTCGCTGGCCTTATAGGTGCTGGATTAAGTGGTGATGGACGCATTTTTATTTTGGCAATCGTTGTTATAGCTTCTATACTTCTCAATACGAGAATCAGCGTCGTTACCTTGGTATTAGGAACAGCCACCCTTGCTCTTATAGCCCTTCTTTTTAATTCTGGTTTGATTTACGTACCGACAGAACGGCTTGCCAACTCTACATCGCTAAGCTCTTGGGTGAGTGGCAGCTTAGTATTAGTCTTTTTAGCTGTTTCTATTATTATCCCTGTCAGATATCTCATATCTAATTTTGAAGCCCAAATTGCCCAAACGAGCACATTGCTTCATAGTGTAGAAATCCAACAAGAAGCCCTTGAAGAATTAGTAGATGAGCGCACACAGGCTCTAGAGCATCGCGCATCACAGCTTACGGCAATTGCCCAAGTTGCACATGATGCACTTACTTTTCAAGATGTTGATGACCTTTTAAAAAACACAGCTATCCTTCTTTCCGAAAATTTCAATTACTATCACGCTGGCATTTTCTTGCTAGACGAAAAGAAAGAGTATGCAATTTTGAAGGCAGCATCGTCTGATGGAGGACAAAAGATGCTGGCGCGCGGCCACCAACTTCGGGTCGGGAGCGAAGGCATTGTTGGAGCTACTGCAGCTGAAAAACGTCCTCATATCGCACTGGATGTAGGTGAAGATGCGATTTATTTCAATAATCCTGATTTACCAGAAACGCATTCTGAGATGGCACTCCCTCTCTTGGCTCAGAATCATGTTGTTGGTGTCCTTGATATCCAATCTACAGAAATACAAGCATTTGGCCAGCAAGATATTGAAATTTTCCAGACGCTTGCCAACCAAATTGCTTTAGCTATTCAAAATGCCAAACTAATAGGGGCAGCGCAAGAGAATATCTCTAAGCTAGAAGCACTCACTGGTAAACAAGCTGAGTTAGGCTGGAAAAGCCATCTCGAAAATCAATCTCACGCATTTCTTTATACGCCCCTCAGCATTAAAAACGCACAAAAAGAAACTCATTTCAAGGTAGAAGAAAATGATGAACATACAAGAATCCCAATTCTTCTTCGAGACAGAGAAATTGGTAAAATTGCACTAAAAAGAAAATTACAGAAATGGAGCCCTAAAGAAAGGAACCTTGTAGCAGAGGTTGCCAACCAAGTAGGATTAGCAATAGAAAATGCTAGGCTTGTGGACGAAACCCGCGAACAAGGTAATAGAGATCAACTTATTACTGAATTTTCAACCAAATTGCGCGAAACCTTAGATATGGATACAGTTGTAAAAACTGCAATTGAAGAATTACAAAAAACATTCGCCCTAAGGGAAGTAGAAGTGCGCTTAAATACGGCTAAAGAAAAATAATTATCGGAAACACCTATGAATAAGGAAAACTTCAAAGAAAACTCATACGAAGATATGTCGATTAGTAGGCAAACCCGCAATGCCTTTATTGCTGCTGTTGCAGTAACAATAGCAGCAATAATCAACTTCTTCATTTCTCTTCAGATAAGCGTGAACACAAAGGCATTTATTTCTATTGCTGACACAATCACGGTCTTTCTTTTTGTCGGAGCAGCTATATACAGCACAATAACCATTCAAAAAGGCCAAAAGGAAAAAGGGATTTGGGTCTTGCTCATTTCCATTGTGTTAACTTTAGCTCTTCGAAATGCACTCACTACCGATTTAGGCATACTCTTTGGCTTATTCTCTGCTGTCCTGATCCCCTTTATTGGTCTATTAACCTTAAAGCCTCAATCCTTTAATCGTACTCTGAGCTTAGGGTTGCTTTCTGGCTCTTTCTATCTTGGTTTTGATATTCTTGTTTCCCGTTACTTATCTCCCTATCGTCAATTATCAGTAAATGTAGAAGTGCTGGGAAGAAGCATTACCATTCTTGCTATCATCGTTACGCTCGCTTTTTTAGTTGCACTCTATAGGCAAAATCGTTACCTGCTCCTTTCATCAAAAATAACATTGGGAATGGTGTTTTTTGTTCTTGTTCCTATTTTTCTTCTGAGTATTACAGGAGCGATATCCTTAGAAAACTCTTTAGGCCCCCGCCAAGACCAAGAAATACGTATCAAAGCAACCTTTCTTGCCGATAGCATAAATGTCTTCCTTGAAGCGACCAAAAATGCGGTAAACGCAGATAGCGAAACTCTAATTTTTTCTGATTATCTTTTGGCCCTTACTGGTCCTAGAGATATCGAATATAGCAAGCTAGAAAAGAAAACATTTGATAGCCTGCGCTCAATAAGACGAAAAGATATAGAACAAATCAACTCTTACGCTATTTTAGACGCCTCTGGGAAAAATGTTCTTGATACCTTTTTAGGTAATTTAGGGAAAGATGAAAGTGACGCAAGCTATTTTATTCAAGCTATAGAGACAAATGCCGCCTTTGTCTCTGACATAAGCAGGGACAGCAATAATAATACCTTTCTATATTTCAGTGCCCCAATTTATCATCCAGAAACAACAGAATTATTAGGTGTTTTACGAGCAGAATATAAAACATCTGTTTTAGAACAATATATTAATAACTATATAAAAATAGAAGATACTAGCAATAAAAGAATTTTCGCAGCACTTATCACTGAAAAAGATGTAACACCCATTGACCCTGTTGATCCCACATCAGTTTATCTTCTTGTAGCAAATAGCGAAAGCTCAGACCTAAATTTAATGTCGGTTACACCTCTCACAACAAACGTCATTACACCTTTACAAATGAGGCGCATCCTCCCCGTTGGCAGCACAGCCCAACTCACCCTTGATACTCCCAGATTTGATGAAGGCTTACGCAACCGCTCTACTAAACCTGTTTTTGAAGCACAAGCCTTTCCCCGACAAGTTCAATCCACAATTCCACTAGATGTGATTGCAAGTGCTGATGTTAGAGATCCGTTACTTTCTTGGGTCGTCATCATCTCTCAAGATATAGAAAGCTATAATGCCCCGTTTACTCAACAACGTAACACAAATACACTCTTATCTATTCTTATTGCTATAGCCGCTGCTGTTTTAGCTTATTTAGGCAGCCAATACCTTATAGCTCCCCTCTTGCGCCTCACAAATACAGCCAAAGAAATAGCAGCTGGAGACCTTAGCGCACGCACGAATATTGATTCAGAAGATGAAATTGGTGCACTTAGCAACACCTTCAACAGTATGGCGTTCCAGCTTAGTACACTTATCTCCACGCTAGAAGATCGCATCGCAGAACGCACACAAGCCTTAGAACGAAATGCCCGCCAACTTCACGCCGCTGTTTTAGTTGGCAATTCTGCCGCATCTTTACGTAGTCTCGATGAATTACTCTCCCAGGCTACAGAGCTAATTAGTCAAGAATTTGGCTTCTACCATGCCGGCATCTTCCTTGTTGATGATTATGGAAAATATGCACTCCTAAAGGCGGCCAACAGCAAAGGTGGACGCAGGATGTTAGCCCGCGAACACAAACTTCAAGTAGGAGAAGAGGGAATAGTCGGCTACGTTACCGCGACAGGAGAAGCCCGAATCGCTCTTGACGTTGGGCGTGATGCCGCTTTCTTCAACAACCCCCTGCTTCCTGATACTCGCTCCGAGATGGCGCTCCCCCTCATTGCAGGTGGAAAAACTCTTGGCGCACTAGATATACAAAGTACAGAAGGTGAAGCTTTTAGCGAAGCAGATACAGTTTCTCTACAAGTATTGGCAAATCAAATTGCTATTGCTATCCAAAATGCCCGCCTCTTTGACAGAAGTCAAAAGGCACTTGCAACAGCTCAGCGCGCCTATGGAGAACAAAGCCAACTTGGTTGGCAAGAACTTATCCATCAATCTACAAATTATGGCTACAGAAGCAGCATTGATGGCAATATCTACCCTCTAGATGAAAAAGCAGACAAGAAGCTTGAGCAAGCAATGCAAGAAAACCAAACACTGCTCGACGCAGGTGACCTCACCGCAAATATTCCCATTATGGTACGTGGCGAATCAGTAGGAGCCATTCAGCTCTCAAAACCCACGCGTGCCAAAAAATGGAGCAAGCAAGACTTAGACTTAGCGAGAACGCTAACAACCGAGTTGAGCCAAGCAATGGATAGCGCACGCCTTTTCGATGAAACGAAAAAACAAGCAGATCGTGAGCGTGTCGTGGGTGAAGTCTCTGATCGAATGAGAGAAACAATGAATGTTGAATCAGTTATTCGCTTAGCCGCAGATGAGCTTTATAAATTGCTAGAGTTAGAACATATTACCATTCACCTCTCAGCTGATGATACTCAAGAAGAAGAGAAAAACGCATGAAATCCACATCCCCCATCTCTCAACTTATTGACGCACAAAAGAAAATAACCGCTCTGCAAGATTGGCGCGATGAAGTTTTTTCAAAAGTCATTAGAGCCATTGGCATTGCTGCAACTCTTGCTTTTGGCGCTAATATAATTTTAGCCTACGAAAGCACAAACAAGAACACTCTTTTGCTATATACGGTTTCTTACTTACTAATTGTAATTGCCGCTTTTGCACCTCGGCTAAACACAGTCTATCGCGCTCATATTTTTACTACAGTAATCTTATTCACTGGCATGATAACCTCTGCAGAAAAGGCAGCTATAGGCGACGGGCGCATCTGGTTGGTTTTGGCTGTTTTTTTGGCAACAGTTTTTCTTGGGAGACGAGCAGGATTGGTCTATGCTGCAATTGCCGCTATTGCTTGGGCTTTGATAGGCTATCTTCTCAACTCGGATTTGTTGCCATACAGAGAATTAGATCAATTTTCTTTTGAAATCTGGGCGGGAACTACTCTTTCCCTTTTGATAGCCAGCATTACAATTGTATTAACAATTAATGCGCTCTCTATGCACCTCAGTCAAAGTGTTGATAAAAAAGCAGCTTTGGCAAAAGTATCAGAAGAGCAAAAAGAAGAATTAGCAGAGCAACGTGATGCACTACTAAGGCGTTCAAATACTTTAGAAATATCAGCGAAAATTAGCCGCCAGCTTATTAGTGCAACTTCGAAAGAAGATATTATAAAAGAAACACCTGAGCTATTCCAAAAAGAATTCGAGTTTGAACGCGCTGTCCTTTTGCTCTTTGACGCAGAAGATGTGCTTCGCCAGGAATCAAGTAGCGAAAGAGGAAAGCAAGCCAGAAACAGGCGTACTTTTCTTAGTTCCACGGAAAAAGATTTGACTGAAAGGGCAATCACCGACGCCCAAGCATATCCTGATATCAGTTTTGAGATAGAAGAAGCCCCACGGGCAAAACTTGCCCTTCCCATCAAAGGGCAAGAAAAAACACTCGGAGCTCTTTTTCTTCAATCTAAGGACCTCGAGGCTTTTGGTGAAGAAAAGATTTCGATTTTACAAATTCTCACAGACCATATTGCCATCTTGCTCGAAAACTCAACTTTATTAGCACAAAAAGAAAGTGCCTTAGAGGCCGAACGCCGAGCATATGGTGAAATTGCTCAAGGAGCTTGGCAAGGTTTTGTAGAGCGGCAAGAATTTAAAAGCTATAGACGAGATGAAAAAGGACTAAGGCGTGTGCCCGCTGAAGATTATCTTGCACAAAAGGAAGAAGAAGCTGCCGAAACAATCCCTATTAGCATTCGAGGCAAAATTATTGGGCATATTAACGCACAGAAACCTAAAAATCGTGCATGGACCGCCTCAGAAAAAGAATTGTTGGCTATTCTAACTTCACGTTTAGAAAGTGCCATAGATAGTGCCCGTCTTTTCCAAGATGCACAAGAACGCGCAGAACGAGAAAAAATTATTAGTAAAACTTCTGCAAAAATAAGCGAAAGTCTGAATATCGAAAATGTACTAAAAGTTGGCGCAGAAGAACTACGCGCAGCCCTAAATCTAGAAGAAGCTGAAATCAGAATCAGTCCCAATAATGACGAAGCGAATTAACGAGAATAAAATGATAACTTCATTCCGCAAGTTTATAGCCCCACCTACCTTTGACGATCCTGGAGAAAAACACCAAGCCAGATTTCTCAATACAATTTTGCTTTCCTTCATAGCAGCAAATATCGTCATGGCTATTCCAATTCTCACATCAAGCAACAACCCCGCACCAGGTCTTTTCGCTGTTGGATTTGCTATATTTTTATGGAGCACCTTTAGGCTTATCCTAAAGCGAGGCAACCTTAGATTAGCTAGCACCTTAACAATATCCGGAGCATGGTTACTAGAAACTGCGCTTCTCTTTCTCTTAGATGGGCTTCGTCGACCTATTTTCTCAATTTATTTTCTTATCATTATTTCAGCCGCCATCATACTCAGCCAACGTGCAAGCTATATCGTAGCTGGAGCAACAGCTATCGCTTCAATAATTGCCTATCTTGCCGATGCACAAGGCCTGCTTCCCCCTCCGATTATCCCCACATCGGATTTTTCAGGATTAATTCAAAATATTCTCTTTCTTTTCGTTACTACTATCATTATGTCTTTAGCCGTGAGCAGTCTAAATAAGGCGCTAAAACAATTTCGGCAAAGTGAACAGGCTCAACAGGTTGCCATTCAAGACCTCGAAGAAATGCAAAGCACACTTAATCAAACTGTAGAAGAAAGAACCGCTAGCCTTCAGCATCGTTCACTTCAGCTTCAAACAGCAGCTGAAGTTGGACGTGCTACCGCAACATTTCGTGAAAGAAACGAACTTCTTGACGAAGCAGTAAAGCTAATTAGCTCTCGTTTTAACTTTTATCATGCTGGGATTTATCTCCTAGATGAAAAAAACGAATATGCAATTCTCGAAGCCACAAATAGCGAAGCCGGAAAGGGGTTACTTGCCCAAAAGCATCGCTTAGCCATAGGAGGCAATAGCATTGTCGGAAATGTTGCATCTCAGCAAAAAGCACATCTTGCATTAGACACAGGCGAAGATGCCTTTTATCTTGGCAGCGAAGATTTCCCTGAAACACGTTCGGAAATGGCTCTACCACTTCTAGTAAGGGATAATTTGCTAGGTGTGCTTGATGTACAAAGCAAGCGTAAATCAGCTTTTACTGTAGAAGACATAGCTGTATTGCAAATAC
>Ga0209249_1003138_pt1 | contig 12248 bp, 10 predicted proteins | sample SaaInlV_200m_DNA_4_FD_184653 | JGI IMG/M metagenome (GOLD analysis project Ga0209249, IMG submission 184653) | Marine microbial communities from expanding oxygen minimum zones in the Saanich Inlet - SI037_S3LV_200m_DNA (SPAdes) (version 2) | ecosystem: Environmental > Aquatic > Marine >...
CAAGCAGACACTGGTAAAACGTGGTGCCAGCATCGGGGCCAATGCCACTATTGTTTGCGGAAATACAATCGGCAAATATTCTCTGATAGGTGCCGGTGCAGTAGTAACAAAGGATGTTCCGGACTATGCTATGGTGTATGGTAATCCATCTGCAATTAAAAGTTGGGTTTGTGATTGCGGTGTAAAACTTGAATTTATTGATGGCAAGATTGCTGTTTGCTCCGAGTGCAGTAAGAAATATACTAAGAATAAATCAAAAGTAGAAAGAGACGTATAGTGAAAGTTCCACTGGTTGATTTGGTTACACAATATAATTCCATAAAGGCGGAAATGAACGAGGCAATACAACAGGTGCTTGATAATGGGCAGTTCATTCTTGGGCCAAGAGTGGCAGAACTTGAAGAAAAAATTGCTGCATACCACGGCTTGAAACATGCGGTTGGTGTTGCCTCCGGCACCGATGCGCTGGTGCTTGCGCTAAGGGCACTGGATATCGGACCTGGAGATGAGGTGATCGTTCCCGCCTTTACTTTCTTCGCCACTGCTGAGGCTGTGTCTGCTGTAGGAGCGACTCCGGTATTTGTCGATATTGACCTGCAAACCTACTGCATAGATACAAATCAGATCGAAAGCAGGATTTCAAAAAAAACGAAGGCAATCATACCGGTTCACCTGTACGGCCATCCAGCGGATATAGATGCTATTTTAAATATCGCCGGCAAGCATAATCTCAAGGTGATCGAAGACAATGCACAGGCCTTCGGAGCCGAGTACAAGGGACGCAAAACCGGTTCAATGGGTCATGTGAGTTGCTTCAGTTTCTTCCCCAGCAAAAACCTGGGTACGTATGGTGACGGTGGAATGCTGGCCACCAATGACGCAGATGTGGCTGACAAAGTGAAAATGCTGCGTGCTCATGGTTGGAAGAAAAAGTACTTCCCTGTAACCATCGCCTACAACAGCAGACTGGATGAATTGCATGCCGCCATACTGCTGGTAAAACTGAAATACGTTGATAAATGGAATGAAAAGCGCTGGCAGACGGCTCAAAAATACAACAAATTGCTGAATGCGGCAAACACAGTGATTCCCACTGAAGCATCATATGCAAAACATGTATATCATATGTACGTTATCAGAGTACAAAGGCGCAACGAACTCCAAAGCCATCTGAAACAAAACGAGGTTGCCTCAGCCATCTACTATCCGATCCCTCTGCATCTACTGGAGGCATATACGGATTTAGGGTACAACAAAGGCGATTTCCCCAATTCAGAAAAAGCCTGCCAGGAGACCTTGGCTATCCCTATGTATCCTGATATGCCAGACGAGCAGGCAGAGGTCGTTGTAAAATCAATTACTGCCTTTTAAGAAAATAAGCTAGAATTAAACCAATCTTGCTTGGGGCAATATTGCGTCTTTTTGAAAAAAACTACCCTTTATGCTAGACTGTATTACGTTCATTCAGAATGAAATATCTAACGTATATATTGATTAAAGAGGTGGGATGAACCTGCCCAACCGCCAACGCAGTACTCCGGAAAAACTAGGTGATTTCGTTTTGCGCACTGAGCCGCTATGGCCGGTGCCGCTTTATTTTCTGCTGCTTTTTGATAGTCCCTTTTTGTGGGTAGGATGGATAATCGCTTTAGTACCCTGGCCCTTAAGACGGTGGCGCAAGGGATACCTGTTCCCTCGCACGCTTTTCGATATTCCTATAGCAATTTTCATGATCGGTGCGATAGTAGGGCTGATCTATTCCAATCACACAGCAATAAGTATAGTGGCGTTCCAGAGCTATATATGTGTTGTTTTTTTCTATTATGCCATTGCTGCTGGCGACTGGATTCGTGACTGGAAATTATGGGGAGTTTTCTGGGTTCTTTTTGCATTACTGATAAGCGTTTTCGTTTTCTCCCAGATACCTATCACTCAATCGTACACATCTACATTTACACCGCTTAACGCCTGGTTTATTCGCATGCTGCCTTCATTACCCGAGATTTTCGCATTCAGAGCAAACGTCAACTCATTGGCCATTATACTAGCTATGATTATTCCGGTACTTTTCGGTGTCTCAATTTTCGGGATCAAAGCTCACTTCCGTATCCGGGTCGGGAGCATCATTGTAACAATTCTGTTTATAATACTATTGATATTTACCAGTAGTAGAGGAGGCTGGATAGCAACCGGTATAGCTCTTTTCTTCATCCTCTCGTTACGTACTAAATGGGCTTTAGTATTGATCCCCATTGCTGTCGGAACTATCATATGGTTATGGCAAACCGCTTATGATCCATTCAATATGCTTCAATTGGGAGACTCAGGCAGCCTGCGCAGAATAGAAATATGGCAACTTACAATTCAAATGCTTAAAGATTATCCTCTCCTGGGATGCGGGCTAGGGGCATTCCCTATAGTTTTTCTGCCACTCGCTGAACTTCATTACTGGTTCCCCGTCTCAAATCCGCATAATGCTTATCTCATGTTATACACCGATATGGGCATTTTGGGAGCATTGACAGCATTTTTAGCTTTTACAATACTTATGATAACGATGGTTAAACTGTGGAAAAGACCTAGAAACCAGCCTGTTTATGGTATGGCAGTTGGTATTGTAGCAGGTTTAATTGCATTGGGAATTCACGGCGTTTTTGAAGCTTCAGGCGCTGCCATTTGGCTCGACGGTGCTGGTGGGTATCATTACCTAGCCTCGCCTGCGCCATGGTTTGTGGCTGGAAATTTGGCAATTGCTATCAAGAAAATGAGAATCAGGGAATAATGCAGCATATGATATATTTATCAGATAAGTATTAATGCCCTTGCTAAAGACTGTTTATAATATAAATTCATAGGTATATAAGTAATAATGAAGATAAACGAAGAATTATCCTCCAATAAACAACATACAGGCTTTGCGAAAGATATTGCCTTTGTTGCTCTGGCAAATATAATAGCAGCGGCACTTCAATTCTTACGACTGCCCATCTTGACCAGATGGCTTGACGATACTTCTCTTTACGGCACCTGGTCGCTTATCTGGGTAACAATAACTCTAGTTAGCTACATAGCTGCACTTGGGCTAGGCGTATCCACTGTTCGTTTTCTGGCCACAGAAACAGACAAAGATAAAATACGCGAGAATTTTTACTCCGTATTGTTCACCGTTCTTGCTGCGGCTGCGTTTTTTGCCTTTTTGCTCACCATTACCTCCGGCCCTTTCTCATCCTATATTTTAAAGGATTCAAGTCACTCCAATTTAGTTAAACTTGCCTCAATTATGATTGCCACACAGTGTTTGAGCCAAATATGTTTTGCTTTCTTCCGCACTTTCCGTCAAATGAAATTCTTTGCTGCTTTTATCGCGGGAAAGGCAATAGTAGAAACCAGCCTTATGGTGGTTTTTTGGATATTCGGCTGGGACATTACAGGAGTTATAATTGCCTTCATCGCCAGCGGCACTTTGTCGATTCTAATTTCCCTGATTATCATTCTGAGACAAATCGGTTTCAAATTCCCAAGATTCACTCTAATAAATAGCTATTTAAAATACGGGCTTCCACTGATTCCTGCAACTATAATATTGTGGATAATTCACTCCAGCGACCGATACATGATTGGGATTTTTATGGAGGCCAGAGATGTAGGATTATATTCTGGCGCATACTCTTTGAGTAATATCATAATCCTCTTTGCGGGATCACTTGGCATGGTTCTATTGCCGATTATTTCAAAGTTGTATGACAATGGAGATCTGGAACAAACTAGGAAATATCTGAAGTATTCATTGAAATCTATAATGATGCTATCTATACCAGCCGCTTTTGGGTTATCCATTTTGGCAACCCCGCTTCTTCGTATATTAACACCCGATGATTACATTTCAGGGAACACAGTTATTCCGTATATCACCTCCGGCTTGGTTGTTTTCGCCTTCTACCAAATATGTATATATACAATCTACCTGGTAAAGAAAAATATGTGGATAGTCGTCTTGCTTTCTATATCAGCTGTTCTAAATATTCTTTTCAATCTGTTGCTTATCCCCTATTTAGGTATTATAGGTGCTGCAGTGGCAACTTTAGTCTCATACGGCATATTGGGAGTCATCACCGTACTAGTTTCTTCTAGATACTTAAAGTTCGATATCAACATCGTTTTCATGATCAAGAGTGTATCCGCCTCTGCGATCATGAGCCTTATCATCTGGTGGTTGAACCCAGCCGGAATTGGCATGATTGTTCTTGCTGTTTTATTAGGTATAATTATCTATCTGGTAACGCTGTTCTTATTAAAGGGAATAAGCAGGTATGAAATCAAGCTATTTAGAACTTCTATATCGGGGATATTCAAAGGCAGCATCAATAAAGTATAATCTGCTTTCTAGAAGTAATGCTAAACTTTGGGATAAAACTGTATGAAAATGGTAAATCAAAACGCAGACTTGAATCAGTATCTAAACATGCGTGTTAAGACCAGCACTTTATGGTCTTTTATCTCTGTTTGCTTTTTCAAAATAATCCTGGATCTTTCTTATCATTATGTCATCGCTCCGATATGGGGTTATTCGGGATTTGGATCACAGTTTGACAATCTCAAATTTGTTGAATCTTACTTTCTGTTATTAATCATTTTTTTATTGATGCCAAAATCATCGAAACCCATCTCTAATACATTCATCTTCGTATTGATATTGCTGACATACATACCAATGCTTACTTTTTATACGTTCAATGATGGCGCCAGAGTTTATCTATATATGGTAACTGCTTTTTGGATACTCGTTTTTTTTCTCTTGCGAATTCTCCCCAGCTTCATATTTACTCCACTAAAGCAAGCCAATATAATTCGCTACCTTTTATTCATCTGTTTGGGTACTACTGCCTTTTTGCTAATCTACATATATATCGGACTATCCTATAATTTAAGCCTTACAAACATTTATGAGACTCGATCCATTTATATTGGGACAGGTATACCATTGGCAGGATATCTTTTCACTTGGATGGTACACACAATCAATCCAACATTCTTTGCTCTTTTTATTGCAAAAAGGAAATGGTTTCTTGTTGCATTGATTATTGCCTTACAGCTATTGCTTTTTTCAACAACTGGCGATAAACTTACACTGTTTGCGCTGCCTTTTGTCTTCATACTAATGTGGGTAGTAAAGCGTAATAACCCTCTCGCTTATATAGGAGTTATATTTGCGGGCATAATATTGATAGGGATGCTATTCTATTTACTAACCGGTGATGTATGGATATCATCAATTTTTACTAGAAGAATGCTATTAATCCCGGCACAGATATCATTTATTTACTTTAACTTCTTTTCAAAAAATGGTCCTATATATCTTTCGCATAGTATATTTAGAGGTTTTCTGAAATACCCTTATGAGCTTGATCCTGCAAACCTCATAGGGAGCGTATATTTTGATCAACCAGCGATGCATGTAAATACAGGAATTGCAGGAGATGCCTATATGAATTTCGGACCTGTTGGCCTACTCATGTGGGGCATATTGCTTGCTGTAACATTAAAGCTGTTTGATGCCGGTTTAAAAAAGGTAGATTATAAAATAGGAGCAGCAATTGTCATAATGGTAGCCATTACCCTGTCAAATACTGGACTACTCACCAGTTTACTGACTCATGGAATACTCTTGGCATTATTATTAGCATACTTACTTCCAAAGGAGGAAACATGGAAAGCGAAATTGACCTAAAGAAATATACCGATATACTACTCAAACGCTGGCTGGCGATAATTGCTATCGCAGTGGTAGCAGGATTCATAGTAGGCCTTATTGGTCTTATTCAGCCATCTACCTATGAAGCCAAAGCATCCGCGATTGTCACCGGCTACAGAACAGAGCTTATACTCGCACCCGAGTACGAGTCTTCACAGAAAGTGGACATCTTCTCTCAACGCACTGCACTGGTTGCCTTAGTAAAATCCAGCGCTATTGCCAACAAGGTAATAGAACAACTGGGAGATGATCTGACGATTGACGAGCAAAAATCTGCGAATCTACTAATGCAACTACAGGTTACAGAACAAGGCGATCTTATTGAGATATCATGGCAATCCACCAATGCCCAGAAAGCGGCAGATATCGCTAATGCCTGGGCAGAGGCCTATGAGATCCATATTAACAATCTATATAGTGGCATCTCTATATCACAGGAAGAGTTACAAAATATAGCAGCTACTGCCCTTACGGAATACGAAACCGCCCAAACCGCATGGGAGACTTTCATCGGTGATAATAGAATCAATGAGATATCTGAGAAAATCGATGATAAAGAACTGTTGATTGATATTAAGTCTCTTCGCACTCAAATTGCCACGAACCCTGCATCCACTACATCCATTGCAGCCAATAATCTGTCGGTTATTCTGCTACAAGCCAGTGCTTTTACCACTGTGCCGGATCAATTGCTGCAGTTTTCCGCAGAACAGCTCTCAGCTCTGACCACGGACGTGGATGAGATAGATGATCTCATCACCACACTGGAGACTCGATCTGGTACAACAGCGGGGAAGACCATTAGTGAGTTGAGGGCAGAGATTCTAGCGTTGCGGGAACAACTGGAGAAGGAGAGCGACACCGAACGAGAGTTAAGGAGCACAAAAACCATTGCGTGGGAAACATACACAACCCTTGAAAGCAAGACAGCTGAGGTACAGGTCACCTCTCTGGCACCAGACGCAATTGTCAGGGTTGCGGACAACGCCCTGGTCCCAACGTCGCCCATCAGTCGTAACACAGTACAAAACACCGTTATTGCTATTATATTAGGCCTGATTGTCGGAATTTTGGTTGCCTTCATAATTGAGTATTTCCAAAATAGCAACAGGAAGAACGGTGAAACAGAATAATACAGAAGAACTACATTGATCGGTATCGTCTCTGCCCAGACCGTAAGCTACTATTACAAATACAGATTTAATATACTAGGGAGTATTAAAGAGAAAACTGAATAATATTTCGCATCTTAAACTTGAGAGCAATGCTTGAGCTTTCTGAACTCAATGCCTTATTTTATTCGATCATCACTTACCCATTATGGTAATGCATGTCTCTGGGATGCTATTATCTGCTAAACTATTATTGAGACTGCCCCCAACATTACAGCTATTGCGTATTGGGTGAATTTATCATCAGGAGTAATAACAAAAGTGAATATATGGATTCTTAATCACTATGCCACACCGCCAGATGCTGCTGGCTATACGAGGCATTTCGACTTTGCCGTGGAATTGGTAAAAAGAGGTCATCAAGTGCGAATATTTTCATCAAGCTTTAGTCATCGCACGGGACAACAAAGGCTAGCAGAAAATAATATTTATGGAACCGAGAGGGTAGCTGGAGTAGAATTTGTTTGGGTAAAAACATTCGCTTATGAAAAGAACAATTGGCGCAGGGTTGCAAATATGTTGAGTTATGCAGTACGTGTAGTCCCCGCTGGGCTTGTAACCTCAGGGAGCCCTGACGTTATTCTGGCATCATCGCCACATCTGTTTGCCGGACTTTCAGGATACATCCTGTCAAAAATAAAAAAGGCCAAATTTATTCTGGAAATACGTGATCTCTGGCCACAAACGTTTATAGATATTGGAGGATATAGCAATACAAGCCCTCTGGTAAGAATACTAAAAGTCATGGAAAATTTTCTCTACCGCAAGGCATCAAAAATCATTTCGCTTCTGCCCAGAGCCTTCGTGTATATGAATAAATTGGGCATAAAAAAGCAAAAAATCATTTGCATTCCAAACGGTGTGGATGCTCAGTTTTTTGAAAACAATGAGGCGAGCCTGCCAGAAGATTTGCACAAGCTAATATCTAAACTAAAGGCATCTGGGAAAATACTGGTAGGCCACATCGGGTCTTGCGGTATTGCCAATTCAGTTTATACAATAATTGGAGCAGCACGACTGCTGCAAGAAAAGGGCTATGAAAAAATCCACTTTCTTTTAGTTGGCGATGGCCCATTAAAAAATGAGATTATCAAAACTGCTAAAAAGTTGGGGTTAAAAAATATTAGTTTCTACCAGTCCATTCCTAAAAAAGAGGTAACGGAGATACTCAAGGCGATTGATATAGGCGTAACTGCCTCACCAAAATCTAATCTCTATAGGTTTGGAGTAAGTATAAATAAGATATTTGATTACATGATATGTGCCAAGCCAATAGTATCTGCGCTTGATTCACCAAATGATGCAGTTACAGAATCAGGCTGCGGTATCACGGTACCACCCGAGAGCTCCGAGGAAATGGCAAAGGCAATGATAAGGATATATAACATGAGTGAGAATCAACGTCATGAAATGGGAACTAAAGGCTATGAGTATGTAAACAAATACCATTCGTTTCCAACTCTAACCGATAATCTATTAGAGGCTATAAGAGACTAATAATTAGAAGAAGTATTAGTAGTTAAGAAATTTATTACTATTTACATTGGTTAAACTTTGAACAATCTCAGAAATAATAATTGAGATTCGTGGGGAATTCCACAAAGCATGGATAAAAATAATGCAGCAATTAATGCAGAGGAAAAACACTTGAAAAGAGGACCATTATATAAAAGACCACTTGACTTTATCTTGGCGTTATTTGGGCTAATTGTTAGTTCTCCACTCTGGGTAGTCATTGCGCTGTTGATATTCCTTGAAGATCGAGGGCCGGTTTTTTTTCTGCAAAAACGTTGCGGCAAAGGGGGTACACTTTTCCCCCTAATAAAATTCCGCACAATGAAGTATAACAAAAGCACTCCTCACAAAATCGTAGATATAGAAGATGATCCCAGAGTTACAAAAGTTGGCAAGATACTAAGGGCTTCAGGGATGGATGAATTACCTGGACTTACGAATATACTAATTGGCAACATGAGCTTCGTTGGCCCAAGGCCACAACCGTTTAACCTAGATGATGATGATAGCCTTCTTTATAATAATATAGCGGATATACCCGGTTTTGCCAGGAGAAGCCAGGTAAGACCTGGCCTCACCGGAATAGCCCAAATATATGCACCAAAAACTACTCCACGTAGAAATAAATTTAGATATGATAATTTGTATGTTCGAAACATTGGCTTTTTCCTTGACGTGAAACTGATTGTTGCTTCTTTCTGGATAACGATTCGTGGTAAATGGGAACGCAGGGGCAAAAAGATCTGAAGTATCCAATATAATGTGGTATCACTCATCCAAACGCCAGACATGGGTAGTTAATAGTCCCCCAAAGGCAACTTCGAGGGTTTTTCGATCCATAATTATCGCTATCGAATCTAGGTAAAAGCAAATATTGACAAAAGCTGAGCACTAAAGAAACTTTTATCGTTTCTGCCAACATATTGCTCTCCACTGTTTGTGGCGTTATACTCAAGTAGACCTCTAATCCATTGTTATAATTAAGAAGGATGTCAGTTTCCCCATGAATAAAAGAGTATGTATATTAACTTCTGCTCACCTAATGTTTGATCCCAGAATATTCTACAAGCAAGCCAAAACACTTGTAGAGGCAGGTTATAAAGTAACCATCATTTCACAGCACAATAAAAGCGAGACGGTAGATGGAATAAACATCATCGCATTACCAAAACCGACAAGTAGATTTTTGAGAATGCTAAGTACAATGAAGGTATTTGTGTTAGCGCTCAAAAATAAAGCTGATATTTACCATTTCCACGACCCAGAATTGATACCAACAGGCATTCTGCTTAAACTAGTTACAGGAAGTAAGGTTATCTACGATGTGCATGAAGATTACCCTAAAGCTGTTTTAACCAAGAACTGGTTACCATCTGCTGCCAGAAAAACGATATCACTTCTCTTTGAGTCCATCGAGAAACTGGCATCTTTGTTCTTTAATCGTGTTATTACAGCAACAAAAAGTATTGCTAAGCACTTCAAAAAAAGTATAGCTACTATTGTGGGTAACTATCCAATACTTAAACACATCAGAGCCAAGCAAGAATACAACAATGGCAATCCCGTGTTGATATATATCGGCGGCCTTAATAGCGCAAATGGCATTGGAGAAATTGTTCAGTCGATGAAGCTCATCAATGCCAAATATAATGCCAAGCTATTGTTAGTTGGCAGGTTTTCAGATAAAGATTATGAAAGTAATATCTTATCAGCGATCAGCGAGCTCAGCAATATAGAGTATATGGGGCAGCAACCTCAAATTACGGTATTCAACATTTTGCAGAAAGCCAGTATTGGATTTACCATTTGTCCTCCGCAGCCAAATAGTATTGACGCTGAACCAAATAAAATGTTTGAATACATGGCAACCGGATTACCTGTAATAGTATCTAACTTTCCATTGTGGAAAGAGATAGTAGAAGATAATAAATGTGGCATAACTGTCAATCCTCTTGATCCTCAAGAAATAGCCAGGGCGGTAGAATACTTATGCTCTAATCCTGAATTAATGGAAAAAATGGGGCGAAATGGCAGAAAGACGGTTATGGGAAAATACAACTGGGGAAACGAGAGCAAAATATTGTTATCCGTCTACTCAAGTCTTTAGATTAGGAATATGAACAAATGATAAAACTATTGCATATAGTAGGCAATCGTCCACAATTCATTAAACTTGCCCCCTTTTTAGAAGCCACAAATAAGTATAAAGATATCAAAAACATTATCGTGCATTCGGGGCAGCACTATGATTATGAGATGTCTAAAATATTTTTTAAGGAACTGGGAATTCCTAGCGTAAATTATAATTTGGAAACAGGATCAGGAACACATGGTTCCCAAACGGGTAAGATACTAATAAAACTAGATTCAATACTTTCAAAAGAGCAACCCTCTGTAGTTGTTGTATATGGTGATACAAATACGACACTTGCGGGTGCTTTGGCAGCGTATAAACTCCACTTTCCCGTGGCTCATGTCGAATCTGGTATGAGAGAATATATGTGGCGGCCTGAAGAGATTAACAAGAAAATTGCAGACCACTGCGCCGACTTCTGTTTTTGCCCATTAGAAAGAGCTTGCCAAAATCTACAGAATGAGGGTATACCTTCTGAGCGTATTTATTTCACTGGCGATATAACTTTTGATGCTTTTTTGATGAATAAAACTATTGCCAACGAAAAAACAAGTCTAGAGTTACCTGATTCCGATTATATATTCATGACTATGCATAGGGCAGAAACAGTGGATATCTATGACAGAGTAAATGGAATAATAGAAGCGCTCCCTCAGATTCCAATGAGGATAATATATCCTATGCATCCACGTACAAAGAAGCGCCTTATTGAAATGGAATTATATAATAAGCTTAAGGACGCAAGCAATATTGATGTGATTGATCCGGTGGGTTATTTTGAATCTATAAAACTAATGATAAATTCGAAAATTGTTATAACTGATTCAGGTGGTGTAATAAAAGAAGCATTTTATGCGAGTAAGATGTGTGTGACCATTGATGACACCACAGAATATACTGAGATAATTGAAACGGGGCGTAATATTTTGGCAGGTACGGTAAAGGACAATATATTGGCAAACGTTGCTTCTATGCTTAGTAAAGCTTCAGATTCGTATACTGGAGAGAATCCTTTTGGTGATGGTAGCGCCGCTCAAAAAATGGTATCTATTCTACTTGATCGACTGTAGTCATTAGGCACTTCTTATGAAGATTAACATGAAAAATCTTATCATTATATTATTCTGTATTGCCGTGTCTTTTTCAGATTACAGCTGTATAGCGATGGCGACGCATTATTAATAGGCAGCAGCGATGCCAGCAAAAATATTCAACGATTCCTGGAGAAATCATGGGTGAGAGAATTTCCAACCAGACAGGATTATCCATCAGATTATCCTGTGGACAGACCTGCACGCTTGTGGGGAATAGGGTATCTACTCTATCTAAGCGCAAGTTTGCACTTGGATATTTTAGCTGATACAATCTACTCAATTCTCATTGCGGAGTACGATCAACAGGAAATGCTTATCTTCCGACCAGGCTTAGAAGATATAATTTTTTATCCGAAACACGTGGCACATGCACTTTTCGGACTTTCGTATTATGCATGGATATAATACTGTTGGGAGGTAAATATGTTCTCAAGGATTCTTGTGCTTGCTCCTCATACTGATGATGGAGAGTTTGGATGTGGAGGCTCCATCAGTAGATGGCTTAACGAGAAAAAAGAAATCTATTATATTGCTTTTTCTTCTGCAGAAAAATCGGTTCCTCAAGGAATGCCAAAGGACAT
>Ga0209249_1003142_pt1 | contig 12241 bp, 13 predicted proteins | sample SaaInlV_200m_DNA_4_FD_184653 | JGI IMG/M metagenome (GOLD analysis project Ga0209249, IMG submission 184653) | Marine microbial communities from expanding oxygen minimum zones in the Saanich Inlet - SI037_S3LV_200m_DNA (SPAdes) (version 2) | ecosystem: Environmental > Aquatic > Marine >...
CTTATTCATTGAAAAACCAGACGCAATGTTGTCCAAATTTTCCTTTATTAAATATACAACCCTGAGATTCTTCCAATACTTTGTTTTTTTGAGTTGATTCACTAATCCAGGAAACAAGTGCACACCTTCAATAACATAGTCCTGCTCTCGATAAATTAAACTTTCAATAAAGGCCGTAACAGAAGGCCACATTGTTTTTGACTCTACAAGTTGAGCTTTGAGCAACTCTTTAGAAGAATAAACATCAAACCTAAATTTATTTTTAGGTGTAGGCATGTTCGTTTGAGGAAACTTCTTTTTGAGTTCTGATTTTGGGACCATCGGCAAAACCATTTTTCGCAATGCGTCAGTAGAAACAACTGAAATTTTCATTTTCCGACCTACCTTTTTTGACAGAATCGTTTTTCCACATCGAGGTGAACCACCTATTAAATAAATCATATTTTTATTAATTATTTACTAAATTATAGCAAAAACAATCTAATCAATCAAAAAAGCACAACTTCGTTGTGATTTTTTGATGGCTCTGCGAGCCGGACTCGAACCGGCGACCTACTGGTTAACAGCCAGTTGCTCTACCAACTGAGCTATCGCAGAACAATTACAGCTGCGTGTCCACCGTAGCTTTAGCGAAGGTGGAAGCTATCGCAGAATAATTTCTGTAATAAAATACTATCATAAATATAAAATTTAAGCAAGCAGTTTATTTGCAAAAACGCTAAAATATATCAATAAAACGTGATGACAACTGGATTGTTTCAAGCAAATAAGCCTATTGACAGAATCTGATAACTTTGCTATAATAGCATTAATTGTAATTTCTCAAGCAGGTTTGGTACTTAAAGTGTTTTGCTTTAATGCTATCTTATGCTAAAAAGTGATTTTTAGTCTTTATACCCTGCACCTACGAGAACAGGTCGCTTACAATTTTTAGAAAACATAAAGACTATTATTACTTTACTATGAGTATTAAATTATTTGTCGGAAGTATTTCTTGGGACACAACTGATGAAGCATTGAAAGAACATTTTTCACAAGCTGGAGAAGTTATTTCTGCTAACGTTGTTACTGACCGAGAAACTGGCCGATCAAGAGGTTTTGGTTTCGTAGAATTTGCTAATGATGAAGATGGAAAAAAAGCTATCGACATGTTCAATGAAAAAGAACTTGACGGTAGAAAAATCTTCGTTAACGAAGCTAGAGCTAAAGAAGAAAACTAAATTCTTCTATAAAAAAGACTCCGAGCAATCGGAGTTTTTTTGTTGCTATAAAACAAATAAAAATAACCGAGAACACACATTCTCGGTTATTTTTTTATTTCAAAGTTTTTAATAATCACGTAGTTTCTCAATACCCGGGAATTGCTGTATTTTTTCCAAGGCTTTCGCCTCAATCTGACGAATACGCTCACGAGTAACATCAAACTCTTGTCCAACCTCTTCAAGCGTATGAGCAACACCGTCTGTTAACCCAAATCTCATCTCAAGAATTTTCTGTTCTCTAGGTGACAAATCTTTGATTATTTGAAAAACATAATCTTTTAGCAGTCTCAAAGCAGCACTTCTGTCAGGACTAACGTTCTTCACGTCTTCAATGAAATCTTCAAGAGTACTATCTTCATCATCATCCCCAACTGAAGTTTCAAGTGAAATGGTTTCCTGAGAAATTTTCATTATGTAACGAACCTTGTCCAACTCTTCACTCATCTCAGCTGAAATCTCTTCAGCCATTGGTTCTCGTCCAAGATCTTGAATAAGTCGTCTCTCAATCTGATGAAACTTATTAATAGTCTCAACCATGTGAACCGGAATTCTAATAGTTCTAGACTGATCAGCTAACGCACGAGTAATTGCCTGTCTGATCCACCAAGTCGCATAAGTTGAGAACTTGTACCCTTTTCGATACTCAAATTTCTCTACCGCTCGAAACAGTCCTATATTTCCTTCTTGTATTAAATCAAGTAAAGATAAACTTTTTCCGACAAACTTTTTGGCAATTGAAACAACTAAACGTAAATTCGCGCTTATCAGCATCATTTCCGCTTCTCGGTCACCTCTTTCTTTTCTTTTCGCTAATGATAACTCTTCATCACCAGTTAACAATGGAACCTTACCAATCTCTCGAAGATACATCTGAATTGAATCAGCTGAAAGATCTGGGATTTCCATCTTTCCGTCACCTGAAGAGATACCCACTTTTGATAAAACTTTTTGTCGTTCTTCTCTTTTTCCGAGAATTCCACCCTTTACTTCAACAACCTGAATACCAAGTGAATCAAGATCATCTAAAAAATCTTCATAAAGTTCAACATAGTCTTCCACGTTCGGAAAGACCATCATCACTTCTTGTTCATTAATAAAACCACGCAATTTACCTTTATTTATTAGGCCAATAACGTCTGAACTTTCTGGTGGTTGTTCTTTTTTCTTTTTTTCGAATTTCTTAACTTTTTTGATTGGAGCTCGTTTTTTCGTAGCTCGCTTAACGATTTTCTTCTTGGTTGAAGTTTTTTTACTTTTTGAAGCAGGTTTTTTGACTGCTTTCTTTGGAGTCTTTTTAGTTGTTGTTGCCTTGGTTCTTGGCATATTTAAGTAAGTGTAAGATATTTCAATTGTTACAGACTTCTCAAATTATTCTTTTGCTCTAACAAGTTTTGAATCTCTAAAGTTGCTTTATCTTGATCAGCACTGTCGCCACCTTGAGTAAGTTGCAACTTTATTTGAGTTATTTTTTGATCTAGACTTTTAATTTTCAAACTGTTAATTAGAGCTTTCAGTTCGTCTCGAATAGACTCATCTGAAAAATCGTCGTAATCCTTTGAGAAATAAATAATCAAGCTATCTAAATAGCCCTTATCAATTGATAAGTTTTTTGTTTCCAAACATTTGATTAATGCCTGAGAAGATTTATCTTCGAGTTCATTGTAACATAGAAGGATATTTTTGTACAATTCATGATTTAGCTCATCTAATATGTCTTCTTTTACAAGATTCTCCTGAGCAAAGCTAATATTTTCCGGTTTATTTAGCAAAATTGTAAGAATTTGCTTAATTTCAGAAAAAACTTCTGAGACAGGTTCAGTTTTTACCTCTTCTTTTCTCACAACCTTTGTCGGTGAGACAGATTCTCGAAGTAAATCAATACTAACATCCATTTTTTCTGATAGAATTTTCAACCAGTGCTCCTGCTCAATTTTATTCGAAATTTTTGATAACTCAGTTAGAACAATCTTCGCTGACTCCTTTTTCTTAAAAACATCTTGCAAGATTTCGTCTGTTAAAAATTTATCAATATAAAACTGCAACGGATGCTTAGCTTTTTGTAAAGATTTTTTCCAGTTCTCTGGATCATCTTTTATACATTCATCTGGATCCTTTCCACTTATCAATTTATTGATTTTAATATTTGCATCAACCTTATACAGAAGATCGATCGTTCTCCTAGTTGCAGTCTGACCAGCGTCGTCTTGATCCAATGATAATATAAAATTATTAGTATATCTTTGGATTAACTTGATTTGATCTGGAGTCAGAGCTGTTCCAGAACAAGCAATTACATTTACAAACCCAGCTTGATGACAAGTAATTACATCCATATTACCTTCCACAACGACAACGTAATCCTGTTTTCGAAGTTCAAGTTTAGCTTTATCCAAACCGTACAAGACTCTCCCTTTATAGTAAATAGGCGTTTCTGGCGTATTAATATACTTAGCACCTTCCTCTTCCTTCATCGCTCTAGCCGTGAATCCAATTACATTACCATGAATATCCTGGATCGGAAAAATAACTCTATCTCGAAATCTATCATAGTAACCAAATCCACCTTTATCTTTTTTCACAGTCAAACCTGCTTCAAATATTTCGTTTTCATTAAAACCTTTCTGTTTTAATAGATTTAAAACCGTATCCCAACTGTCATCAGCATAACCTATTTTAAAATCAAGGATAGTTTTATCACTCAGACCTCTTTTTTTAATATAATCAAACGCTTTCTGACCTGAATTACTTTTCAGATTATTCTGCCAGTACTCGCATGTAATTTTACAGATATCTGACAATCTATTTTTTATACTAGTAGCGCGAGGGTCATGTCTTTCTAATTGTACCCCGGCTTTATCGGCCAACAACCTCAAAGCTTCTGGAAAATCCAATCCCTCCATCTTTTGTACAAAAGTAAAGATATCACCTCCTTCAGAGCAACCAAAACAGTGAAAAGTCTGTCTTTCCGGCGAAACAAAAAAAGAAGGAGTTTTCTCGTTATGAAACGGGCAGTTCGCCTTGAAATTCACTCCTGCATTTTTCAATTGCAAATATTCTCCAATAACACTTACAATATCTAGTTTTTGTTTTATTTCTTCGACATTATCCATTTGGTTGATTGGCCCGCCTGCCTGCCCGAAATGCTATATCGTAGCAGGCGGGCAACGCTGTAGCACTGCGGGCAGGTTGATTGGTTTATTGGTTGATTATCTAAAAAGCTAACACAACCAACTTCATCGTTAGTTAATTATATGTTATAATATATTCAATAAAAATACAAATGACCAAAAGTGATAGAAGAGCTAAAGATACTTCACATTCAACACTCCTAAGACCTCTTCCACTTCTAATTCTATGAAAAATAACGAGCTACCGAAAAATTTCAAGGAATTGATACAGACAGCCAAAAGTAGTAAAAACTTACGGGAGATCCCAAAGGAAAAAGGGACTTTTGGTCAAAGGACTGCCGACAAAGTGACTAATATTGCGGGAAGTTGGACTTTTATAATTGTATTACTTGTAATTATTGCTGGATGGATTACATTGAACATGGTTGGTATTTGGTTGATCTGGGATCCATGGCCATTTATAATGCTTAACCTCTGCTTATCATGTATTGCCGCGTTGCAAGCTCCTGTTATTCTAATGAGTCAGAACAGACAAGCAGAACGAGATCGATTGAGTCAAAGATATGATTACCTCGTAGATAGAAAGACTAGTCGAGATGTTCAAGAATTGCAAAAACAGTTAAGTTCTATAAAATACAAACTAGATAAAATTGACGATAAGATCCCAAACACAAACAGAAAATTTCGATAAACTATTTAGAAAACAGCCAATCGGCTGTTTTTTATTTACTTGAAATACTCTTTTAGTCCCCTAGAAAAGTTACAACCAATTATCCTACAGTATTTTGGACATTTTTTTATCTGTAATCTTTCGTCTTTCGCTTTAGTTAGCAGATCCTTTAAATCAGAATCAACCAAGTTTCCAATCGACTTTCTTTTAAAACAAAAAGAACTATCTCCGTTTGGATAAACGATAAGGTTCCTCTGTCCGGCAAAACATCTATAGTTCAAAACTCTTTCAGGATTTAAATAATATTCATGAATAGCGTTCAAGTTGGTTGGTGAATTTTTTATTGATTTGCTATTCGCAGTTAGCCAGTCGAAAAAGAACGAGACGTCATCTTCACTTGGCCAGAGCTCTGACTGAACTGAATTAGTTGTCATGTCTTTTGATTCATCTGATTCAACCTTCTCGTCAAGTGGTTGGATTATAATGGACGTATTCGATAACGATTGTAAATATTGAATTAAATCAGGTGCTTGCCTAATGTTTTTCGAAGTCAGCAGCAAACCAATCTCCAACTCAAGTCCTGCCTCATTGATAGTTTTAACTGCGGTTTCAGCGCACTTAAACGCCTCATCATGACCTCTTAAGTGATTATGAATAGCAGAATCAAGGCTGTACAGAGAAAGCTTTACAGCGTCCAAACCTGAGTTCTTTAGCTCGTTAACAGTTTGTTTGTCTAGCAATAACCCGTTTGAGTTAAGAGAGACTTTATTGAAGGTCTTTTTCAAGTTTTTAATCAAATCAAAAACCAAATCTTTTCTTAGCAACGGCTCTCCCCCACTAATTTCAATAAACGTATCTTTATTCAAAACGGTTTTCAATTTTTCTACAATTTGCTTCCAATCAGAAGAAGACAACTCATCGATATGCTCTTTCTGCCAAAAAGAACACATTCTGCATTTAAAATTGCATTTGTTAGTAATAATCAAACTACAAAATTCAGGCGACATCTTATATGCGCCTGATCTGTAACTACCTTCCTGTAATATTTTTTTTACTATTTTTATCATTAAATATAGATGGGCCTTGTTTAGCCTCGTTTAGCCTTGTTTGACCTTGTTTGGCCTCGTATAGCCTCGTATAGCCTCCTTACTCACATCCCGTAAACCTTCTTTATAGCCCCTGTAATCCTCTGAGCCTCAGCTAAGACAGTGTCACCATCATACTCACCGCTATGAGCATGCCCAACACCGTAAGATTCCTGTTTTTGGTCTAAGTGTAAATCAACCTCGAACGAATTTTCAAAATCAGTTAAGTAAACATGGAAACGAGGATAATTATTATTAGCAAGTTTACGAGTAAAGCTAATCTTATCAAACTTAACATCATGCCATTTACCGTAACCGCATTTTTTTATCAAATTTTCAGGGTTATGCCCCATTTTTATAGGAAATTTAAACTTCATATTTTATAATTTTTTTAATAATCGTAACGTAACTTCCATTTGCCTAATTGTATACATTAATTCTTCTTCTGGTCGCCCTTTCTTGATATCTTTTTCGTACGATTGAACCAAATCCAAAAAATATGTGATCATAGTATCAACTCTTTTATTAGGCTCGGTTTTTAGTGTTTTTCTCATTTCCACGTCATCTGCATGATCCTCGCCCCACTGCTTCACCGTTTTTTCAAACAATGCAATCTTCCTCTCTGCTTTCCTTTGATCCAACCATAAGCCACTAGAGTCTACATCCTTTTTATCTTCTTTTTGTAATACTTCATGTTCAAATTTGAGAAAATATTTATCAAATATCTCAGTCATAAGCACAGAATACTCGATAGCATCATAAAATTCCAAAATTGTTCCTAATGAATGAAACCACTGTCGTTCTTGAATTCTTCTAGACTCAAGGTTTCGTTTATTTTTAAATCCATCAGGAGTATTACCATGATTGCTTTTTAGCATCCGAACATCCCACAAACGTTCATGAGCTATCTCTTCCAATTCCTTCAACTCTTCCTCTTTTCTAGCCGTAAGTCTTCTTTGCTTTCTTGTTTTTTGAATACTCTTCTTCATCTTTTCAACTGCTTCATTGGCGGCCTCTAATTTAGCGGTAGCTTCTTTTATCAAATCATAATATTTATTATATCTCACTTCATTATAAATGATTGTATTTTCTAGATTTTTCCCTCTATTTTCCCAAAACAAATTAATAAGACTAGTTATGGTTACTTTATCATGTTCTTTTTCTACGTCCCGAGCAATACGAAACTTCGTCATTAGTTCATCAAAACAATCAAAAGCAACTATTTCACGATTTTCAGCCGTTGAAACCTCTATTAAATTACCCAGTCCATCCAAAGTTGTAACTGGAATTTCTGTAGCATAGATTTGATTTCGTCTATCTACATTCAAACGTCCAAAAAGCTCTTGTACTTTTGCAGGCAGCGCTTTCACCTCTTCAGGTAAAATAACTGTCCCTGGCTCTTCTTTTTGCAAAGCTTCAACAGGTATAATGTTTTTCATATTGTATTGTTAATTATATCCTATCTGGATAATCAGTAATTATCCCATCAACATTTCTCTTTTTAAGCAATTTAAGTACATACCGACTTCTAGCTCCCCATACATTTACTTTGTAACCTTTGTCCTGCATCTTTTTTACAAAACTTTTCGTTGCTAAATGGAAAGCAGGATGAACGCAGTCAGCTTTACATCTTTTTGCTTGATAAAGTATGACATGTCTATGAAACGGAAAGAACAAAACGGAGAAGAAAGCAAAAAGCGCTGCTAAGAACTTATTGCTAATAGCTCTATGTAATAGTCCAGTCTCAATCTCTGGTATCTTTTTCTTCATCCGCAATAAAACACCAACGTGATTTGAACTTATCATAACTTCCCGTTGCATCTTTCTAGACTTTATCAATCGACACAGTTTTTCTACACCTCTTTTTGATTTTACTTCAATGTTAAATTTAACTTGTCTTCTAAATTGATCTAAAACTTCTGAAAGATGAGGAATTGGTTCGTCATTTTCCTTAATTCTAACTTGATTAATCTCATCAACAGTCATCTTTCTTATCTTCCCACACCCAAAGGCTGTTCGTCCAAACTTATAGTCATGGTGAACAACTAAATGATGGTCTCTTGTTAAATGCACATCAAGCTCAATATAATCCACACCTAAGTCGATTGCTTTCTTGAATGATTCAATTGTATTTTCAGGTGCGTAGCCTTTTGCGCCACGATGACCCATTTTTACGACCATAGTTTGCAAAATTACAAATAACAAGCACCAAACTTCAAACAAATCTCAAATATCAAATTCAAAAGTTAAATTCAAAATCAATAACCTATTTCACTATAATTTTTTTTGTTATCTATTTGCTCAAGGACCTTTTTGTTGTATGGGATAATGTTGTCTGGTAATTTATCAACATCAAACCATTCAAGGCCGGCGCATTTTTCAGGTTCCATGTTTTTTATTTCACCTTGCCATTTAGAGGCTTCGAAAAAAACGTCAACACGTTCTTTTAGTGGAACTGGGTTTAGATTCTCAGATCTATTAGCAACGTGAATGACATTCAGATCGGCTGCTTGAATATCAATCCCAGCCTCTTCTTTTGCTTCTCGGATCATGCATTGAGTGAAAGATTCGTTTCCATCAAGATGACCTGAGACAAAACCGTAATAACCATCCATAAATCCTGAATTTTGACGTAAATGTAAAAGCATCTTATTTTCTTTGCGAATAATAAGATAAGAAGCACAAACTAGTCTAAATCGATCTTTCATACATTTATTAATAAGATTATACCTAATTTTTCAGAAAATATCCAGTTTTGGAAAAATCAAAGAAAGTTGACCAAATAGCCAACTTCCTTATCAATATTTCAGATAATCTTATTAATAACCAGAAATAACACAAGTACCGTCTTCTAAATAAGTCTGTAGTGGGTTTTCAACGACTTCATCGTCGATAGTACTACCGACTTCTGTCTCACCAGTGCCAAGATCAATTTTCACATTTCCTCCAGCTGACGTACCTGCTGCTGCGGCTGTATAAAAATTTGAAGCAGCTATACGTTGAGATTCAGTATAATTACATTCCATCTGTCCATTATTTGGCATCTGTTCAACATACTTACATTTACCTGCAACTATTCCAACAACTTCCTTTTCCATGGTTGATCCTGTAAATGGATGCACAAACTGACATTTGTGTTGTGCGCAAACAGATAGCTTGCTTGGGAAATTATTACAGTTTGCAGCAATAGACACAGTTGCGGGTTCATCTACAACTGGAGTCACGGAATCCGGTTCTGGAGTCGGCACTGATTCAGGAATAATCTCTACCGGTTGTTCTGTAACGACTGGATCAGGTGTCGCAGCTACGGGGTCATTAACAGGCAGATTAGCCTCAGGAGTTGAAACGTCAACCGCGTCATCAGTTGTATCAATCAATGTACATCCTACTCCGATTAACAAAAATACCATCACAACACCAAAAATCAAATAATAGTTTTTGTTCATAATTTTTGATTAATAATTTTAACTAAGAAAAAATCTCTTCACAAACGGGTTTGTCAGAATCTGGTTTTCTATGACAATTTGAATTTGGAGTCTCGTTGTCTGTTCTATATTCATCACAAACACCTTTAACCGCGTTTGTATTTTCATAGACACACCGATTTTTGTCGCATTCATTATCAAAAACACAAATTTTTCCTGCATCCTTAGCAGGAAGTTCGCACGTCTCGCCGACACCATGCATAACAATCTTTCCATCTCTGAGTACACATTGACGACAATCCATTCTATCTGACGTTTCATCAGAACAATTTTTACCGAGATGCTTCATTTTCTCTGCTAGCTCTTCTTCAGAAAGATCTAACAACGGTTCTTTTTCGAGCAAAGTGCAACCAGGCAGTGTTGCAACGAAAATAGCTACTAAAATCAATATTGAAATTTTTTTCATTTTCATAAAATTTAATAATGGTTGAGTAAGCGAAAGCGAGCGAAACCGCCTGCCTGCCTATGGAAGGGCCGGCCGCCAGGCCAATATTAGGGCGGGCGGGTGGGCCTTATTCTAAATTATTTTATTCTTCACAAACTTTTATACACAATCCACTTCGACAAACTTCTCCTTCACCGCATTTTGCAGTTGGGTGGCAACCAAACGCGTCAGGAGCATCAATTGCATTCACACAAACCCCTTTTCTGCATTCTTGTCCTTTGTCACACATCATACTAGGATGACAACCATACTCATTTGGAGCATCAGCTTCTTCAACACACAATCCCTCTCTGCAAACTTCCCCATCCCCACAAGTCATACCAGGATTACAACCGTACTTATTAATTAAATCAGCTGGTTTAGTACAGTTAGTTGTTGTAACTGTTTCTTGATCATCATTAATAGATATAATCGCAAATGTATCTATGATTTCTTCCCATTCTTCAATTAAATCAGTCTCAACACCAAGAGCAGAATAACTTTTTACAACTTTTTTGCCATCAGCGTTGTTATGAGAATAGTATCTCATCGCACTGTAAACAGTTGAAGCTCGATAATCGTCTAAATTATCCCAAATGCTCACAGTTGCGCGGTAAGCTTGTGGACTTCCCGAATTTTCAATAAAGTGAACAACTGAATTTGGCCAACCAGAATCACCGGCCACAGTTTTGTACGTTGCTGGATACATCAGTTTGAAACCGTATTCTGAGTTCGAATAAGTTTGCCAATCAGCATGTTCCGCTTGATCATTGCCATTATCGTCAGTCACCTCAGCAGCTTGGTTTGCAACACCACTTCCAAGATCATTATTAACCTCATCCTTTGTACAAGCAGCACCAACAATCAAAAACGCAAAAATCAATACTCCCACAAGATACTTTTTGTTCATAAGTTTATTTGTTAATTATTTGTTGAATATTACTTCTTTATTTTAGCATAAAGCAAACCATCATAATACCTTTTACCATTTCTAATAGCCGACTTCATTATCCCTTCTTTATTATATCCAGCCTTAATAGCCACCTTTTCACTACCAATATGTCGAGTATCCATGATAGCTTCGATTCTTTTGAGTTTAAGTTTCGTAAAGCCGATCTTTTCCAATAACTTAACAGCCTTTGTCGCAATCCCCTTCCCCCAAGACTCTTCAGCAATAAAATATCCGATTTCACCGATAAAATCATTCTCTTGCCGAATTTTCATACCAGCTCCACCGACAACTTTTCCGTCACAAAGGATTGTAAAATTGTGTTCAATATTTTCTTTTCTTCTCTTGGCGTTTCCTTTCAAATAATCAATCTCATCTTGCAATGTTTTTGGTATTGAATAAAAATAAATAAACTTCGGATTACTTAGTATTTCAAAAAATCTTTTTGCGTCTGTGACGCGTTGTGGACGTAATTTAATTTGAGTTGTCATATATGTTAATTATTTATACTGCTAAGCTGCTTTTGATTTTTTCACTAGTTGACTCAAATTTAGTTCCTTGGCATTTCCCTTCAAAAATTTAGTAGCAAAACCATCAGCGAAACGTTCGTATTCAGAGTTCCTATATGCATTTTCCTGAGCATCCATTAAATCTGCAAAGGATTCAATTGAATCTGTATTCATATATTTCTTCACCTCTGGATGTGCCTCGTAAAACAAGTCTAAATTGTCATATTTTGTAAATTCATCTCGAAGCTCCACTGGATCAAAACCTGGAACCGGCATCATTAGCAAATTTACATCATAATGCAACTTCCATTCCTCAACCGCCTCAGCACCGTCACCAAGATAATCTGGATTGCTTTCATAGTTAGCAATGTAATCCGTTGCGTGACCAAGTTCATGAGCAATGATAAACAGTCTTAACAAATCCGGTGTCATTTCAGAAAAATCGATCTCAAGCAACTGCGCAACTGCCTTAGCAGATGACTTACGTATGTCTATTACATTATTTATATGTTTAAGATCTCTTTTGACGATAGAAATAACAGGAACACTTTCTTTTCCATCAGCAACAACAGGAGTAAAAAACCCTCCAGTACACGGTTCATCTTCCGGCAAAACAAATTTTACTTCGATTTTCCCAATCAATGGATTTTGTTTTAGCATAAACTCCAAAAACTTAAACGTTCCCTCATCAACCTCGTTTTTTTTATCATTAACAAAATCACTCAGGGG
>Ga0209249_1003144_pt1 | contig 12234 bp, 14 predicted proteins | sample SaaInlV_200m_DNA_4_FD_184653 | JGI IMG/M metagenome (GOLD analysis project Ga0209249, IMG submission 184653) | Marine microbial communities from expanding oxygen minimum zones in the Saanich Inlet - SI037_S3LV_200m_DNA (SPAdes) (version 2) | ecosystem: Environmental > Aquatic > Marine >...
AAAGAAAGCGATAGAAAAGCCCACGTGGTATAATTTACGATGTATGAGTAAAGATGTAAAAAAGCAACCAATCTGCCTTACCGATCTGACAGATCAAGCCCTGAGCGATTTTGTGGCCGAACTGGGGCAACCCGCCTACCGCGCCAAACAGCTCAGGCATTGGCTATATAAGGAACTGGCCTCCTCCTTTGAGCAGATGGGCAATCTCCCACAGGCGCTACGTGCAAAGCTTATCAAAAAGGCTGTTGTCAGTTGCATTGATCCGGTGCACGAATTGGTATCCAAAGATAGTACTATCAAAGTCCTTTTCGCGCTACTGGATGGCAAAACCGTTGAAGCATCGGTAATGCAGCATCCGGCAGGCAAAGGTAATAATCGTTACACCGTTTGCGTTTCCACTCAGGCCGGATGCGCCATCGGCTGTCCTTTTTGCGCCACCGGCCAGCAGGGCTTTGAGCGCAACCTTACCCCCGGCGAGATAATAGATCAGGTGCTGTACTTCACCCGGCGTGTGCGGCTTAACGGTGGCACCGAGCCTGATTATGCTCCCAACGTGGTGTTTATGGGCATGGGCGAGCCGCTGGCCAACTATAACGCACTGATGCAGGCAATAGAAACACTCAACGCAGGCGACGGATTTAATCTGGGTGCCCGCAGCATGACTGTTTCCACAGCCGGGCTTGTACCTAAAATCGAACGTTTTGCCAAGGAGCCGCGGCAGGTGGGGCTTGCCGTATCGCTGCACGCTGCCAGCGATGCTTTACGGAACATGCTGGTACCGATCAATAAAACATATCCGCTTAAACGTCTGATGGCGGTCTGCAATAAATACGTTGAAACCACCGGCCGACGTATTACCTTTGAATACATCCTTTTTGGGGGGCTCAACGATTCGATACCGCAGGCAGTGGAACTTGCCACGTTGCTAAAGGGGATGAACTGCCACGTAAACCTGATAGCGGCCAACCCCGTAGAGGGCAGCAGATTCAAGCCGCCGACTCATAGTACCTCTTTGTCTTTTTTAAGCGAGCTGGAGCGACGTCATATCTCTTGTACGCTGCGTGTGAGCAAGGGAGCGGACATCGGCGCCGGTTGTGGTCAACTGCGCAGCCGTGTTGCCGGGGCAAACAAGAGCTAAAACTAGCAAGTCTATCCTTGCGAATCTCTTCGTACCAGCATCGATTTTGCCACTGATCCATGCCAGCAGCCTATTCTTTTTGCCACATGCATTGTTGCGGTAAATACTAAAAAGCCGATTACAGGCGTGATAAATGTGACCCAGTCCGGTAATTGATATAAAATGCCGTGAACTCTAATGCCTGTAACTTCGTTCAGGTTCAACAATACCTGCAGGATAGGCAATGCAACGCCCCACAGTGATACCCCGATCAAGGTGATAATCAGTGTGAAGTAGAAAATACCCATCGGCAGATGCATAATCATATACAGCATAGACGACCAGGTGTGACCGTCAGTAAAAATGCTTTTAAACCTATCCCACCAGCCCTGCCTTTTGTCCGTAAACGCGGGACGGTTGGGCATACGCACTCCCAGCAGCCCCTCCACAATGCGCCCCTCTATCAAGGCAAGCCCCCTGATTGATAGCAAAAACAGCGCAAAAAGAGGCAATCCGATGATCAGAACAAGCAGTCCCGCAGACACCGATAAACCTGTTACCGCCCAGGTAAAATAGGCTATACCGGTAGCCAGCGACAGGATCATGTAGATCACTGAGCCCCACGCTCCTGAATCGGCCCAGACACCAAAAAATCTTGGCCAGGACGATCGTTTTTTCTCTTCATATCTTTTTACACGCTGTGCAAGGGCAGGCGAGGTACGAACCTCGATATCTCTATAACCAGCCGCAACCTCTTCGGGTGTGCCGTATTCTTCGATAACCTGCATTATGGCATCAGCATCCGAGATGCTGGGATAGATAGTAATTGCATTGTTGTAGGCGTCTCTTAAGTGCTCCTCGGCATCTGAGAGGGCGTCTTGAACAATGGCCGAATCGCTGCCTCTAAGCTCTTTCCTCAGCTGGTGCAGATATTCCTTAATAGTTTTTATCATCGATAGTACCCCTTGAATACAAAATCCGTCATAACGTTGGCGCTGTCTCATATCTTCATTAATCGTTTTAGAGCTAAACGGCCAAGAGCCGTTGTTTTGTAATAGCGACCCGATGGGCCTGACAGGGATGGCACTGCTTGCAGTTTGAGCAGTCCGATACTTTCAAGCGATTCCAGCTCAGATAGCGCCATCTGAACGATGTCATGGTCGCTGCCCGCCAGCTGTCTGGAAAGCTGCCTGAAGTATTGCTTAATACTTGTCATCACTGCCAACTTCCCCCAGTGTCGAATTGACAAAGGTTATGGTCTGGCCCCATATCTGCATCCAGCGCTTAAGTGTTTGCCTGCCCAGATCTGTTATCGAGTAGTAGCGCCGTGGCGGCCCGGATACGGATGGCTCCACCTTGCTTTGCAGAAGACCGTTGTTTTCCAGTGATCGCAGGACAGGATAGAGCGCGCCCTGCTTTATCATAGAAATGTCTTGCTTGTTGGCCTCCACTATTTTTGCAATGCGATAGCCGTATATAGGTTCCCTCGCCCTGTCCAGTACACCCAGAAGCACGAGCGAGGCTATACCAGCGTTAAGCTCTTTTAAGAATTTTTTGTCCGCTGCGTTAATATCGTCCAAATCCGTCTCCACTAACAGTATTGCTAACTAAATACTACTATTAAGTTGATAATAGCTTATGAATAATAACTTGTCAAGGGGTAACTTATTTCTCATTTATTCGTTATTAATTCTGTAGGGATAAATCCTTTACTTTGTCTTTACTTTGGAGATAGTATAGTAGCGTTATGCGCATATTAGTTACTGAAGATGAAAAAGACCTTGCCGATGCCATAGCCAAAGGGCTGCGCAATCAGGGCTATGCGGTCGATATTGCCTATGACGGGCAGCAGGCGCTTGATATGATCGAAATAAGCGATTACGACCTGATAGTGCTTGATCTCAATCTGCCGCTGGTTGACGGCATGGAGGTTTGCAGACAGGTTCGTGAGTCCTCCTCACGTACGGGCATACTAATGCTAACCGCCCGATCCAGTCCCTCCGACAGGGTAAGCGGGCTGGACCGTGGTGCAGACGATTATCTGACAAAACCATTCCACTTTCCCGAACTGCTGGCGCGTGTGCGCGCCATACTGCGCCGCGAGGGCGAGTCGCGTGATACCATCCTGCGAACAAGAGACCTTGTGTTGGACCCCAACTCGCAGCGGTGCTATTTCAATGACGATGAAATAAAGCTAACCACCAAGGAATTCGCCATACTGGAATATTTAATGCGCAACGCCGGGCGCATCGTTTCTCAGGAAGAGCTACTGGAACATGTGTGGGATGACGATGCCAACCTGTTTACGCACTCCGTCAGGGTGCATGTTATGAACCTGCGTAGGAAACTGGACGGGTCAGGCGCTGTTGATGCAATATCAACCGTTAAAGGCAGGGGGTACATACTATGAGAGTGCCTATTTTTATGAAAACCATAAGGTTCAGGCTTACGGTATGGTATGCGGCAGTGCTGCTGCTGCTGGGAATATTCATAATTTTGTGGATTAACCTCGGTTTTCGCTTCTGGGGTGATGCGAAACCACCGATAGATGATGGAACACAGACGGTTGAACAAAGACTTGCATCTGCCAGGGCCAGAAGCCGGCAAAATATACTTACTGTTTCTTTGATTAGTGCTGCGGGAACCCTTGTGATTGGAGCCGCGGGAGGTTACCTGCTTTCAGGTAGAATCCTTAAGCCCGTTGATAATGTTGCCTCGATTGCCGCGCGTATCTCAAGCACCAACCTTAAAGAGCGGATAAACCATCAGGGGCCGCAAGATGAAATGAAGCACCTTGCCGATACCTTCGATGATATGCTGGCACGACTGGATGGAGCCTTTGAGGGCCAGAAGCAGTTTATTCAGGACGCCTCGCATGAGCTAAAAACCCCCATTGCTATAGCACTTACCAATATAGAAGTGATGGAGATGGACAGTAAGGCTACCGAAAAGGATTACAGGCACGTAATGGAAGTTATTAAACTGAGCTTGGACAGACTGGATCGCTTAAGTAAAAAACTGCTGCTGCTTTCTGTGGTGGAGCAAAACCAGCCACATGAGTCGGTTGTCCAAATAAATGACTTGCTGCAGGATATATCAACGGAATTCGGCGATATTGCCAAAGCGGCCAAGCTGTCCATCGATCTCAAACCGTCGTCGGAGCAGCTCCCCGTTGCCGGCGATGTTTTTTTCCTCAGGGAAGCGATAGGCAACCTTGTGGATAACGCAATCAAATACAGCAAACCGGACACTGCAATCACGATTTCAGCAAAGAAAGATAGCTCACAGGTAATAATTGAGGTGCGCGATAATGGCATTGGTATACCCAAACATGATCAGCAGCGTATATTCGATCGCTTTTACCGCGTTGAAAAATCCCGGTCACGTGATTTGGGCGGAACGGGTCTGGGGCTGGCCGTAGTAAAAAAGATAGTTGAAAATCATAAAGGAACTATCTTGCTGCAAAGCGCATCCGGAAAGGGCAGCACCTTTACTATCACGCTGCCACTCCAGCAAGACATCTCCTCTTAGTTAACTCTGCTTGTACAAAAGTGCTCTTTTACTAGCCCATTTTTTTCTTTACCTTGGCTTTACGTATTGCATGCTAACTTTATATCAAGAAACAAAGTTAGGAAGTGAGATATGAGCATTATCAAAAGATCATTGCGCAATGTGATGCGTAGCCCTTTCCGCTCTATGGCAATACTGGTGATACTGGCCATGAGCATTGGGCTGTCGCTTACCATGTTGACGGTTAACGGGGCCAGCGAAAGTGAGCTTGGCTCCATTAGCGGCCTGGTGGGAACCGATATTCAGGTAAGCCCGGCTGGCTCTTTCGGCCCATTTGGTGGAGGCGAGCTGGATGAAGCAGATGTGGATGAGCTGCTTGCCTTAGAAAACGTAAACTCGATTCGCAAAAGCATCTCAACCTCGTATATGGGAGGTGCACTTGAATCGCCGCTCACGGGTAGAGGCGGAGGCCCTGGAGGAGGGACAAGACCTATTATGGCCATGGGTGTTTCTCCGGAGATGGATACCATCATCCTGTTTAACGGTGGAACCATAGATACCACCGAGGCCGTGCAATCGGGGCGTTATTTTGAACCTGGCGATAGCAATGCAGATGTGATGGTAATGGGTGATGGATTGGCCGAGATCAATAGTCTCAGTGTGGGCGATACGGTGGATATTGAGGGCGTAGATGTTCAGATTATCGGTATATATGACACCGGCTCGCAGCTTGGTGATAACATGCTTGTGATGCCTATTGAAACGGCACAACGCGTGTTTAGTGTGGATGGAGTAACCTCGGTAATTATCGTGGCCGATGATGTGAGTAACGTGGACGGGATTGTGGCGGGTATCAGGGAGGTATTTGATGAGGATACCGCTGATGTGGTAACCGCAGAAGATAGATATGAAAACATCGACGAGTCATTGACAAATGCCATAAACAGCAGCCAGATCGGTATGATCGTCAGCTTTGTTGTTGCCGGCCTGATAATCCTCTTCTCAGTGTTTCTAATGATGAGGCAACGTATAAAAGAGATCGGCATTCTCAAGGCCATCGGTGCCTCCAACTGGCATATCGGCCTGCAATTCAGTGTAGAGACGCTGCTGATAAGCGTCGTAGGTGCGATATTAGGCGCGCTGATGACGTTCCCTCTGGCACAGAGCGTTGCCAATATGATGACCGGCACAGCTTCGGCTGCCAACGAGCGTGGAGGGGGCAAGTTCGGAGGCGGCACTATTGCAGGGATCGATGTGGCGGTATCACCCGAAGTGTTCCTGTATGCACTGGGAATAGCTATAGCGTTAGCGCTGGTGGCCAGCATAATCCCGGCGCTTTATATATCAAGAGTAAGACCGGCGGAGGTACTTAGAAATGAGTAACAGTAATGGATCAATCGTAATAGCAAAAAATCTATACAAGCAATATAAACAGGGAGACTCTGTAGTTTCAGCGGTGGACAACCTGAGCGTTGAGATACCCAAGGGGAAGCTGATAGTGCTGATGGGTCACTCAGGCAGTGGAAAGACAACATTCTTGAACCTGATGGGCGCACTGGATAAGCCGACGTCTGGCAATATAATTGTCGATGGTGTCAATCTGTCGCAGGTTAGTGGCCGGCAGGAGTCCAAATACAGGTTGAGCAAGGTGGGATTTGTTTTTCAATCGTATTATCTGGTTCCGGGGCTCAAAGCAATTGAAAACGTGACACTGCCCATGGAGCTTTCGGGGCTTAATCACGGTGACAGGCAGGTCAAAGCGCGGGAGATCCTCAACCGCGTTGGTATCAAAGACCTCAAGCAGTCGCGTCGCCCGCTCCAGCTCTCTGGCGGCGAGCAGCAGCGTGTAGCTATTGCACGGGCGCTGGCTAATGCCCCACCCATAATCCTGGCCGATGAGCCCACCGGCAACCTCGATTTCAAGACGGGCAAACTAATCGTGAAAATACTGCAAAGTCTGGCTGCGCGGGATAACAAGACGGTGATAATTGCCACGCATGATACCAGCATTGCTAAAATTGCAGACTTAGTGTTGCAAATGGAGGACGGTAAGTTAGTTATAAACTAGTTTCGGATTATTGCTGTGCCATCTACAGCGTTTTAATGCGCACGAGATGGACAGTAACACCCGCCGCGATCACAACTAAAACAATCTGTACCCATAGAATCTGAACAAAGAAGACGATTGAACATATGATGCTTGCCCACAGCACTACAAGGGCAAGCATCTTCGTCTTGAGCGGAATCCCCTTTTGTTCCATGTAGTTTTTAATGTATTTGCCGAATAGTCGATTGCCCAGCAGCCAGTTGTAGAACCGTTCGGAACTTCTACCGTAACAGGCGGCCGCAAGCAGCAAAAACGGGGTAGTCGGCAGCAGCGGCAGGATTATACCTACTATGCCGATTGCCATAAAAATCGTGCCCAGGACAATAAGTATTATTTTCATTTAAAACGCTTCTTTATATACTCAACCACATTATAACGTATCCGGGTTATATTACGTTTTACATTATGGATGTCGACGCCTGCTTGACTGGTGGTGTATGATGTGGGGACATCGAATTTTTTGGAGTATATTTTGGCTATCTCAGTCATTTTAGGGCATCCGGACAAGAGCAGTTTTAATCATGCAATTGCTTCAACTGTTGTCAGTACATTGCGTGAATTGAGCTATCAAGTAAATTTCCATGATTTGTATCAAGAGGGGTTTGACCCGATTCTGCCTGCTCAAGACTTGGATAGAGACGTTGCTTTACCGTATGATATAAAAAAACACTGTGACCAGATAGCTAGCGCCGAGGGTATTGTTATTATCCATCCCAACTGGTGGGGGCAGCCGCCCGCCATTTTAAAGGGCTGGATAGACCGCGTCATTCGTCCCGGAGTGGCCTATGAGTTTTTGGGTGGGATTAACGGTGAGGGTGTGCCCCACGGGTTGCTCAAGGCGAAAACGGGGCTGGTTTTTACCACATCCAACACATACCTTAAGAGAGAGCTTGAGGTGTTTGGAGATCCCCTTGAGACCATCTGGAAGTATTGCATACTGGGCTTGTGCGGAGTAAAAGAATTTTACCGCCGCCAGTTCGGTGTGGTTGTCACCAGTACGCTCGATCAGCGGGAGCGCTGGCTTGAGGAAACAGTGGATATTGTTACAAGGAATTTTTCCCGGCAGGTGGAGATCGAGGATAATGATACGGATTCGCTCGGAGAACCCATCTGATATAACAGCAATACGCTATGTCAATGAGCAGGCGTTTGAAACGAATGCCGAGGCAGTTCTGGTCGATCGCTTGCGTGATAAAGGCGTGGTTACATTGTCGCTGGTTGCTCTTGAAGGTGATAGTATCGTAGGGCATATATTGTTTACGCCTGTCACAATAGAAGCTGATCATGCGAAGTATGAAGCGATTACGTTGGCTCCTATCGCTGTAATGCCTGCCCGTCAGCGCAAAGGTATCGGCGCCGGATTGATCAAATATGCGTTTGAGCAGTGCAGGCGTCTGGGTCACAATGTCGTTGTACTCATCGGTCATCCTGAGTATTACCCGCGCTTTGGCTTTGTTCCGGCCAAACCCAAAGGTCTGACCAGTGAGTTTGAGGTTCCTGATGAAGCGTGGATGGTTGTCGAGCTTATCGATAACGCACTTGATGGTATCAGCGGTGAGGTCCGCTTCCAGCCCGAATTTGCCGACGCCATGTAAAATCGGCAACCCCCGATTTTTTAATCATCCTATCCATAACTACCACATAGTCGTATGTATTTCACCGGCCTTTGGCTACAAATATCCACTTATCCCTTAAAGCATCGGTTGTTATTCTTTTGTTAGAAATGCTTTTTGCGTGGAGAGATTTCCGTTACTTTTGTGTACTAGACTGCTAAAGAAGTGATAAAACAGGAGCAAAAAATGTTACGGAATATTTTGGCAAGAATACATAACGATAATAAAGGCATCACCGGCCTTGAAACAGCTATCATACTAATTGCGTTTGTGGTTGTGGCATCGGTGTTTGCCTATACGGTACTTTCCGCGGGCATCTTCTCGTCGGAGAAAGGCAAGGAGGCGGTATACGAGGGGTTGGATGAGGCAAGCAGTGGACTCGTGCTTCTGGGAATGCCCAGCTTATATACTCCCGATGACCTGTACCTTTACGGCGAAGTGCCTGCCGCCGGAACCAAAGCTACCAACACCGGCGCTGCCGTAGCTCGTGTCGATTTTGTGGTGGGACTTGCTGCCAGTAACGGCACACCCATGGATCTGTCTCCTTACTACGATTTCGATGCCAACGGTGCATTGCAGGTGGCAACCCATGATGTTCATAAGCTTACTATTGATTATCAGGATGCATATAACTATTTTACCGAGTGCGTGTGGACTGCCAACTGGATAGGCCAGTCAAGTGGAGACTACGTACTGGAGAACGACGAACGTGTGGTCATTAGCGTATGGCTTACCGACTATAACTACGAGGCGGGTCAGGGACTATTCTACGCATTAGGCAACGCCGACCCTATGTTTACCGATACCGATGATACAAACACAGCACTTCTTGATGTATATCATGATTTTACAATTCAGCTTAAACCTGTCAACGGTGCACACTGGTCATAAGCAGAACAGCACCGGGCTTCCTGGATACCCTTACACAATTGCCGTAACGTGCTCATGTACACTTCTTTTTTGCCTTAGGGCGGGACTATACCATCCCGCCCTTTTGCGTTGTCCAAGGATTTGATGCACTTTGTCATACGTTATTGCAATGCTATAATCAGGCATGCCTTCTATAAAATGCCCATATTGTGGAAACGATGCCCCTGTTGAAGAGTACGGCGATCCGGCATATTGCCCCGCTTGCGGCAGAGCTCCTCAGGAGCATAAGCCTTTGCTTCACAAACGCTCTATAAACAACCTTTCCCCTCAAGCCATCGCAAAAATGGTATGGATATCGCGCGTCGGCGCTATCGTGCTTATTACAGCCATCGTCATCTGGTATATATTTGCCCGTTTGTTCTATGTTTACCCTTACGATTCATGGCAAGCGTATCTGTTTTCTTCCGTCCTCTCTTCCGGGGCATTGAATATTGTTATTGCCCTTGCTGTCCTTATGGCGATCTCCTGGCGCTGGCGCTTTTTGGGTGGATTGCTGGCTGTATCTCTCGGCGGACCAAGACTACTGGGATACATAATCAGTTTTATTCGTAATGCTGGAGAAACGTCAACATCTAATTGGGACAGATATCTGATAGCTTCTTTGGTTGGAACTACTCTTTGGATTTTGATTCTGGCTTTTGGAGTGTTTACCATCATTGTGGGTATATGGCAACGCAGACAGCCGGACTTTAAGCCCGATTCCGGATTAGAGCGCAGGATATCAGGCTACCCTCCTAAAAAAATAAGGATAATGAAGTGGTCTGGCCGGGTGATACTGACTCTGTTTTGGTTATTGGCTATTGCCGGAGAGATACGGTGGTATACGTATTATGAGACTTCTTTCGCCCCGTTACCTTTATTCGACGCTATTTTGAGTATTCTTTTTTATTCGGCTTACATAGGCATTACATGGAAATGGCCATTAGTGGGTGGGGCTATTGCGCTGGGCTGGGTACTGCGTGATTTACTCTCAAGTCTGATTATTACTACGATGTATAATGCTTCCTACGCGGATTTTGAAGCAATAGACTTCCTGCTACTCTTCCTGGAACCTGCCGTTGTATTTACCGGCGGTGTGCTCATCATCATTGTAGGTTGGCGAAAACTTCGTCCTGGCCAATCCTCTACCAGTGTATAGATCCGGTTTCATGCTATTTGCAACCGGCGTTGACCCGGCGCGCATTATTCCCGTGTAAATTTCTTTCTGCGTTTATGCTTCATTTTTTCCCAGGGCCACTTGTCTTCCAGCCTCATAAGTATAATATATCCCAAAGGCCCAAATATCATAATAAGTGACCAAAAATCATCGCGGCCTTTATATTTGGCCCAGTAAGAGCCCCCCCATACCCAGGCACCCAGTACGACAAAGGTTAAAAACTGATAAAATGGCGAGTATGCTACCGCCAGCATTATTATTTCCACCAGCATTAATGCAAATCCAAATCCAATGCCAATATTCCTCATCTTACGATATCGCAGTTTTACGTAATTGAGTTCGGTGTCTGGTATAGTCATTTGTTATATGCTCCTTGCCCTACTGTAAAAAATACGCTAACTGCGACAGGCCTGTCAAACCAATTGATGTACCCACTGATTTGCCGATTCCCGCGTGGTATAATTGCAGCTACCTGCCTCCCGTGAAAAAAATCGAGGTTTTTTGTGAAAAAGGTTCTTTTTGTATGTATACATAACTCCGGTCGCAGCCAGATGGCCGAGGCGCTGTTCAATTATTTAGCAAAAGGTCAGGTTCTCGCTCTTTCAGCCGGAACTATGCCTGCCGATAGCATCAATTTACAAGCGATAGAGGCGATGGCCGAGATGGGAATAGATATCACTGGCAGCAAACCCAAGCTGATGACTATGCAAATGATCAAAAACGCCAACAGGGCTATTACTATGGGATGTAACGTCGCCGAGACATGTCCCGCAACTTTTGTCCCCACCGAGGATTGGGGGCTTGACGATCCGGCGGGCCAGCCGCTGGAGCAGGTACGGCGCATCCGCGATCAAATCGAAGCCAAAGTAAAAGTGCTGATACAGGATCTCTAGTTTTGCCTTAATAATCCTCTTGTCGTCTCTTTGACGCAGGTTATACCGATGCCATATAGTTAAATCTGATTTCATCCAAAGGTTATTAATTGAATATTGTTAGGGACATCCCTCAAAAAAAGAGCAGTTCAAAATACGGCTGGTACATAATAGCGCTGGGCTCACTTACACATGTATTCGTAGCCGCCATGCCCATAACATGTATGTCGGTTCTTTTTCCTGAGATAGGGTTTGAACTTGGTTTTACTCAGGCGCAACAGGGTTACGTATGGAGTTTGTTGCCATTGGGTGGCATACTGGTGGCGCTGCCCGGAGGCATGCTGGGCGACAGGTTCGGGGTAAAACGAGTTCTTATTATCGGATGTGTTCTGGCCGGGCTGACCGGCGCACTCAGGGGCATATCGGGCGATTTTACTACGCTGGCCGTTACATCGTTCATCTTTGGGATCTTTGTGGCTGTTGTTCCTCTAAACGTACACAAACTGGCCAGCATATGGGCGCCTTCAAAGCGTGTGGGGCTGGCAAACGGCATTTTGTCTATGGGAATGGCCGTTGGATTTACCATTAGCGCATACATCAGTGCTGCATGGTTGTCACCAGCGCTGGGTGGTTGGGAAAACGTATTATATCTGTTTGGCGCTATATCCGTGTCGCTGGCAGTCCTGTGGTGCTTTACCAGAAGTGCCCCTCATCAATCCGAAACGCCGGAGCATTCTGTAAAGATGGTACCGTTTAAAGAGGCGTTTCTAAAAGTAGTACGCATGAAAAGGATATGGCTGCTCACTTTGGTGCTGCTGGGTCAGGCCGGTTGTGTGAGCTCTATGCTTGGTTATCTGCCGGCGTATCTGGAAGGGCCTCGCGCATGGGCGGCAACAACCGGGCGTGGTCCGGTAACTGTTTTTCATTTG